>Ga0209595_100289_pt1 | contig 17621 bp, 12 predicted proteins | sample Porto_4metaG_FD_187427 | JGI IMG/M metagenome (GOLD analysis project Ga0209595, IMG submission 187427) | Marine algal microbial communities from Porto, Portugal - Porto_4 metaG (SPAdes) (version 2) | ecosystem: Host-associated > Algae > Red algae > Unclassified | place: Portugal: Porto...
GTGTATTGCTATATCCTTGATTTGCTAAAAGAGCAGCGACTCCTGCAACATGAGGTGTTGCCATAGATGTACCACTTAATGATTGATACGTGCTCCCTTTATATGTTGAATATATATTTGAACCTGGTGCTGCAACATCTACCCAGCTACCATAAGTAGAAAATGAAGATTTTCTATCTGATTGATCTGTAGAAGCAACTGCAATTACTTCGCTGTAATAAGCAGGGTAATTAGCTTTTGTATTTCCAGCATTTCCAGCAGCTGCAACTATAACAGAGCCTTTATTCCATGCATATTGAACTGCTTGTTGTAATGCAGTACCACCATTTGGAGCTCCTAAACTTAAACTAATTACTTTTGCACCCGAATCAGCAGCTTCTCGAATACCTTGCGCTACAGCATCAAGAGTCCCGCTTCCTTGATTATCTAATACGCGAACAGCGTAAATGGAAGTCTGCGGGGCAACACCAGCAATTCCGACGCTATTATTCGTAAGTGCTCCAGTAATTCCAGCGCAATGTGTACCATGACCATTACCATCATCAGATGTATTGTCGTTATCAACATAATCATGTCCGTAAATTACTTTAGAAGCTAAATCAGGGTGTGAGCCTTGAACTCCTGTATCAATGATAGCTACTTTTACACCAGGATCACTTCGTTGGCTATCCCAAGCTTGTGGAGCTTGGATCTTTTGTAATCCATATTGATTTTTAAAATATGGATCGTTTGGATTCCAAAAGGCATGAACGTAATAATTCGGCTCTGCATATTCCACATCTGGATTATTTTTATAACTCTTTATTTTTTCTTTTACAGTACCTTTTGAAAATTGAACGACTTCAAAACCTAACTTATCATCTTTAGATAAGACATTAGCTCCGACAGATTTATGAAAAGATTGCACATTATTTAAAGATGCATTTTGCTTGAACTTAACGATTAATTGGTTAGGAACGTAATCAGTAGATGATGTTTCAGCACTTGAAGTATTCGTGTTAAAGAAGAAACCACCAATAATAAATGACAAAACAGATAGGAAAACAATGAATTTGTTTTTCAAAAGATTTTTCCTCCCTTTTCTTGGATGAGTTTTTCAGCGACACTTTAATGTCGCATTCCTTTTCAACTATATAGTTAGACCATACGATTTATGACATTTATGTGAAAAACTTTTATTGGAATAAAAAGGGGGGAAGATTGATATAAATTTATTTTAAATGATATTGGTTGAGTAAGAGAACGAAAAAAGGAATGCTCATTATGCATGAATCATTCCTTTTTTCATAGATTAATTGTGATTTCCAAATGAAGTTATACCATTTATAAATAGTTGTTACGTTTTATCCATCTTGATAAAAGAAATCTAAGTGGTTAAGAGGGAGTGACTCTATTTCTTGTCTATTAGAAACTTTGTTTCACATATCTTGTTGTATTATTTGTTTCTGTATTTAATAATTGTAAGGTCTTACCATCGAAATTCTGTACCATATAAGGTATGTCTTTCTTAGAAACAGTGACTTCTTTACCGTTGTCCATTCGCTTCGTTATATGTAATTCAAAAGTCATAGAGTTTTTATCGTAAGACCATGTTCCTTCCGTTATATTGTCCTTGTTTGGGTAAGTTCCTGCTGTATATAACTCAAAAGTATTTCCACCTTTTATGATAAATGTTACTAGGAAACCACTAGAAGTTTCAAGTCCCCAGTCAGCAATTAACTCAGTTCCGTCTGTTACTTTACTCTTAACGTTTGCTTCGTTAACACCTGAATTAGTGTCTATTCCTGTTTTCTCACTAGCAGATATTCCGCCGCCGTTCGCCTTCGTTACTTCGTTTTTCATGTTGTTATATACTTCAATCCAGTATTTGTCGCCTTCTTTAACTAATTTTTCAGCGTTTTCAATTACTTCTTTGTCAGTTTTACCACCAGTATTTTTCTCTGTGTTTTGTGAGAAAATACGTTCTACTCCCTCAAAGGCTTTTCTGTACTTAGCGGTTGCTTTCTCAATATCCTTTTGAGCATCTATATACTTGTTCGGTGGGTCGATTTCTTCAAACTTATCAATTGCTTTAAAGATGTTTTCGACACTAACTAATACGTCTTTTCGTGTCTTATTGCCTTTGCTAGCTTCCCCAACTATATTATTGTACTCTTTGAATAATCTATCAAACTCATTTCCTAAATCAATTAAATACATAGGATAGTCGTCTGCTAATACTCTTACTTTCTTCACATCAGAAGTTGACTGCTTTGAAGTACTAGAGTCAGCTTCTTTAGAAGTCTTAACTTCAGAATCCGTCTTAGCGGTTTTAGACTCTTCTGTTTTAGCAGGTTTAGACTCTTCTATTTTTATGCAACCGTTCATTAACAACATAACTGGTATGGTTAATCCTATTAGTTTCTTTGCTTTCATGATTAAATGCCCCTTATCCTTAGTTAATAAATTAGCCGTATCTATTTACCTTGATTTCAGCCTTACTGTGTTTTTCTAGAAATACTATCTGTTGCTTCCTCAAAAAGCTTTGAACCATCTTTAGCTTTCGTTAATGACTGATTCATCTTACTTTCGTTTTGTTCTTCTATTGCATCAAAAAGAAGTGCAAATGCTTCATTATAAAGTTCCATTGATTGTTTTATATTTTCTTGTTCTACTTTTAACTCAGGCGGTGCTTGGAGGTTTCTTAACTTTGTTACATATGCTTTTGCTCCACCTATACTTAATTGTACTTCACTTTTCTTTTGACTATATGACTTAATATCTGAACTTGCTACCTTTTCCATTAATTTCAAAACATCATCAACTTTAGTAGCATTTTCTACTATTTCTGACTTGTATTTCTCAACTTCTGAACCACTTAACTTTGCAGTGGATGAACTAGAGGAAGTAGATGATTTTGAATTGTTAGAAGAAGAACTTGGTTTACTACTTGATGAGTTACTGTTTGCATCTTTACCATTCGCTGCAGATAAGCTATCATCTTTTTTACTATCGGTTGACTTACTCTCTTTCTCCATCTTTTGCGTTTCTTCTTTCTTTGGTTCCGCTTTCTTACTATCAGTTTCAATTGTAATACAACCACTTAATAACATAACTGGTAATGCTAAACTTACTAATTTCTTTGCTTTCATGATTCTTAATACCCCTTTATTTGTAAAATTTAGTGCAAACAAGTTAACATACTTAACTAAGAAGTTTTCTCCGAATAACATCTTAGAATCGTCTATCTATAGATTACCTTTATATTACATAATCTTCAAGAGTTTTCCTTTTGTAATTTTCTGGTTATTAAGTTGTGATTTGTATTGATTTGTATATAATCAACTGGACTTTAAAGTTTTTTGATAATACTGCTTAAAAAAAGAGGGGATTCTTACAGAGATATTTATGTTGAGTTTTGTTCTATTTTAGCATTACTTCACTATAATTTATGTGTGATGCTAATGATTTTTAGAGTAACCAACACTGATCAATTTAAATGAAGTTTACTTAAAAAATAAAAGAATATGCTAAACATATTCTTTTATTTACTTTAATGGAATTTTTTTAATAATATAAAATAAAAAGCCCTACATTTTGACCAATTTCTTTTTCAAAATGTAGGGCTGTATTCTATATAAAATTAATATTTATAGTGAAATTTGAACTGCAGTTATTTTAAACATAGATTAACTTGCCTGTTTTTTATGATTTTCTTTCAATTTTTCTGCTTGTAAAAAGCGATTTGTTTCAGCGACAACGATACCACTTAATCCGATTAATCCGATTAAGTTTGGAATTGCCATAAGTCCATTTGCAATATCAGCAAATGTCCATACGATACCAAGTTTTAAATTGGCACCAATCGCAATCATCACGATAAAGATTGCTTTATAATATCGAACAGCACCTTCTCCAAATAAATAAGCGACACATTTCTCACCGTAATATGACCAGCCTAAAATAGTAGAGTAGGCGAATAAAATTATGGCAATACCAAGGATCATACTACCAGCGGTGCCGAATACAGATTGGAATGCAAGTGTTGTAGCTTCAACACCGGTTTTACCGGATTTCCATGCTCCAGTTGTAATTAATACAAGTCCTGTAATTGTACAGACGATAAATGTATCAAGAAAAGTACCAGTCATAGAAACTAAAGCTTGTTTTGCAGGTGAATCTGTTTTTGCTGCAGCGGCCGCAATAGGAGCACTACCTAAACCAGCTTCGTTCGCAAATACACCGCGCGCCATTCCGATTTGAATAGCTGATGCGACTGTTGCTCCAATAAAACCACCTGCGGCTGCTGTACCTTGAAATGCACCAGAAAAAATAAGTGAAAATGCTTCTGGAATTTGATCAAAGTGATAGAAAATAATAATAAGACCAGCAATTATATAAAAGAAAGCTTTAATAGGAACGATAAATCCCGTTACTTTCCCGATTTTTTTTACACCGCCTAAAATAACAATAGCGATTAAAAATGACATTAATATACCAGTTAAAGCAGGGGGGAAAGAGAAATTAATTCGCATTGCCTCTGCAACTGAGTTAGATTGCACCATATTACCGATCCCGAAAGAAGCAGTTGTACCGAATATAGCGAATAAAACAGCAAGCCATTTCTTACCTAAGCCACGCTCTAAATAATACATTGGTCCACCTGAATATTCACCATTTTCATTACTAACACGGTATTTCACTGCTAGAATTGCTTCGGCATACTTTGTTGCCATTCCGAATAAAGCGGTAATCCACATCCAAAAAATTGCACCAGGACCACCAATTGTAACAGCTGTTGCAACACCGGCGATATTTCCCATACCAATCGTTGCGGCCATAGCTGTCATGAGTGCTTGGAAGTGGCTAATATCTCCAGAAGATGACGTATCTTCTGACTTTTTAAATGCTATTTTGTGAGCGTATAATAGTTTACTAAACTGTAAACCTTTCAAACGCACTGTGAGAATGATACCAGTACCAACGAGTAGCAACAAAGTTGGCAATCCCCACACGTAATGATTCATTTGTTCTAATACTTTACTTACTGTCTCCATCTTTATTCTCCTTTTTTAGAAAAAATAAAAACCACTTCAAGTAAATGAAATGGTCTCTGGAGAAACAAGGAATAGAAAAATAAACCGATACAAATCGGCATTTTCCTTCGCTTGTCTCTGTCCTTTTTACCTGAGAGATTATCCGCTAAAATAGCGGATTTGCTCCTTCGGCGCTCTTTTTCCTCCGCGCTATTAAAAGCGAGAGGGAGTCTCTCCAGAGATTCGTCCCCATGCAGTTCTACTTGTAACCAAGACCTGAGAGTTTCAAAGTTGGTATTACAACTTTTTGCCCCGTCGGTAGATCAATTGACCTTCTCCTGAATGGTTCATCCGAATTATAAAATTAATATACACATTGAATGTAAATCAATAAAAATATTATAGACAGATAAACTGTGAATTGCAATCTTTTTTTATTTTAAAATAGTAAACAGTTTTATTTTTTAGAAATTCCTAATTTATCTTTAATTTCATTTAAAGTAGATAAAGCGATGACAATATGTTGATCGGCAAGCCCTAAAGCCTGTTTTGTATTTTCAATTATTTCATTGGCCGGAGTAGAATTATTGTATTTATCAATAATTAAATCTGCTGCATTTTTCATGTAATTTGATGCGGATTTAAACTGAGTTGTGAATTGGATTAGTTGTTTTTGTATATGTATATCCGTTATGTTTTCTTCGATTTTTATCGTGTCTATTTCGTTCATAAGTGTTTCATACTGTTTGGAAACAGCACTCATTGTAACTAATAGTTTATTTCTATCCACTGAATCTCCGTTCGTGTTCATCTCTTCCCAGGCAGGCAACCAATCTTTTTCGATAATGTCATTATAATTAGTAGTCAATTCCTTAATTTTAGGTTGTAATTTAGTTTTGAAAGTTTTTGTATCCACTGTTTCTACAGTTTCTTTTTCATTATCAGTTTTATTTTTACCATTAGTTACGTAGAAAATCGTACCGAAAATGATGAAAATAGAAATAACTACTGTCCATTTAGTAAAAAGAATTTTCTTCAATATGTAACGCCTCCAAAATTTAAAAACTTATAATTATAATATATAACAATAATGTTGTTTTAAATAGAGAAAATAAAGTTAGAAGTGATTTGAATTACATCTTTTTTATACGTAACTAATTAAAATTAGTAAAAAGATGAAAGGAATATGTAAGAAAGGGGAATCTTAGTGAAAGTGAATAAAAGAAAACTAGTTTTAAATATTGTAACGGCTATGTTATTAATTGGTGTATCTCGCATTAACGGGCAGTAAGACCCCCACTTCAAAATGCAGCGAAAGCAAAGAAGTTAGGTGGGGGATGAAGAATCCCAAAATGAGTAAAGTTTCACTTTATTTGCACTCATTTATGTAGACAAAGAATCTAAAATTGAAAAATTTCCAGTACCAATGTCAGCAATCCATATTAATGATGATAATGAAGAGGTTTATACATATATAAGTGTAATGCTTATTATAAAGGCAAGTGGATGGGAGCCAGCCTAGTTAGTTTTAAAAAAGTGGAACGAAAGGTAAATGTAAAACATTATCCGAGAGAAATTACGTATTATTTATTTGAGCAATAGATATACAAGGGAGAAAAGATTTCGATGTAATTCCTATAGAGCTACATTTTTTATATTCCGAATTATTTGAAATGAAAACAGATAGATGGTTTGATAGATATAGTGCAAAAAAATGATTATTTGTACAAAAGTAGAAGTTTTTAGTTACCATAGTTTTGTTATGTAAACTAATTGTTGTAAGAGAGAGATTGTATAATAAGGGGGAAGTAGAAATGTTACTAAAAACAATATTTTGCAAAGTGGGAGAAGAGAAAAGGGAGATGTTTTCGGCTGCTCAAGAAAAATGGCGTGATTTACAACATTTAGATGGTTTTCATGGGCAATTTGGTGGATGGAATGAAGATGAGGCATGTGTATATACTTTATGGGAAGATAGAAGTGCATATCAATCATTTATGAACGGTGCTCACGATACAATTTATTTAAATAGTAATCAAAAAGATACGTTTCTTTCATGTGAAATTGAACTATTTCAAACGTTGTATGATATAAATGATAAGCCTTTGCAAAACGTTGTTACAGAAGGATCATTCGTAAGAGTTGCCATATGTGATGTAAAGGGAGAAAAAGAAAATCATTTTTTACATAAGCAAGAAACAATTTGGAATAAAGGAATGGAGAATGCAAAAGGGATGTTAGGTGGAGTAGTTGCGAAGTCTTTAAAAAATGAAACTCGTTACATAGTATTAACTTATTGGGAAGATGAAATGGCGCATCAATATTATGTGGAAGAGGGTTTTCCCATGTTGTATAAACTGGCTAACATTCATGAAGATATAGAAGAGATAAGAAGTAAACAAGCTGTATGTAAGGAAGAATGGCTTGTATATTAAGTGCAGAAAAAGTGTATAAATGAATGTATAATAAAGATAATTTCTTGTAAACAAGAAATTAATAGAAGACGTCATATACCCTTTCATGTTAATATATTTAAGTTAAAATAGGAGGCTTACCCTTTTGTATTGTACGGTAGAAGCAGTGTGAGCTTGAAATTTTTTATGAAAAGGATGTGCCTAACTTGCGTATCAATAAATTTATTAGTGAAGCTGGAAAAGCGTCTCGACGCGGAGCAGATAAATTAATTAATGAGAGAAGAGTAATTATTAACGGTAAGGTTGCAAAAATTGGTGACCAAGTAAATCCAGGTGATGATGTACGAGTGAATGGAGAGCAACTTCGTATTGCTCGAGACCATGTGTATATCGCTTTAAATAAACCAGTAGGTATTACATGTACAAGTGAAAAAGCAGTAAAAGGTAATATTATTGATTTAGTGAATCACCCTTTACGTATTAGTCATATTGGACGTCTCGATAAAGACTCAGACGGTTTAATTTTGTTAACGAATGATGGCGATATCGTTAATGAGATTTTACGTGCTGAAAACAAGCATGAGAAAGAATATATCGTTTCAGTGGATAAGCCAATTACACCTGATTTCTTAGAGAAAATGGCAGCGGGAGTTAAAATTTTAGGTACAAAAACACTTCCTTGTGAGGTTACACAGTTATCAAAATATGAGTTCCAAATTATTTTAACACAAGGGCTGAATCGTCAAATTCGCCGTATGTGTGAAGCTTTAGGTTATCAAGTGTATACGTTAAAACGTACGAGAATTATGAATATAGAATTGAATAATTTACCAGTTGGGCAGTGGAGAGATTTATCGAAGAAAGAGAAAAGACGTCTATTTTCAGATTTAAATTACGAACCACAAGATTGGTAAAATTGTGAAGTGAAACCAAAAAAATTTGGTTTCACTTTTTTAAATTAAATAAATAATTTTTTTAAACACTTGCAAAAATAAAATGAATAAGATATATTAAATAACAATAAATGGATGTTTTATAAAAGCAAAGAAAAGGACACGAGTTATTTTACCCGGTTATACAGAGAAGGAAGGAAAGCTGAGAACTTCCTAACGCAGAAAAATAACTTACCACCTTAGAGCTGCACTGGGGAAATGAAGTATCTAGTGCCGTGTATGCGACGTTATCGCAAAAGAAGCCATTATGTTTTTTGTGATGGGAATCTGGGTGGAACCACGGATATAAGTATATTCGTCCCTATTTTAGGGATGAATATGCTTTTTTGCATTCAATTTCATAATAAGCGAAGAAAAGGACACGAGTTATTTTACCCGGTTATACAGAGAAGGAAGGAAAGCTGAGAACTTCCTAACGCAGAAAAATAACTTACCACCTTAGAGCTGCACTGGGGAAATGAAGTATCTAGTGCCGTGTAAACGACGTTACCGTAAAAGAAGCCATTGTAGGTTTACAATGGGAATCTGGGTGGAACCACGGGTAAAAGCACGCTCGTCCCTATTTTAGGGATGAGTGTGCTTTTTATTATGAAATGGAGAGATGAAAAATGAAAGAACAGATGATTGAAATTAAATTTCCAGATGGTAGTGTTAAAGAATTTGTAAAAGGAATTACTTTAGAAGAAATTGCTGGATCAATTAGTAGTAGCTTGAAAAGGAAAGCAGTCGCGGGGAAAGTAAATGATCAGTTATATGATTTACGCCGAAATATTGAAGAAAATGCGGAAGTAGAAATCATTACTATAGATTCAAATGATGGAGTAGAAATTGCAAGACACTCTGCGGCACATATTTTAGCGCAAGCTGTAAAAAGATTATATGGTGATATAAATCTTGGGGTAGGGCCTGTTATTGAAAATGGATTTTATTATGATATGGATCTTCCAAGTAGTGTAAACGTAGAAGATTTACCAAAAATCGAGAAAGAAATGAGAAATATTATAAAAGAAAATATAAGTATAGAACGAGTTGAGGTTTCTCGAGAAGAAGCAGCAAAACTGTTTCAAGAAATGAACGATCGCTTGAAATTAGAACTTTTAGAAGCAATTCCTAGTGGGGAAAGTGTAACACTATATAAACAAGGTGAATTTGTAGATTTATGTAGGGGGCCACATGTACCATCTACAAGTTATTTGAAAGCATTTCAATTAACTCACGTTTCCGGTGCATATTGGCGAGGTGATAGTAATAACCAAGTGCTTCAGCGTATATATGGTGTTGCATTCTCTTCTCAAAAAGAGTTAGAAGAGTATTTACATTTTGTTGAAGAAGCAGCAAAAAGAAACCACCGTAAGTTAGGTAATGAACTTGAGTTATTTATGTTTTCTGAAGAGGCTCCGGGAATGCCATTTTATTTACCGAAAGGCCAAATTATTCGGAATGAATTAGAAGCATTTTTAAGAGAAATTCAAAAAGAATACAATTATCAAGAAGTACGCACTCCGTTTATGATGAACCAAGAAGTATGGGAGAGATCAGGGCACTGGGGCCATTATAAAGATAATATGTATTTCTCAGAAGTAGACAACAAAAGTTTTGCATTAAAGCCAATGAACTGTCCAGGACACATGCTTATGTTCAAAAATAAATTGCATTCTTATCGTGAATTACCAATTCGCATGTGTGAGTTCGGTCAAGTGCATCGCCATGAATTTAGCGGAGCGTTAAACGGATTATTAAGAGTACGTACTTTCTGCCAAGATGATGCTCATTTATTTGTAACACCAGAACAAATTGAGGATGAAATTAAATCCGTAATGGGGCAAATTGATTACGTATATAAAACTTTTGGATTCGAATATGAAGTGGAGCTGTCTACTCGTCCAGAAGATTCAATGGGTGACGATAAATTGTGGGAGCAAGCAGAAGCCGCATTAGAAAATGTATTACAGTCATTGAATTATAAATATAGACTAAATGAAGGTGACGGCGCATTTTATGGACCGAAGATTGATTTCCATATTAAAGATGCCTTAAATAGAAGTCACCAGTGCGGAACAATTCAGCTTGATTTCCAAATGCCAGAGAAATTCGATTTAAATTATATAGATGTGAAGAATGAAAAGAAAAGACCAGTTGTTATTCACCGAGCAGTTTTAGGTTCGTTAGACCGCTTTTTAGCAATATTAATTGAACACTTTGGAGGCGCGTTCCCGGCATGGGTAGCACCAGTTCAAGTGAAAGTAATTCCAGTTTCAAATGCAGTTCATGTACAATATGCAAATGAGGTTGCAGATAAATTAGCACAAGCTGGAGTTCGTATTGAACGAGATGTGCGAGACGAAAAGTTAGGATATAAAATAAGAGAAGCACAAATGCAAAAAATTCCTTATGTTCTTGTTATTGGGGATAGGGAAATGGAAAACGGATTTGTAAATGTACGTAAATATGGGGAAGAAAAGTCAGAAGTTGTTGCGCTAGATGTATTTGCGGCAAGTATGGAAGAGGAAATAAAGAATAGAAAATAAAGAATAGAAAATATTGATTAAAAAGAAAACACACCATTAGAATTTGGTGTGTTTTCTTGTTTACCTTACAAAAATGTAAGGTAAATGTAAGAGAAATCGAATGAACGAGTTTTAGAAAAGTGAGAATATGAAGGAGGAAAAAGGTTCATGTTACTTGTGCATCTCTTTCTGTTTGAAAAGCTAAAAAATAGTAAGATTTTACATGAGTGAAAAATAAGGATTATATGAAAAAAATAATACTATACAAAAGGGATGGAGTGAAAGAAATGTCAACAAATGTAGTTACTGTAGAAAGTGTAGAAAAAACGTATGGGAAAAGAAATGAGAATCAGTCAAAAGCATTAAGAGGCGTATCATTACATATTAAGGAAGGGGAATTCGTCGGGATCATGGGTCCTTCTGGATCTGGAAAAACGACTTTACTTAATGTGATTAGTACACTGGATCAAGCGACAGGTGGTAGTGTGACGATAGCTGGTACAAATATTACTTCTATGAAGGGGAATGCATTATCAGATTTTCGTTCTCAAAAATTAGGATTCATTTTTCAAGATTTTAACTTACTAGAAAACTTATCAATTTATGAAAATATTGCTTTGCCTCTTTCTTTGCAAGGTGTACCGTCAAGTGAGATTACAGGAAAAGTAAATGAGGTTGCGAAGAAATTAGGAATTACTGAAATTTTAACAAAATATCCGACTGCTGTTTCTGGTGGGCAAAAACAAAGAACAGCGGCAGCACGAGCTTTAGTACATAATCCGGCAATCGTATTAGCAGATGAACCAACAGGAGCACTTGATAGTAAAAATGCAAAAAGTTTATTAGAAGCAATGCAAGATTTACATGAAAATCACAATGTAAGTATTTTGATGGTTACACATGATGCGTTTAGTGCAAGTTACTGTGAGCGTATTTTATTCATTCAAGATGGTCTTCTTTATAAAGAATTAAATCGTCAAGGCACTCGAGAGAATTTCTATCAAGACATTTTAGGTGTGCTCGCTCATATGGGCTCAGCTGCTGAGTCTAAGTAGGGGGCGAAACAATGTTATTTAAATTATCACGTCATAGTATGAAAAAGATGTTAAAAGATTATATGGTTTTACTGATTGGTCTCGTTATTAGTATTAGTATTTTCTATATGTTCCAAACGATGGCGATGAACAGTGAATTTACAAAAGATAATAGTCTCATTAGTAGTATTAGACTCGTCTTCTGGGTAGGTGCAATATTACTTTCTTTCATAACTGTATTTTATATTATATATGCCAATTCTTTTTTACTTACATTAAGAAGAAAAGAACTTGGTATGTATATGATGCTTGGAGCGAAAAAGAAAAAAGTAGCACAGTTATTATTTATTGAAACATTCGGTATGGGTATTGTCAGTATTATTATCGGTATTTTAGTAGGAATGTTACTTGCAAGTGTAGCAGGAAATTTTTTAATGAATGGCATGGAAATTTCAGCAAAAGGTAGTTACGCATCTGTATACACACCAGCTATTTTAGTTACATCTATTTTCTTCTTAATACTATTTTTCATTACGGGTATAATGAATAGCATTCGATTGTTACGTAAAACAGAACTAGAGTTAATTCGTGAAGATGAAACACTAGATGAAGTAAAGAAAAGTAAAACTCGCATTATTATAATGACAGTACTGGGTGTATTACTAGTAAGTACAGGGTATTATTTTATGGTAAATATAAGAACGTATGCTGAACTTGGTTTTATAATAGCGACGATTGTTACAACACTTGGAACGTACTTTATTTTTAGTTCATTGCTCCCATTTTTTGTGATGAAAATTAAGGGAAATAAAAAACGAAATGAAATGGGCTTAAATAGTTTTACATATGCACAGTTACGCTTTCGAGTAAATAGTTTATCGAGAGTATTAGGAACTGTAGCGATGTTAATTGCATTAGGTGCAGGGGCAATGACAGCAGGTATGGCATTTCAAAAAAATGTAGGCATTATGACAGATTTCTCACGTGTATATGATGTCGTAATTCATGATCCAAATGATCAAGATACAGCAGCATTAAAGGAAATGGAAATAGTTGAAGAAAGCAAGTATAAGTATAAAGTAGATGGAGAAGCGGTGTATTACTTACGTGACGATTTAACTGCGAAACCGCCACTTATTTCCGACCGCTTTAATATGGAAACTTTAAAAGAGCCTGCGCGTAAACGGGTGGCTGAACCTTTAACTGAACCTGTATATTCTGCTTTGGAAGCTCCCGAAGCAGTGAATAAACTTCCTCGTATGCCAAAAGATTGGGAAGATGCGGTTGTAAGAGAAATACAAATTACACATAATCAATTTAACGGAAAGCCTGTAAGAATTGCTGATGAAGAGCATTATAAAGGAATTCAAGGAACAGAACATACTGTAACATTAGCAAAAGTAGATGATATGAAAAAATATAAACCATTATTGATCGAAATAGACAAGAGACAAAAAGAACAAATTGAAAAAACAACAGGTGCAAAAGTAGACTTATTTACGAAAATGACAATTTATCAGTTTATGAACAGTTTCATGAGTGGGACAATGTTTATGGGGTTTTTCCTCGGAATTGCCTTTCTAGCAATGATGGCAAGTTCGCTTATGTTCAAAATATTAACGGGTGCTTCTCGTGATGTACGACGTTATGAAATGTTACGAAAAATAGGTGTTAGACGTAGTATGCTGACAAAAAGTATTTATAAAGAAATTTCATATTTATTTATCTTCCCAGCAATCATTGGAATTTCCCACGTTTTAGTAGGGCTTAACTTATTCAGTTTTATTTTAGTTGACCCGTTTGTAAAAGTGTGGGTGCCAATAGGGATTTTCTTAGTCATTTATTTCATCTATTACTGGATAACTGTTCAACTTTATAAAGGGATGGTAATGCCGAAAGAAGAAGTAGCGAAATAGTTTATGAAAAAAGTCCTTGTTTTGAAAACAAGGGCTTTTTTCTATGTTTGTGATACATAAATACGGTATGCAAGACGTTATTAAGTCTTCATAATAATAAAATATTGAAAATTAAGAAAATATTAAGAGTTTATATAGCGGAAAGTTAAGATGTGTATGGGACATTAGTAATGTACAAAAACATTGAGATGAAATTGGAAAGTGTACTGGTTTAGTACTTTTATTTTCTTGAGGTAGTTTTGCAGAAATAAATTGATATTTTATAAATTTAACAGAAAGGAAGCGTATTATGAAAAAGATAAAAAAATCAATAAAACTTATTGGAGTCATTACTATACTATTACTAACCATAGCACTAATATTTCCTACATGGACTTCGCAAATAAAGAGTAATAACAGTATAAGTACATTAGAACAAGTAGAGATAAATGGAAGTGGTCATGAGATTATGATACGTGGCAAAGATAAGAGGAATCCAGTAATTATCTTTGTTCATGGTGGACCAGGTTCTTCGGAAATACCATATGCTCAAAAATATCAATACTTATTGGAAGAGAAATTCACAGTTGTTAATTATGATCAAAGGGCAAGCGGGAAATCGTATCATTTTTTTGAAGACTATTCGAAATTATCATCAGACCTACTTGTAGAAGATTTATTAGCTATGACAGATTATGTTTCAAAACGTCTCGGTAAAGAAAAAGTAATATTGATTGGGCATTCTTACGGTACATATATTGGAATGCAAGCTGCCTATAAAGCTCCTGAAAAATATGAAGCGTATGTTGGTATAGGGCAGATGAGTGACACAGTAGAAAGTGAGATGGATAGTTTAAAATACGTTATTGAACAGGCGCAAAATGGGGGAAATGCGGAGGAGGTTTCATATTTAAAAGAGTTAACCGAAAAAATTAAAAACGGCGATACATACACTCCGAGAGATTATGTTACAAAATATGGTGGAACATCAAGACTCATTGAAAATCCAGATGGTGATAACATTCAGATGTTACTTAGTAATGAATATAACTTGTTAGACGTAATTCGTTATAACGTTGGATTATCACATTCCCAAACGGTCTTATTAGAAAAAGATTTAAAGAATCCATTACCTACTAAAGTAACTAAGCTAAAGCTACCATTTTATCTTCTTATGGGTAAATATGACTATAATACTTCATTTCATGCAGCTAAAAAATATTTTGATTTGATTGAAGCGGATCAAAAGGAATTTATAGCTTTTGAAAACTCAGCACATTACCCTCAATTTGAAGAAAAGGAAAAGTTTTATGAGTGGATGTGTGATACATTCGTAAAATAGAATTAAATACAAAAAGCACTTAGTTTAAAAATAAGTGCTTTTTTATAGTATGGAATTGATTAGGAAGGAAAATATTGGATAATGATCGAAAGATATAATACAACTTCCAAAAAATGACGGGAATTGCTATGTTTTTTAGAAAGAGGAGTTAATTTGTTAAAAGGTATAGGTACTATACATGGATTTTATTTCCGAATATTCATTTAAATAGGAAGGATAATAGTTATGTTCATTCGAATTGGTAAGTGGTGTGGAGTTACATGTTTACAATTATTTGCGGCACTTATTTGTATCCTTTTTTTAGGGGCACTTCCGCGTTTATTTAAAGGACTGCAAATTGATTTAATCGGTTTTTGGGACACAGTTCTGTTTCTCGGGGAGAAGTTACTAAAACCGGGTGAAATTACGTATGGATTTCGGAACTCAAGAAAGTTATTTCCACAAATATGGATTCATTATGTAGAGACAATGTTTGTATTTATTTCGGCATTTATACTTTCTTTACTCATTGCGTATGTTATCGTTGTGTGGGTATTGCAGCGCTCTCAATCAAAGCAACGTATATGGAATGGAGTTTTCGTCGCACTTGAAAGTATCCCGGACATTTTATTAATTTTATTATCTCAACTTCTAGTAGTAATTATCTTTCAAAAAACAGGATTTATGCCAGTGAAACATGCGGGATTTGGTGAGGATAGAGCTCGTATGTTACCAATAATATGTCTTGCTATACCTACAACGTTATTATTTATGAAGCTACTATTATTACGTTTTAGAGAAGAATTAGAGAAAGATTATAGCATATTTGCAAAGAGTAAAGGACTGAGTTTAAGACATGTTTTGACGCACCATATTTCAAGAAATGTCTTGTTAACAACAGTCTATTATGCAAAAACAAATATTTTATTTATGTTATCAAATTTATATATTATTGAATGGCTATTTAATACGTACGGCATGTTTGTTTTTTTAAAAGAAAATTCCAAATTAGAAATATTTACAGTGAGTTTAGTTATATTATACGTACCGCTTTTTATACTATTTCGTTTATTACATACGCTTTTAAAAAATGTTATAAAGGAGCGTGTGTAACATGTGGCAAGTTGTAAAAAGAGATGTGAGATTTTGGCTAGGTGTTACTTTTTTGAGTGTATTAATGATTGTTAGTATTGGAAATACGGTGTTTTTTGACGGAAATATTCGTGAATTAACAATGATGTATAACGAAAAAGGAGAATTAGAGGCTGCTCCGTTTTCACCATCGAGTAAATTTTGGTTTGGAAGCGATGAGAAAGGACGCGACCTTTTTCAGTTAATAATAGAAGGAGCGAAATGGACAGTTGGTGCTAGTATCGTTATCGCAATTTTACGTGTAGTAATTGGCGGAACGATTGGTTTATTGCTTGGTATGTACAGTAAACGCTCATTTTCAGTTATCTCATCTTTTTTTGATCCGTTTAGTATTGTACCGATGATTATGATTTCCTATTTTATGTTAAATGAAGTTTTAATGTTTGAAAGTGGAGAGGAGGCTGCTCCGTTTCACTTACGGGTTACGTTTCAAATTATAGTTCTTGCGTGCCTTGCTGTACCAACTGTTATGTTGTATACGGCGCAAGAAGTAAAGCGTATTAAGAATGAAGAATTTATGTTGGCTGCTACTGTGCTCGGAGGGAGTAAGTGGCAGCGGTTGAAACGCCATGTATGGCCACATATGTTACCATCATTTCTTTTATTAGTAGCCCAGCAATTTGTAAGCACCCTATTACTTCTCTTACATCTTGGTTTGTTAGAACTGTTTTTCGGCGGAACAATAATCTTTGGTATAGAGGCGGATAGTGTAACAAAAGAATGGACAGGATTAATTGGTCAAAACTTCCGTCATTTAACTACTCATACTTGGATCGTGGTCATACCAATTCTTTTTTATAGTATGACAATCTTATCTGGAAATTTGATTAGTAATAGTATGCAAGATGCAATTAAATTAGGAAATGTGAGAAGGCCAAAGGGGGAAAAGAAAAAAGGGAAAGTAGAGAAACAAATACAACCAACTATGAATGATTTTTCATTCTATAGAGAGGTACAAAAATAAAAAAAGATAGCTGAAGACAAATCGTTTTCAGCTATCTTTTTTCGTTTAAAGTGGAGGTAAATCAATTTTACCTTCTTCAAATAATTCTTTTATCATATGTTTCGTATAACCAGCTGCTTGACCAAATGTGATTTTTGCTGGCATTGGTGCTTCGTTTACATCTACAACTACATCAATAATACACGGCCTGTTTTGTTTTACTGCACTTTCGAAAGCAGGTAGTAGTTCATCTAATTTCTCAATACGGTAGCCAATACCGCCGCACGCCTCTGCATATTTTGCGAAATCTGGATTCGTTAAATCGGTGCCGAATTCGATATTACCCATAACTTCTTGTTCGAATTTAATCATGGCAATTTTATTATT
>Ga0209595_100295_pt1 | contig 17411 bp, 34 predicted proteins | sample Porto_4metaG_FD_187427 | JGI IMG/M metagenome (GOLD analysis project Ga0209595, IMG submission 187427) | Marine algal microbial communities from Porto, Portugal - Porto_4 metaG (SPAdes) (version 2) | ecosystem: Host-associated > Algae > Red algae > Unclassified | place: Portugal: Porto...
GTCCGGCACGCACCGGATAGCGAGGGAGGTCGACGCCCGGATAGCTGAGAGCGATATTTCTGCCCGTCCACTCCCTGCGGTAAGCCCGGTCATTGGCGCCACCGGGCACGGCGCGTTCAATCATGCGGCCTTGCGGCGCTGCTTAGCGGCGTCGATACGGCCAATGGTCATGCGTGGCCACGAGGACCAGAGCGAGTCACCAAGGGCGTTTCTGAGCGCCTTGTTCTCGATGCCTATGTCATGAGCCAGCGTGGTTCGGGTCAGTCTGCGGTCACGGTACTCTCGAGCGATGTTTGCCAGCGGGCGGGCATGCAGCGCTTCAAAGTTTCGAATGGCTTGCGCGCTGCTGTGAGCCGGATGCTCTAGCCCGCGCTCTTGGGCTCGAGTTTTCACAGCATCACGAGAGCGACCGATGCGGCGAGAAATCTCCGCCACCGGAACGCCGGCGGGGTAATCGCGATCAAGGATAGTCAGCTCTCTGGTGGTCCATCCTCTCCAGGTGCGTGCCATACGGCCTCCCACAAAAAAGGCCCCGAAGGGCCTGTTTGTTTAAGCAGCGCGTAGATGCTCCATGGCATCGTCATACCCGCTCCAGTTATCGACGCCGGCTGCTTCCAGGGCGTCGAGCTTGTCTCGAGCAACCAGGAGCGTCTCGTACTCCTTACGGGTGATCGTGACCGTCTCTGGCTGGGCCACGTCACTGCCTCGCTTGAAGCTCTCCGCAGCGGCGTTCAAGCGGCTGGTGTCGATCGGCGGCCGGTGGCCGGGCTCGCCCTGGCTCGGGCTGTGAGTTTGGATCGAGTGTTCGTCCTTGGCCTTAGCCTTGGCCTCCTCTTCCTGGCGGATACGCCCGCGCTCAGCGTCAAGCCGCTTGGCCTCTACCTCCCTGTGCTCGGCGATGCGCGCCTTGATAGTGGATACCAGGTCATCGGGAGCCTTCAGGATGAGATCGCGCCAATCGGCAAACAGGAAGCTGTGCTCCCCCTGCTCATGCTCAAGCAGCGCCTGATTGCTGTTCACCTGCTGGGCAAGCTGCTGACATTCGACCTTGGCCCGCGCTACTTCGTCATCAGCGGCAGACTGCAGCGTGGCGATTGTCTTCTTGCCCTTCATGGCGCCGGCGATGTTGAGGCTGTGCGACGGTTCCACTGCGCAATCGAGCTGGGCGAGAAACGCATCAAAGGCCTTGGTCGCCGCCTGGTGGATCTCGATCCGGCGGTTCTCTTTCTCTGCCTTGACCAGCTTGTCGAGATGCAGGCGCTTCTGCCGCATGGTCTCTGTCAGATCGTCGATGGTGCTGAACAGCTCCTCGATGCTGGCGGTCTGCTTGAGCGCCGCCTGCTTGCTGTCTTTGAGCTGCTTCTCACCCTTCTGCAGAAACTTGACGGTCTCTGCGGCGTCTGCGAAGTCTTGGTCAGTGGACAGCGTCGTCTTGATGCCCTCAATCATGCCCATGGCCCGGGATTTGAAGTCCGGCAAGTTGCTGGCCGTCACCGCGCCGGTAAGGTCGATCTGCAGCACCGGAAGAGCCTTGGGGGCCTCACCTTGAGGCGAAACGGTCTGCTCAGTCGGCTGGTAGGCCTCGAGATCCGTGCGGAACTGCTCCCACCCCATCCGCAACTGACTGGCGTGAAAGTCATCTAGCGTGACCCAGATGCTCACTGTGTTTTCCGCGGTGCCGTCGGTGACCATGTAGAGCCACTTCTCGGCGCCGCTGACCACCAGTTGTTGAACAACCTGCCAGTAGTCTTCCTGTGGCACCTCGCCGGCGCGAACACTTTCAGCCTTTGATGAGTTCCACTGCTTGCACTCCCACCCCACGTCTTCCAGCATCGTGATGCCGTCGAACGAGGCCAAAAGCGACCCGTCATCCGAGATGGCTGTGACCGGGTAGAGCTCTTCACCCACGATGCCCTCAGCGATGCTGCGGGCGTTTGCCTCGATTCGATGCCCCTTATCGAGCACGTTCCGCTGAAACCAAGCGCTAAACTCTTGCTCCGATCCCGTGGCCTTCATGTGAAGTAGCTCGTTACGCTTCACGTTCTTCGAGCAGGCCATCATGATCGAGGCCTCGCTGGCGGTGAAGTAGCTGGCACGGTAGGCGCACCACTCGTCGCTGCCTTGAACTAAGTCAATGATCTTCACGCTGCCACCTCCAGGATCTGCTGTTTCTGTTCGTCGCTCAGCTCAGCCTTGCTGCTGACCATATTGATGATCTGCTCTGGCGTACGCTTCCCTGCTTCAATGGCGTCACGCCATTTCGGAAAATTCGCCTCGAACGAGTCTGAGGGGTAATGCTCGAGCGCGGGCCGAGCCGGCTCATTGGCGGCCGGGTTGATCTCCCGCTCGGTCGGAATGTCTTGGGCTTCCTCGACGGTGATCAGACCGCCTAGGGCGTCGGCGAACTTGTCGCGCAAGGCGTAGCCGCGGGCGCGCCACATAAGCATCCGCTTCGGGTAGCTCTGCCAAGGCCCCTGCTTGCCCCACAGGCTTGCTTTCTCGGCGTCAGCCTTGCTGAACGAGACTGTGTGGCGTGTGTCATCGCCCTTGCGCCAGACCGAACAAGTGGCCGTCATCGTGGCATCGTCGAACGATTCCTCGTGTCCGCCGAACTTCGGGTGACTCTGCACTAGAGCCAGGAGCGCGTCGCCGTAGATGGCCGGCTTGCCATTGATCACCGCGATGTTCTGCAGCGATTGGATCGGGTTCAGGCCGAGCTCCGAGCCCATCATCATGGCGACCAGGGTGTCTTGTGGTTTGTTCTGATACACCTTGGGGACCATCTGGCTTGACGACAGCATCTCTGCCATCTGCATCGCTTCCTGCATACTGTTCGGCTGCAGCGCGAAGCCGGCGCCCTTGGGTCGTGTGATTGCGTTCATTGAACTATCCTCACCTTGTGTAGTTCGCATCCGCCTCACCGATGGCAGTCGGTGGGGCTTTTTGTTAGTCGATCCCGTTGCGCGCCGGGCTCGTGCTGTTGATCATCGATCGCACAGCGTCATAGCCGTGCTGGTGGCCGTATTCGGTGTCGATGCCTTGGGCGCTACAGCCGGCCAGGGTGAGCACCGCCAATAAGATCAGTGCACGCATGCTGCCTCCTTCTCCTCTCGAAGCCCCTTCTTGGCCAGGCGCAGTGCGATCTGCTCCCGCTTGACCTGAATTTGCTGGGATACTCTCAGCTGGCTGAACCTCGTCTTGCACTGACTGACCTGGTGCAGACAGTCCGGCCATTCCTCCATCAGCGCCGCGTCAACGTCGCCGGCGTCGTACCCGCCCGGCAGGTGCCCGTGATCAATGAAGGAATCCAGAGCCAGCTCGGCATCCATATCGAAGGCGTCATCGCTTTCCTTCCGGCGCTCGCCGACGGCATCGGTAGTCAGTTGGTGATCGAGTGCTGTGTTCATATCGCTCTCCTAGCGCCACCAGACGGCGCCGATGAATGCCAGCACGAACAGGATCGCGCCGATAACTGGCCATGAAGTGTCGGGGGTCATGACCCGCCTCGCGCCCTGGCCAGGGCGGCGCGAGCCTTTCGAGTCGTGTCTCCCTCGACAGGTGAAATGGCCTCGAGCAGATCAAGACAGGCGTCCAGCGCCTCCTCCAGTTCATCCGCCACGGCTAGGCGATTACCGTCAAAGCTCACGGCCACTACCTGGCCGCCGTAAAACGCTGTTGCGGCGCTATAGCGTGGATTTAACTCTTCGGGGAATCGCACCACGATGGTGTGTGTCTCGCTCATACCGACCTCCAAATTTCGATGCCTGGCGTCACGCCCTGGGCCGCCATGGCCTTGCGCTGCTGCCAGCGCTCTCGGCGCATCCAGCGGCGCCGGTGCTCGCTCGTGATCATCTTGTCGGTCCAGTGCTCACCGACGTGAGGCCGCAGCCCGAGGCGACGGCGTGCTGTGTCTGCGGTCATGCGACCTCCGGAAAGAAAAAAGCCCGCACGATGGCGGGCAATGCAGGGAACTGTGTGATGCGGGTGCATCGGGGAAACCGCTGGGCTCACGGCTACGCTTACTGGCACCCGCTAGTGGTGGCTCCGTGCAACGGCTTCCCCGATGGGCAGATACTCTGGCCTCTGCCGGGGCGCTTGGCCGCACTGCGTAGCGGATCACGTGGTGCTCAGTGGAGCGCCGCCCATTCGGCCACCGCCTCAACCAGCGGCCGGACGTTTCGCTTGTCCGCCCACCCAGCGATACCGATGAAGCCGTCGCGGTTGAACGAGACTGCTTCGCGACACTCCCATTGGTTGGTCTGCATCTCGATGAACTTCATGTCTTTCCTGGCCCGCCGCAGCCTGGCGGTTCCGCTGTAAATGCCGGACGCCTTGAGATGCTTGTTGATCAGGCGCCGCAGCGTTTTCAGTTGGTCGTCAGTGACGGTGTCGGCGGTGATCCCAGCCTCCGCCACCTTCGATCTGGCTTGATCACGGCCCATCACTCCCCCCTCGCCCGTAGGCTCCGTTGTCACGCGCTTCTCGGCTCAGGCATCCAGCCAAGCGCCCTCTGCTCGGTAATCTGCGATACGGCGTCGCCGTCGCAAAGGTGCTGCCAGGCACCGCCGTTGGAGTTAGTGCTATAAGGCTTCTTCCACCAGCAAAGGCGATACCAGTTGCCGTCTTCATTCCGCTCTTTGACGATAATCTTGGTGCCGTCTCGCGGCGCCTCATCCATCGGCCTTAGCCGCATTTCAAGCTCGTTGACCATCGTGCCCTCCTGTCCGTTGTCATCCGAAAGCGGTGGCCGGTGGTTTAGCTTCCTCCGGCACCCATGCCTGCTGATTGCGCGAATTCACCGCTTTCGGATGGGCTCTGCCGTGGCAAAGCCCGGAATCCTCGGCACTTTCGTAGCCTTCACGCACTCCCCGGCGGCCTATCGCGCTCTCCACGCTACGGACGGACGGGGCTTCGATTGTTAAAGAGCGTGGCCAGGTGGCCGGGTGGTGGGCTGCTGCCTTGTCCACGCCTCCAAATATAGGCATGCCTATTTATTCCGTCAACAGTATTCCCTATATTTTTCTCGCAAAGCGTATAACGTATTGATTTGCCTATATCGCATAGGCATAAAAAAACCGCCTCAAGGGCGGCTATCGTGCGGGGATGCTACAGGCGGGTACAAAAAACCCGCCTTGCGGGCGGGTTGTTGGAAGCCTAGCCAATTCTAGCCTGCTAAGGCTTAGCAGGCTGATCTCGATCTTTCCGCTCACTATCCGGTGGCGGGCTCTCTTTCGCCGCGGGACTCCAGCCAACTCTGATTCGAGGTAGCAACTGGTTGAGCCAAAAATGGATCTCCTCAACCCCCATGCGCCTAGCAAAGATCAAAAGAGCAAAAAGCTGAACGAGCCCAACAACCACGGGCAGCGTCCACGTGGAAACACCCTTTAGCGCCCATACATCGAAAATCACAACCAGAGCGACAACGAATAAGAATCGATCTTCTCTACGCCCATCTCTCTCGGCGGCCAGGTTCTTTTCTAGCTCGCCTTCTGCCGTGTTCCGAGCATTCTCAGGTGCAAGCCTCCCTTCGGTCGCCTTGCTATCGAGCCTGTCGAGATCTTCTGCATACTCAGGCTTACCCGAACCGCTCTCGGTACTCATTCAAGATCGCTCCTTGATCAATAGCCACATGCATCTCACCCGGCCTATAGCTATGAGCCCAAGCTGAAATAGGTTCGTGGGTAATATCGACGAGACGAAACGGATCCCAGCTTCCCAGTCGAGAGACAGAGTCGGAGATGATGCGATGCTCGTATGATTCAGGGTCCGCGTCCGGGACATGGTTGAAAATATTCTGAATGCTAGCGCTGCCATAGCTAGATGCGTAACGGTACACAGATGGCAGCACTGGGCCGTAGTCCCATGCCTGGAAGCGCTCATCATTGACGAGCGGCCTTCCAGCGTGCCGACCGCTGTAAACCATATGGGCGATATAGAGAATCTTGTGGAGCTGAAGGTTGGTCAGAGTCCATCCAGACGCCTCACAAGCCACTTTCGCAGCCTGCATAGCAGTAATACTCATAGCAAGCCTCCTTGATGAGCAGGAATGAGCGCCTCTTAGACACCTACAGTGTAGTGAAAAGTTCAATCACTAGATATAGGTCTCACGACGCCCTGGGCGTCCTCATCCACATCGTGGCGATCACCACGCCAATGATCTCGCAGTTGCCATTGATCGGCACCCAGGGGTCAGGCCAGCTCGGGTTACGGGCCTTGAGCATCCGCCCACCGCCCGGCTCCTCGACGAACTGCTTGAACGTGGCTTCGTTGCTATCGGTCAGAACGGCGACCACGTCGTCTCCATCGAACGGCAGCACCTCGGGGTCGACGTAGATAATCAGGTTGGGCTCATACCTCGGCAACATCGATTGCCCCTTCACGCGTAGCGCGAACGTGGCGTCGGAGCATGCCGGCGGGCGCGGTACCATCTCTTCGCCAAGGAAGTCGACGTTACACACTTCGGTCCAGGCGCCTGCCTGCACCCACGAGATCACCGGGACGTAGCCCTGCATCTTCGGTGGCGGCGCGACGTTTGACTCTTTGAACACTGGATGCTCGGCGATGTCGGCACCTTTTTGGTCCATGTCGCCCTTCCCTGTCGCCAACCAGTCGGCGTTGACGTCACAGACCCGAGAGATCTGCACCAGGTAAGAGCTCGAGCGGGATTCTCCCTTCTCAAGGTCCGATATGGTCGCCTGTCGAACGCCTACGGCATCGCCTAGCTGCTTCTGCGTTAGGCCCGCTTTCTTCCGGGCGCGGCGTACCCGATCTCCGATGTTCATAACACAGAAAGATATAGGCGAGCCTATACCGTTGCAAAAAGGAGTTCCTGTGCCTAATATATAGGCATTCCTTTTTTTCAAGGCCGGCATGATGGAAACTCCTATTTCCCGACTCATTAAGCACTTCGGCACCCAAGAGCGAACCGCAGAGGCGCTCGGGGTCAGTCAGGCGAGCGTTTCCGGCTGGTCCAGCGGAAAGCACGGCATCTCCGAGCTTCACGCATTGAAGGCTGAGCGCCTCACTGGCGGCGTCATTTCCGCTATCGAGCTTTGCCCGCGTCTAGCGGCCGCCGCCTAACCACACCCACAGACTACCCCGGCCCTGGCGCCACGGGCAGGTTTCACCACCAGCGAGACACATGGACAAACTTACAGCAGCCATTCAGGAAGTCGCCGAGGACTACGGATACAAGCGCCTCGCCGCAGCGGTGGGCTGTCCGTACCAAGTGCTGGTGAATCAGTGCAACCCGATCAACGACCGCCCTATCTCGCTGCGCAAGTTCTGGCTGATGTTCTCCATCACCAAGGATATGCGCCTGCTGGTGGCGTTTCTGGATGAGGTCGGGGCAGTGGCCGTCGCCAAGGGTAAGCGCGACGAGGACGCCAGTCTGTTCGATCTGGTGGTGAATCACCAAGTCGCCGCTGGGACTGTCGCCCAGGTGATCCGCCAGGCGCTGGATGACGGGCTGATCACCGCCGAGGAATCGCGGGATATCCGCAACGCCATCCGCGCCGAGATCGATTGTTTGACCGCTCTGGAATCAGAGCTGATGGAAATGGCCGAGCCGAAGCTGGCAAAGGCCTGATGCAACGAAGCCCCGCAGGCGACCAACCAGAACGGGGCTTCACTACTTCAAAAGGTGATCAAAGTATGAACGACATCATCGAAACCGGCAAGCCCACCATGTCGAGCCGCGAGATCGCGGAACTGACCGGCAGTCGCCACGACGCCGTCCGGAAGTCAGCCGAGCGCCTGGCCGCTGATCAGATTTTAACCTCGCCAATGGCGACGTTCGACTACGAGCACCGTGGCAATACCTATCAGGAGTACCGATTCAACAAACGAGACTCCCTGGTGCTGGTTGCTCGCCTCTCCCCGGAGTTCACCGCCGCTGTCGTAGACCGGTGGCAGCAGCTCGAGCAGCAGGTGGCCAAGCCCGCCCTACCCGACTTCACCAACCCTGTCGAAGCCGCCCGTGCCTGGGCCGATGAGGTTGAGAGCAAGCTGCGCGCTGAGGCCGCCCTTGAGCACGCCAAGCCTGCCGTCGAGTTCGTCGAGCGCTACGTCTCCGCCGACTCCGGCAACAAGGGTTTCCGCCAGGTCGCCAAGCTGATCCAGGCCAAAGAACCCGAGTTCCGCGCCTTCCTGCAAGACAGCCGTGTCATGTACCGCCTGGGCGGCGAGTGGATGCCCTATCAGCGCCACATCGACGCCGAGCGTTTCGTCGTAAAGACCGGCGTGGCTGAGAACGAGCACTCCTACAACACCGCCAAATTCACTCCCAAAGGCGTCAACTGGATTGCCGGCCTGTGGGCTCAGCACAAGCTGGAGGGCGCGGCATGAGCAGTCTCGCCCGAATAGCAGATCACGAGCGCTTTGAAGCCCGGGAGATACCCGAGCCTGAAAGCAAGGGGGCACAGTTGGAAGACGGATATGTCCGTACTGCCAACGCTATCGTCGAGGCGCTTTGCAAGGCCCCTCTGACGAGCAGAGAGGCCCGTGTCGTCCGTGCAGTAGAGCGAGCCACCTTCGGGTGGGATCGCTCCTCAGCACGCCTCTCGCAAAGCGTACTGGCCAAGATGACCGGCCTGACGGACAAGCGTTGCAGCGAAGCCGTGAACGGCCTGTTGGCCAAGAAAGTCCTTCGTCGCGATGGCGGCTCTCAGGCACCGATCGGTATCAATACCCGTATCAGCGAGTGGGATTTCTCGGTTCAAAAATCCCGGGTGTCCCCAAAACGGCAGGCTGATCCAACTTGGGGACTCCGACCCCAAGATGGGGACGAAAAACGTCCCCAAGATGGGGACACAAATACAGACACTACAGACACTCTAGAACCTAAAGGTTCTAGAAAGTCCTCGAAGAAATCCTCGCCGAAGAAATGGGGTGACCCCGTTGACCACGAGATGGCCGAGCAAATGTTCGCCGCCATCAGTGCCGACCTGACCAACCCCAAGCGTCCGAACATGAGCTCCTGGGCAAACGAGTTTCGTCTGATGCGAACCCGTGACGAGCGCACCGTCGAACAAATCCGCTTCCTGATCACCTGGACTGCCAAACACCAGTTCTGGTCAGGCGTCATCCTCAGCCCCGCCAAGCTGCGCGCCAAGTGGGATCAGCTCGAAATCCAGGTCAAGAAGCTCAAGGAGTCTCGTCATGCAAACCGCCAAGGATCTAGCGCACAGCGCACAGACCGCGATGTCATCGCATCACGCCTCGCAGACCCCAACGACTCAGACTGGATCGACGGGCTCTTCGACGAAGACAGACCAGCTCAGGGCACTGGTGAACCGGATATTCACTCGACTGGAAGCGATTTACCCCCGGACATGGCGAACGGCTTTCACGACGCCGGAGATGCTTTCGCTGGCGAAGCGGGAGGTAGCTACATCGATGGCGAAGTGGTCGGTACTACCTACGAGCCATGCGGCGGACATGGCGATGGAGCGGATCAAAGCCGAGGGCGGCGAGTGGCCCCCGAGCGTAGCGCGGTTGATCAAGAGCCTGCAGCCGAGGCCGGAGGATTTTGGAATGCCTGAGGCAGACGTCGCGTTCAACGAGGCGATCCAGCACGCGCAGCGTCCGGCAGATCATGCGTGGTCACACCCGGCCGTTCGCATTGCTGGCGTCGGTGTCGGCTGGTTCGACCTGGCCAATGCTTCCGGCGAACGCCAGATCAATATCGCTCGCTCCCGTTTCGGCAAGGAGTACCAGGCCATCGTAAACCGCGTCATGGCCGGCGGTGAGGTCGAGTCACGCGGCCTAATCGGACATGACGGCCAGCTATCTGCGGCAGAACTGGCCGAGCGCAACGGTCGCGAGCAGATGGCAGCCGACGCCGAGAAGCAGTTCGGGCGCCGCATGTCTGGCGAGGAAGGAGTGAGCAAACTGCGCGAGCTTCTCGGAGGCATGTCATGAAGCTTTCCAACGCCGAGCTCCCCCGCAGCTACTGGGCCAAGCTCGCCAAGCGCAACGGCATTAGCGATGGCACCTTCCGCACCCGCGCTTACCGCGGATGGAGCTACAAAGCCGCGGCCACTACTCCGCCTCGCAATGCCGGCAATCGAACGCCGCAACCTGAGAGCACTGCCAGCAAACAGCGCGCTGCCGGATTGGACGCCACGGCAGTCTGGCGCTATCGGCAGAGCCACCCGGATACCGAGCTTTCCGTCGATCAGATTATCGAGAAGCTCCAGGAGCGCCGCGCCAGGCCGAACATCGCGGAGATGGCCCGCAAGGCCGGATTGAACCCAGCAACGGTGCTCACCCGTATTGGTCGCCAGGGCTGGACGCTGGAACAGGCCTTGACCCGTCGACTAATGACTCACCGGGAGGCCGGCAAGATCCGCGCCCAGCAGATGCACGGCAATGGAGGTGTGGCATGAGCAAGCTTTCGATCCCCAGCGGCGCCCGGGCACTGATCCATGACCTGGCATTTGTAGAGCTGCGCGACGCTCGCCGGCTGATCGTGGAACAGGCCGCCCGGGGCATGACGAAGCAGGAGTTGGGGGAGGTGCTGATCCATCTCGTTGAACTGTCTGAGCAAGTCATCGGCAACGCCGAGGAGCACGCCATCGGCATGCTGATCGCCGAGGGCAACATGCACCCGCACCAGGCCGAGAAAATCAACTTCCCCAGCCTGAAAGGCGCCGCCCTTGGATTGGCCGCTGCTGAATGCGTGGCAGCGGACGCCCGGCAGCGCTTGTGCGATGGCTGCGCCTATCGCCAGGGCACTGTGGCCAACCAGTGCATGCCGACGCAGACCGATGCCCAGTGGGCCATCGATCTGGATCACGACTTCAGCTGCCACATTAACGGCTATGACGAGGCGACCGACACCTCGACGCAGCCTTGTGTCGGCCATGTTCATGCAAAGCGAGGTGTGGCGTGAGCAAGTCCAAGCCATACGTCAACACTGCCGCCACCCTGCAGGAATCCATGGCCGCCATCGCCCGGCTGCCGGGCATCGTCACCCGAGCGATTCAGGACTGGGGGCGCGTCGACATCGTAGTCCGTCCTCACGAGGAAAAGCGCTCACTTGACCAGAACCGGCTCCAGCGCCTGTGGTGCCGTGAGGCTGGCGAGCAGGGGGACATGACCGCCGAGGAGTACCGGGGCCAGATGAAGCTCCACCACGGCGTGCCGATCCTGCGTCGGGACAGCGATAGATTTACCGAGAGGTACGACCGGCTCATCAAATGGCGCCCCTACGAGGAGAAGCTTGAGCTCATGCAGTCACCATTCGATTTCGCCGTGACGCGCGGGATGAACAAGAAGCAGAAGACCGAATACCTCAACGCAGTCTACGTGGACCTGACGGGGCGCGGCTTCCGTCTGACTGACCCCGGGCTAAAGGGGATCGGCCCAGATCAATACCGGGAGGCCGCATGACCATCGTCACCACATTCCTCGCCGGCGCCGCCCTTCTCGCCATTGGCACCGCGCTGGCCCTCACCTGGGTCAGCCGCCAGATCGAGAGAGAGCGCAGCCGAGAGGCTATCAAGCGGGCGTTGAAACGAGCGACCAGGGAGGGAGGCCGATGAAACGGACTGCCCTGGAGCGCAAGGCCCCGCTCAAGGCCAAGGCGCCGATGGCCCGCAAACCGGTGAAGCGAGGTTTGTCGTCAAAGAATCGCCATTCCACGAAACACAAACAGCCTTGTGTCTCTCCAGTGAAGGACAAGCGCTTCCGCTGCCCGGCCTATCTGGCGTTCGTCCGGTCCCTGCTGTGCGTGCGGTGGCCGTGCCACGGACGCCCATCACTGTATCGGCCTTCACTGGGGCCTGTCTGGCATGGGCACCACAGCCCCGGACAGCTTCGCCATGCCCGCCTGCCGGGAGTGCCATCAGGCGATCCATGCCAGCCCCGAGATGCAGGCCCGACAGCCAGGGTGGCTGACCGACACCATCAACCGCGGCCTCGACCACTTCACCGACGAGCCCATCGTCGGCGCTCTGGCCGACGCCCTCGAATTCATCGCCGCCAAGGAGGATGCCCATGGCTGACATCGTTAAAAAACTGGTCCAACGAGGCATCTCAATAGCCAGCCAAGTGGACCTGGCATGGATTGTAGGCACCACGTCGCACTGCATCTGGGAGACAGGAAAAGATAGCCCCTACGGCTACATACGGCGTATCGCCACAGGGAGTCGCGCGCGGGCAATCGTAAACCACGACCGCGTTCTCAACATCGAAGAGACCATGCGCCGGAGGGATGCCAAGTGACTGACCACATCGACAACGCCCTGCTCCGTCATGAGGAAGACTGCCTGGCATGTGCCTTGCGTCGGCATGGCGGGCGCCTCACAGACGTAATGCTGCCATCTGCGGTGCGCATAACTCACGCCATCAACACAGACGGGTTTCGTATTCATCACGCTGGACAGAAGCCGCGCAACAAGTACCACCGCGAGATCAAGCCTGGCGTGTGGGTTGATGTCTACGACGTCCTCGCCGCCTGGGCCGTCGACAATCCAGCGCTGCAACACCTGATCAAGAAGGCATTGCAGCCCGGCGAGCGGGGCCACAAGACCCGCGAGCAGGATCTGGCCGACATCGTGGCGAGCGCCAAGCGCGCCCAGGAGCTGGAGCAATGAGCGATCTAGCCCTGGGCCGCATGAAGGCCGGAAGGATGAACCAGACAGAGGCGGCCTATGCCGCCCTGCTCGAGCAACAGCGCGTTGCCGGCGAGATTGCCTGGTACCGCTTCGAAGGGCTCAAGCTGCGCCTCGCAGACAACACCTTCTACTCACCAGACTTCGCGGTAATGCGAGCTAATGGGCTGATGGAGTGTCACGAGGTGAAGGGCTTCTGGCGGGACGATGCCCGGGCAAAGATCAAGATCGCCGCCGACATCTACCCCTTCCGGTTCATCGCGGTCATGAAGCGCCGCAAGAAGGATGGCGGCGGCTGGTCAGAGGAGGTTTTCGAGTGAGCGAAAAGCTAAGAGCAATACTCGCCAATCTTCCGCCGGTTGAGCCTCCGACAGAAGAAGAAGAGCGTGAGGCGCGGCTGATGTTCCAGCAGGAGCCAAGCGTGGTGACGCTTTGCCGGACCTGCGAGCAGGTTAGTTTTGGGATGCGGCTCGGGTGCGCGAACAGTGACTGCCCTGACCAACCGTGGGCTGTAAACGTCAGTTACATGTACGACAACCACCAAGGGCAGTTGCTACGCCCCGGGCGCGACTGGGTGCCTCTCGGGGCTAGGCCTCTGACGGAGTGGACATGAGCGACAAGCAATCCGAGCGCCCGCCAGATCGGCGCTACCACAACGACCCGAGGCGCCGGTCGTGAAGTGGTCACGGAAAAGCGCCTACTCGATCCAAAGCGGCGAATTCGTGATCTGCAAGACGACTCACGGCGGCGTCGACCGCTACACCCTCTGGCGAGGGTTTCAAGGCATCAGCGAACACAGCACGGCGAACGAAGCCAAGGCACGAGCAAAACGGGAGAGCGCGGCATGATTACGACTGATCCGAAACTGGCATGGGCCATGGCACTCGACACCGGTGTTCGCTCTCAGATGGGCCCCATCCTCGAGGAGCTGGAAAGCGGTGGCGGCGTGCAGTTCACGAAGAAAGGCGGCACCGGCGCTGCCCACGGCATTGAGTACGGGCCGGTCTACGCCCGCATCTGCCGTCTGGAGCGTGAGCAGCCCACCCTGGCTGCAATCGGGCATGTGCTGTGCCATCCCTCGACCGAGCAGGCGAACGCCTATCTGGATGACGCTGTAGAAGCCGTCGAGGGCAAGGTGATCGCCAGCATCCCGAACTGGGGCGATGGTCGAGCCTGGCGCCCCGCGAAGAAAGAGCGCGTGCACTACCTGATCCGCGTCGCCCTACTGGAGCGGCAGCGCAATCTGTCGAACGAGCAGCCGGCATGGGGCCCTGAGCGTATCGGCGCCACGATGGCCGAGTGGTACGGCGTGGCGATCACCACCCGGGACTGGGCGCGCGACTGGCTGCCTGTCTGGGCTGCCATTCAGGCGGCAATCAACCACTGGGAGGGTGAAGCCATGGAGCCAATCAGCGAGACAATTGGCGACCTGGTGCGAAATATCAGGAAGGCTGCATAAAGTGCTTGCTTTCTTGCGCCCGCTCAGATAGCTTATCTGTAAGCTGGACGGCGTACGCCCAAACAGCTACCACATATCAAGGCCCGCCCTCACCGGCGGGCTTTTTCGTTCCTGCGCCCTGGCCTCCCGCCGGGGCGTAGTTCGTTATGCCGCCCTGCGAGCCTTCCCTCGCCCTGGTCGGGCGGCACCCTTTCCTGAATGACGCCGCCACCTGGTGTCTTTGCCCGTTCCTGCGGGCTGTTTTATTCCCCGAGGTGTCGCCATGAAGACCAGCCAGCGCGGACTGAACCTGGTCGCCGAGTTCGAGGGCCTCGAGCTTGAGGCGTACCCCGACCCCGGTACCGGCGGCCATCCCTGGACCATCGGCCTGGGCACGACCCGGTACCCCGATGGCTCCCGCGTACAGCCCGGCGACACTATCACCGAGGATGAGGCGTTCGCCCTACTCCGCCATGACGTTGCCCGGTTCGAGGACGACGTCGAGCGCCTGGTTACCGTGCCGCTCAACCAGAACCAGTTCGACGCTCTGGTCTCGTTCACCTACAACGTCGGCCCCGGTGCCCTGGAGCGCTCTACCCTGCTGCGCAAGCTGAGCGCCCGTGACTACCGTGGCGCCGCCGACGAGCTTCCCCGCTGGAACAAAGCCGGCGGCCGCGTACTGGCTGGCCTGACCCGGCGCCGAGCGGCAGAGCGCGATCTATTCCTGACGCCTGAGAGCGTCCAGTTTCACTGGCTTGATGAGACCGTCAGAGTCTCGCGGCCCTGATCTACCCCTTTACGAATACGCAGACCGCGAAAGCGGAAAACACACCAGCCCGAGAGTTCCTATGGCTGAACAAGACGATCCTCTCGAAAGGCTGGAGCGCCGCGTCTGCACTGACCCCCAGTTTTCAGAACAAGACGTCGCCCTGATCCACGAGGTGCTGCGAGCCTATCGCGGCTGGAAGTCCCTCGGTTGGGCCGCCAAGTGGGTGACGATGATCCTGGCCAGTCTTGCGGGCGCTCTGATGGCATGGAAGACCGTAGCCGAGGAGATACGCAAATGGCTTACCGGATAGCACGCTGGGCCCTTAGCTGGCCCGCCTTTTTCCTGGCCCTGGGCTGGCTTGGGCTGTTCTCGCAGACAGACACCGCTGCACGACTCCATGGGTCGGTGCTCCCGGTGGTCACCGAGATGCAGATCGAGAGGCTGGCTGAGACGGAATACATGGGCCGCCCTGCCACAATCGTCAGCGGTTCGGCCGTGAAGAATCGGGAGTGCAGCTTCCGAGGCGTCGAGTGGGCGCTCGAGGGTCAGTCCGGCATGGACGTGAAGGTCGACGCCTTCTTCAAGGATGCTCCGATGATCCGTGGCGAAGGCGTGCAGCACTGGCAGGCGCTGATCGTCGGCGTTCCCCCTGATCAGCTACCCGACACCCGGGGCGTCGTCCGGCATGAATGCGGACGCTTCCCCGCCATCACGCCGCTCTACAGCGGCGAGTGAGGCCAAGCATGGACTGGAGCGACGTTGGTGGATTCCTATCAGAGATCGCACCGAGCGTTGGCCAAGCGCTCAAAGAGGCTGCCCCTGGCATGGCGCAGGTGGCCGTCACAGCGGCTGGCAATGCCGTTGTACCTGGCGCTGGTGGCTTGGTCGGTGCTGCTCTGGGTAAGCGCGTCGCTGACGCTCTGGGCACTGAGGCCGCGCCGCAGGCGGTAGTGAGTCACGTACAGGCTGATCCGGAAGCGGCCAAGGCCAAGCTGCGCGAGCTCGACATCGAGCTGACCCGTCTCTACCTGCAGGATCAGCAGGACGCCCGGGAGATGCAGGTCGCCACGCTCCAGGCTGACAACGCCGGCTGGCTGGCCCGCAACTTCGTGTACCTGCTCGGCACCCTGGTGATCGTCGCAGTGTTCGCCTACATCGGCGCGGTGACGTTCGTGGAGCTGACACCCACCGGCGAGCGGTATGCCGACATCGCGGTGACGGGCATTGCCGCAGGCCTGGTCAGCAGCGTGATGGGCTTCTTCCTCGGCAGCCGGCAGCGGCAAGAGAGCAGAGCGCCCCGCACGTTCATGGACGCGATCAAGACGCGATAGTGTTGAGTAAATAGCAACACGAATCCCGGCAAGTGGATAAATTCCCGAGGATATATCCAACAAGCGTCAAGTAAATAGCAAGCCTCAAGCCTCAGCACCCGCTGGGGCTTTTTCGTACCTGCGCCACGCACGGCGCGATAACCCAAGAGCCTTTCAGAAAGAGCCCAGGTGAAGCGCCGGTAAAAGCTGGCGAGCTTCTCTTGGGGCTGGCGTTTCTGTGCGACTGGGCTCTTTGCTAAAAGGAAAACGCACCATGAGCAACATCATCCCTTTCCCGTATCAGGGCCAGGCCGTGCGGTTTAGTGCCGACGGCTGGATCAATGCCACCGACATCGCCAAGCGGTTTGGGAAGCGGCCGGCCGAATGGCTGCGCCTACCCGAAACCGAGAGGTACCTGGCCGCTTTGGCTCGGCATCTTAATGTGGGATTTTCCCACAATTTGATCCGCGCTCAGCGAGGCCGGAATGGTGGCACCTGGCTGCATCCGAAGCTCGCTGTGCATTTCGCTCGCTGGCTGGATGACGACTTCGCCGTCTGGTGTGACATGCAAATCGACGCCCTGCTGCGCGAAAAGCCGGACGCCTGGCGACATCTCGAGATCGCCGAGGAGCGCCTCGAGGAGCAGAACCGGCGCGGCAGCAACGCCGGGCGCGAACTCGCCCGGCACCGCTGGGAAAAGCCGCCCAAGGCCGCCGAAGTCGAGTACTGGCGCAACCAGCTCCAGATGACCTTGGCGCTCGACGCTGCCTGACCAAATGTGAGCCCGCCTCACATTTACCGTAACGCCCGCCTCGAGCGGGTTTTTTCATGCCTGGAGAAAATGCCATGCAAGACAGCGGCTCAACTATCCGTATCGCCTACCGGGAGAACGGCTCGACCGACCCCTGGGAGATTCTGCGCCGTGCCGATGGCGGCCCCACCATCACCGTCAACACCGAAGGCGCCGGCGAGAACCTTGGTCGCCGCGAGGAGACCGACGAGGTCCGCCTGTCCGACGAGGTCGGCGGCGACGTCAACTTCAACTTCTCGGCGCAGTCGTTTGACGACTTCATCGCCGCGGCCTTCTGCAACGAGTGGGACCCGACCACCGGGGTCCTGGTCGCCGGCGGCAATGCAGACAAGGCGTTCGAGATCCTGGTCAGTTATCAGGAGATCGGCAAGCACGTCCTGATGAGCGGCATGCGCGTGTCGACCCTGGAGCTGACCATCGAGGCCGAGGCCAAGATCACCGGCACCATCGGCTTTGCCGGCACTGA
>Ga0209595_100296_pt1 | contig 17399 bp, 11 predicted proteins | sample Porto_4metaG_FD_187427 | JGI IMG/M metagenome (GOLD analysis project Ga0209595, IMG submission 187427) | Marine algal microbial communities from Porto, Portugal - Porto_4 metaG (SPAdes) (version 2) | ecosystem: Host-associated > Algae > Red algae > Unclassified | place: Portugal: Porto...
GATGGCAGATGCAGCAGGAGCGAAATGCTTGGTCCAGTCTTTGCCCCAGTGCGCTAAGCTCTCAGCGTCGGTTTTGATTTGGGTCGGGTCGAAATCATGAACTTGTTGCAATTTTTGTATGATAATATCAACCACCCCTTGTGAGAGGTCTAAAAAACTATTCACCGGATATATTCCCTACGATAGTAAATAACAACGCATTGATAGCTGCCAATATTTTTATCAATAGTGACACAGAGGTTTTCCTATTTTGAGCCGACCATACGTGTTTAACGCTTATGCCGTCTTTTGCAAGGCAATAAAACAATCTTGTAAACTCTGAGCTTGAGTCGTCTCATACAAAGCCAATTCATCTTGAACGTGAGTACCCAGTGCTTTTTCAAAATCCTGCTGATTTGAATTTCCCTCATAGCTACTTTTTTTATCATCGCGTAGATTCGACTGAAAAATTCCTGCCGCACTCACAGGTAAAAAATCTTCGTAAACAATAGGCTCAATACGTATCACGTTTTTTTCGATCAGCTCGATAATCGCAGATTTGGACTCAGCCATCTCCAAGCTCGTGAGCTGCAAGTCAGTATTGCTGTTATCCACGGGTTGATAATAAAAATACGCCAAGCCTTCGCTATGTAGCGTTTGATAATCATCAGGGAATTCAGCAAATGTCGCCTCTAAAATCTGATAATACTGTGAGGCATTGGCTTCATTTGGGGTCATACCTAGCTGGTTACGAGCGTCACTCAGCAGTTTGTCATATAGTGCTCGACCCTTTGGTGTCAATGCCACGCCGCGCTGCTCAATCTCACCAAAGCGTGCTGTATGTTGGCCTTGCTCATGGCTATTTTGTCCTGCATCGGCCAACGTATTCTTAAAGCGAACCGCTTCTTCTAGGGCCTTAAAACTTGTTTGTCTTAACAAAATCTGGCAATTTCGTTTTGGTGGCCCTTCGATGATCGCTTTTGGCGGTATCCCTCTTGCTTGCATGCTACGCTGTACAGAATCAATATCCAAGGTTCGAGGTGTTAGGTGGTTGATATGTGGGCCTTTGAACCCAACCACATCAGCGATGAGACCATGTTGCTGCAACAGCTTTTCATACAGCGTCTTTGACACAAGGGTATTGTCATGCCAGCGAAACGTTTCTAGTGCCTCAGCGACGAACTGTTGTCCTGCTTGCTCACTCAATCCACCTTGCGCTTCAAAAGACTCAATAAGTTCGATGACAGTATTAGTAAAGATATTACGGCGGGCCAAAGCGGCTACGGCATCTTCTTTGAGCGCTTCATCACCAATGAGATCTAAGCGTAATAATGACGTAAATACTCGGAAAGGACTTTTGCTCAATGACTCTGCATCTATCGCTCGAAATGCGGTGGAGTGTACGGGCACGCCAGCAGGGGCCAAATCATAGTAACCCACAGGATACATACCCATCACTGCAAACAATCGACGCATCATACTAAGCTCAGCAGCAGTACCCACTCTAATGGCACCGTGACGCTCCATACTGAGCCTATCCATTTCGCCAGTATGCTCAAGCTGTGCTTTAAGATCAGGTTGAGCAGCTAAAACCTCGGTGTTCACGTCAGTGACCAAATCAACAAGATCACCATATAACGGTACTTCTGCTTGATACATCGCTGACATGGCCATAGAAAACTGATGGCGAATGTCATCACTGCTCATAAAGCTGTTATTACTCATAGATATTTATCCTTTTTTACATCTACGGCGGGCTTGAATCCCATTAATAATTAATCTGTATATTTAAGACCACTCGACTGGATTTTGATTAGGAATCGTACGTAATACGTCTCTTAAAATATCGAGGCCAGCTTGTAGCGTTTCAGGCTCGATGGTCAGTGGCGGTAACAATCGAATGATATGACGGTGCTTGCCACTTGGCATGAGCAGTAAGCCTCGCTTTCGTGCGTGGGTTAGTACGTGAGTCATCACACTAGGATGCGAGCCATACGTAGCATGACGCAGCTCAATACCGCGCATCGCTCCAATACCCGTGAGACCATATAGCCAAGGGGAAACGCCTTCCGCCTGCCATTGCGCGATACTTGTTTCAATCTCTTGCGCATAGTGCTTAGCAGATGCCCATATCTCATCCTCTTGCATGATGTCTATCGTGGCATTTGCCGCTGCACATGCCACTGGATTACCAGAGTATGTACCGCCCAAACTGCCTTTAGGCAGGCCATTTATGACACTGGCCTTGCCTACAACCGCACCTAAGGGCAAGCCGCCTGCAATACTTTTGCCAAGCAGTATCATATCTGGCTCAATGCCTAAATGTGAAAAGGCGAATGGTGAGCCAGTACGTCCATAGCCTGATTGAATCTCATCCATAATCAACAAGATACCGTGCTCATCACAAAAGGCGCGCAGGTACTGAGCAAAAGAGGGTGACATTAACTGAAACCCACCCTCCCCTTGTATAGGCTCTGCGATAATCGCACCAATATTATTGATGTCAGTTTCTACTTCAAACAAACGAGTTAGCGCATCGATTGCCTGTTGGTCACTCACCTCGTTGTCTGGACTTGGGAAAGGAATGTGATAGACACTGCCGGCTAACGGTCCCAACCCTCGCTTGTAGGGAACAACTTTGCCATTCAAGTTGACAGCGGCGAGCGTCCGTCCATGGAACCCACCATCAAACGCAATGACACCGACGCGCTGGGTTTTGAGACGGGCAATTTTTATAGCGTTTTCTGTGGCTTCCGCACCAGAATTGGTGAGCATGCCCGATAGCTCACCACTGATAGGAATGAGCTCGCACAATCGCGGCATGAAGGTTTGATAGGGAGTGTGAGCAGCTGCATTGTAAGCATAATGAATGAGCGATTGGGTTTGATTGATAATGGCCGTCACGATGTGAGGGTGGCAATGTCCGAAGTTCAAGACGCCAATACCACCCACAAAATCAATATAGCATTGGTCGTTATTGTCCCAAACTTTTGCATTTTTACCTTTGGTTACGGTGATGGGATGCACCATCGTAAAAGCATCAGTAACGTTGTATAGCTTATCCATTAAGAGTCTCTTATCTTCCTTAAATGTGACCCTCATTTCAGCAAAACCTGATGCACTCAGCAAACGAATAATAGTTGTGCTTTCATTCCTTTTCGTCATTGTGGTAAAAATCAAAGCTAAAACAGGAAAGACCTAAGCATAAATATATGTTCAATCAAAGTCTTATGAAGCCTTTCAACAAATTCCAATTAAACACACTTGCACTGATTACTATCGATTAGCGGTAAATATTTATCTGACCAACAAGCACGATTCGTTTTTTAACGGTTCAACCTACCCTAAGTTTCAAGATAAGCAGATATCCAATTTATAATGATTTTTATTCTGTGTGATTCACCAAGTGATAATGGATAAGTCATATAATAAGACCCTCTGCCTTTTGCAGCATAATCCCATGCGGTGACCAGCGCCCCTGACTGCAGCTCACGCTCTACCAAGCGTAGCGGTACCAGCGCGAGACCATACCCCAATAATGCCGCTGATATACATGCCTGAAACGTATCAAAACGTGGGCCAACGAACGTCGTGTTAACACTGATATCCTGTTGATCAAAATACTCATGCCATGCATTTAAGCGCGAGTTGAGGTGCAATAAGGTACAATTAGCGACAGTGCTCGTGAAGGGTTTTTCGTCTTTTAAATAATCAGGATGACAGACAGCCACACTGTATTCATCAAACAGCTTAATCGCTTCCATGCCACCCCAAATACCCGTACCATACAAAAACGCGATATCGACATTTTGGTCTTCAGAGAAAAACGGTCCAACCTGTTCTTTGATTTCTACGTTGATTAAAGGATGCGCCTCATTGAACCCACTCAACGCAGGAATGAGCCAGCGTGAACAAAACGTTGGGTGCGAGACAATTCTCAACACTTCAGTATTATCACTGTGTGACACTAAATTGGTCGTTGCCATCTCGATATGTTTTAGTATATCTAGCACATCCAGATAATACATCTTGCCAGCAGGCGTCAATGAGATTTTTTGCGGTGTTCGATAAAACAGAGCAGTATTTAGCACTTCCTCTAGCTGCGCGACTTGCTTACTGATGGCGCTTTGAGTCATGTGCATCTCTTGCGCGGCATTGGTAAAACTTAAGTGTCTAGCCGCTGTCTCAAAACATTGTAAAGCTTTGGTGGAAGGATATTTTCTAAAATCTAGCGAACTGTTGGTATCCGTTTTCATAACTTATTTTTAAATCCAAAATAGTAATTGTGGTTAAGGTCTGCTGGTATAATCCTGCCTCGCTTGCTGTATACAAAACTCTTCAAAGGCTGTGAAACCTATCCCAACCCTCCTTTATCCGCTTTAAATTGATCGACTATATATCAAGTAAAGCGCTTAAGCATTCGCTAAAAATAGGCGTGCACTCCTCCCTTAGCAAGAAAAAAAGGAATGCTCGCCATAATTTAATTCGCTTGTTTCAGTGATTGTTGGTGTTTAGTATCCTTACCTTAAGGAAAAATTCTAATATCACATGTCTGAAAGCTGACAGCATCCGTATCAAGCCAAAGCGTTTGAATCATACAGGACTGGACAATGGAATGTCTAAAATCAAAATATTCTCTTGCCCATCTCGACATATCCTTCTAAAGGTCAGTAACAGATATTGTAAATAACAGGAGATAGTAATGGGAATAATTTGGCGTTGGTATACCAGTATGTCATTCATGGTGAAAATGACGGGCGGCTTTTTAATAGGTATCTTTTTGGCACTGGTACTGGGCGAGCACAGTAGTTTTCTATCACCGCTTGGGACTCTGTTTTTAAACTTATTAAAGATGGTCGTGATACCTCTTGTCCTTTTTTCTTTGATGGTCGCCGTCAATCACTCCAACCCTAAAGAGCTCGGTCGCATAGGGCTGAAAATATTCCCCTTTTATATTGTCTCGACTGGTATTGCTGTGGTCGTTGGTATTATTTTGGCAAAAATGACCAATCCTGGTGCAGGGTTTTCGTTGCCCACCGCCGTCACTATGGACGCCCCTGCCCGCCCATCTTTCATTGATACCTTACTGAACATGGTACCCAGTAATATTTTTCATGCTTTTGCTCAAGGTGATATTCTCGCGGTCGTATTTGTCGCTGTTATCTCTGGATTGGCTATTTTGTTCATGCGCCATTCAGCAGACGAAAAGCAACAAGAAATGGGCAATTTTTTATTCAGACTGCTCGAAGCTTGCAACGAAGTCGTCTCTAAAATACTAAACGGCATTCTATTATATGCACCGATTGGCGTATTGGGCATCACTGCTAATACCTTTGGTACACAAGGATTGGATGTTGTTATTGCGCTAGGAAAATTCATTGGCACATCATACCTTGGCGTCATCATACTGGTGGGTGTTGTGTTCCCAATCATGTTGAAACTGTTTGGCGTAAAAGTCATTCAATTCTATAAAAACATCAAAGAAGCGGCCTTTACTTCATTTGTGACCAGCAGTAGTCTGAGCACGCTACCGATTACCATTAAATGTGCAGAAAAAGCAGGTATTGGTGAGCGTGTCGCCAAGCTGACATTGCCTATTGGCGCAACCGTAAATATGAATGGGACGGCATTACGTTTCGGTGTCGCTGTCATCTTTGCAGCAGAAATCATGGGGATGTCGCTATCGGTACCTGAATTGGCCACTATTGTCATCATTGGCACCATGGCCGCGATTGGTACGGCTGGTGTCCCAGGTGCTGGATTAATCGGTATGTCTATCGTCTTTACCCAAGCAGGACTGCCCATCGAAATCGTTGCACTCACTGCAGGTATCAATATCTTGGTCGATATGATCTTCACCTTTGGCAATGTCGTTGGTGACTTAGTGGGTGCCAAAATAGTAGACCAAACCGAGAAAAGAAGTTTCTTCGAAAACCTCTCTGGTGATAAAGTTATAAATCAAACGGACAGTCCAAACTTGGTCACTACCGATACTTAAAATAAAGACATAAAAAACCCTTCATGCTAACTTTTCATAGCCTGAAGGGTTTTTTAATGTGTGGCGCTTTTTAGTAATCGACGGTATAACTTAAGCCATAAGTCGTGCCTGAGGCAGGTAAGCGGTTCAAGTCACCAAATGTGGTTTGATGATAGACCGTTAAATAGTCTTTATTGAGTAAGTTATAAACCCCATAATCCACTCGGCCTACTGGCATTTTTACTTGTCCTAACACATCAAGGGTCATATAACCAGTGACAGGTAAGGCACTAGAGTCAGGGTCTTGTTGTTGGTCTTTAAAGGCTTTATCATCACCGCCGATTGCTAGTGCTTGCAGACGAATGTTGCTACCTTCATCGAAGTTATACTGAGCAAATGCCGTACCTTTTAACGGTGTTAGACGTACTGCATCGAGCTCTAGCCAATCGCCATCTTTGTCATACTGACCACCGGTATAGGCCACGCTACCGCCTACTTGCCATTTGTCACTGATATCATGACTAAGCGACCCTTCTACCCCATAGACACGCTCATCAGTATCGACGACTTCTACGGTATAGCTATCAGTAAAACGTACTACTTTGTCTGATTCGTTATAAAAGCCACTCAAGCGTGCTGCTGTATCGCCATGTTTGCCTTGCCAGCCAAACTCGTAGTTATTGATCGCGATCGGTTGTACGTTGTCTGAATTAACTACAAACCCTGCACGCACATCACGCAGCGCACGCTGGATATCCGCTGTGGTGAACCCTTGTGAAAAATTAGCAAAGATTTGATCATTTGGGGTTAATTGATAGCTAGTACCGAGATTAAACAAGGTTTTGTCGTGGTCTGTGCTGCCTTTTTCTACGTCGCCTGCCTGATAGTCAATGCCGTAAGCTGCACTTGTTCCACTAATAGCAGAGCTATTAAAATACTCTTCAAGCAGTTGCTCATAGATAGGCGTAAAGGTATCAGTCTCAGATTTTAGCTTTTGGTAACGCACACCAGCACTGGTATGCCACTTGTCAGTTATATCTACATCTGCATTGACAAAAGCACCCCACTTATCGATGGTAGTATCTGGTCCACCGTTATAAGTAAGCCCATTGGTTTGGGCGGTCAAGCCATTACTAGCAAGAAACGTATTTAGGTCTTGACCGTAGTAAGTTTGCTCACTGTTTTCGCGTTCGAAATCAGCGCCATAGCTAAACAGCGTTTTTTTGCCTGCAATTTCCGTCTCGGTTTGCATGGCGGCACGTAGGCCCATTACTTCAATGTCAGCTTCTGACTGAGTGACAAATGTTGCAGCACCTGCCAGTTTCTTTAATGTGTCTTCATCAGTTAGGCCATTGGCTTGCCATACTTCAGTCGCTTGGTCTCCTGCAGTTTTACCAGAAGGATAAAAACGGCCTTTTTCATCTCGATAGTAGCCCGTCACACTTAGACTTGAACCTGCAATATCGTCATTATTATAGTTCAAGTTCATTGAGGTCTTAGTGGTATAAGGCTCGTTCTCTACGTTGGCACCATCGATAGCCTTTAAGGAAGGTTTTGCACCAAATAACACTGCCAAACCATCACCATAATCTGGGCCATAGTCGGTGTTTTGCTCATCTTTATAGTAAGTCACTGCAAGATCAAGACGTTGGCTGTCAGTGAGCTCTACACCCAAGCTACCATTCACACTTAGCGATTCAGTATCTTGCTGGTCAGTTTGGTTGACGTCTGGGCTGATTCGATTGCCTTTGCTATCAAACTTGCCGCCTTTATTATCATAATCAACATCTAGGCGACCATACACTCGCTCGCCGCCATATCCTAATGTTTGCCCTACATGATAACCCAATGAGTCTGACTCAAAATTACGACTGCTACTGACACCGACTCTAGTCTGTCTGATAGGGCCATACCCTACCAAAGATTTGGTCACAAGGTTAATCAGGCCACCTGCTGCACCAGCACCGTAGATACTGGTAGCACCTGAGAGTACCTCTACTCGCTCAAGCTGCGCAGGATCGATACTATTGAGCTCGCGTGAAAGACTACGTGAACTGCTCAAAGGCACACCATTCAACAAGAACTGTACAGGGCGACCGTGCATAGTCGTGCCATAGTTACTGGTTGAGCCACTACTAGCACCCAGACTCGGTATCAACTGTGCCAAGATATCACCAGTGGTACGGTCACCCGTTGCCTGCATCTGAATCTCGTTTTCAGTAATTACTTGAGTAACTGCCGGCATCTCACTAATTTTCTGTGCCAGTGCCGTGCCCGTTCTAGCTTTAGCAGTGACATTGATAGTGTCTAAAGTCACATTGGGAGTCTCATCAGCCACAGTACTTGAAGCCAGTTCCGCTGGGGTCTGCGCATCTAATACGGCATCCGCTTCATTGACATTGTTTTGTGCATATAATTGCTGACTAATACAAAGGGTAAGAACAGATAGAGCAACTTGATGATGGCTTTTCATAATTTTTTCACTTAGGTTATTTCACTTAGTTGGATAAATAAACAGTGATATGAGTAATATTTAGCTAATAATACTGTGTGTACTAACTTTGTGAATCGTATTGTAAATGATAATCGTTTTTATTTCTATGTCTATTTATACCTTGTTAGTAAACGCTTATTTGTACTGTTTTCAGATATCGCTGACTATTTAACCTCTGATAATTTCATTAGTCATTGAATAGTTTATCTAGCTCATTGTTACGATAAGCCTCAAAAAATCGCTGAAATTTCATCTCATCTTCTTTATGCTTTTTTTGGCAATCTGATAATAGCTGCTGTGCTACATCAACAGACAATATAAATACGCCGTCATTATCCATAATGGCGATGTCGCCTGAATGAATCGTCGTTGCCTGCTTACCGAAGCGATAGCAAATATCGGGGGCTAGCGTGCCTTGTGCTTCGTTGCTCTTGAAGGTGGTCACAGCGCTGATACCCTGTGCAAACACAGGGAAACCTAACTGCTGAATCTGTAGCGAATCAGTCGCCTGTCCAATAACAATGACCGCTGATAACTTTTCATAGATAGCCGCACAAGTTCGCAGTGCTCCCCAACAGGCTTTGACGCCCAATATCTGAGCATCAATACATAGCACATCATTTGGCGCTACTTGAATCAATGCTTGGTTGATCACATCCGTGTTGTCAGAGGTTAGTTGCACCGTCAACACTCGGCCGACTATAGTATTTGCGCAAGGATTAAGCGGTTTTATATCTGGTAAATACCCTTTCCCAGTCAGATGACCAATGGTAGAGGTACCTATCTCTTTATAACTGTCTATAAGTTCGCGAATATCAATATCATTCATTATGTTCTCATTATGGTATTTCATAATTTTAACCACTGTTCTTGACACGCTTGAATGGGTTGATCGTTTTACTTTCTCCAGCGGGCATACTGCCATGAGGATCAGAGCCACGGGCAATCACAGGCAATAGCAATGTCTTATGCGGATAATATGAGTTGTTAAATAACTCATCACGGAGTATCTGACGTTGATCATCATCAAAATCGATAGTTACTAAGGACTCCTCGATACTTATCATTGCCTCCTGCCACAGCGTCTCTTCATTAATATGATAGTGCTCAATCAATGACTCGATAATCGCTCGAATATTAACTAATAACCCTAGCGACTGTAGATAAAATATCAACGCTTGCGGCGTCTCGCGATATAGACGGTTTTTAAAATCTGGTGGGCTCAGATACTCAGGGTCTGCTATTTGATGACGTGCCAGCCATGGTGGATGGATGCGTACGGAGTCATGGTCACGCAATAACAGACTCGTAAAACGATTCTCCTTTAATACGATAACAATATTTTGCCCATGCATCTCAGGCGCAAACCCTAGGCGTAGACAGCGCAGCATCGTCCCCAAAAACACATCACAAAGATTTTTAAAACACGCTATAGCAGCGAGTTTTTTATTCTGTGCTGAGCCTTCTTGAGCAATGTCTTGGCTACCATGCTGAATGCTGTCCTGAACAATCCTGTCAAAAATGTGATGGCTGACATCCTGCTTGTAAACCAACATACCCAAGCTTGCCATGGGTAACAGTTGAATCGTATCGTCACACAGATCTGCTGGTAATTGACGTAGCATCGCGCCTAAATGCGTGGGTTTTTCTTGATAAAATTGCGGATTGATAGCGCTTTTATCATGCAAATGAGACGGAGACATATAGCCCCACCATAGGCGCTCATCCCATAACCGTAGCTGTGCTGATAGTACAGGGTCTAACGTTCTTGCCTGCATTAATATGGCTTGGTTTTTTTCACCATTGATCAGCTTGAGGGCTGGCAAGTAGCGTTTTGAGTTTAGTGCGTACACACCTATGGGCAGCTTAATGCTATTTGGCGTATCAGCATCAATTAACATACTGCGCATAGATGAGCTGGCATAAGTGATAAGCGCATCAAATTTGAGCGCAACAACTGTGCCATTGGCAAGATCGTCGGCATACATTTCATCAACCACATGAGTCATTTGCCAAGGGTGTACGGGCATCGCAATGTGCGTGTCTGCAATACCTTTATCATCTAGCTCTCGCATCAAACTCTGCTGCTGCGTTGTGTCCAAAAGATAAGTCGCTGGATTTTGCGTTGCTGTGTTTTTAACATGCTCTGCCATCATAATATGGCTATTGGCAATGGCGACCCATACCAGCTTGATAGGCTGATTAAACTCTGCCATATAACATTGGTATTCTGTTGCCGTAAATCCTAACTTACCTTTTGCCAGTGGATGAAACGGACGATCCATCAGTGATGCCCACTGCTCCGCTGCAATCAAGGTTTGATGCCAATGCGGATACTGACAAACTGCCGTTGTGATATTTGCCAGTGATGACTGTTGCTGCGCTATAAATGAAACCTCTAAGCTCTCTTTTAGCTTTAAGACACCAACGTCAGATAAGCTGGCACTATTCATCATTAATAAAAAGATATCTAACAACTGCTGTGCTGAGCTTACTGGCTCTAGCCAAGCATTTTCTACATGATGGCTATTATTAAGGATGCTATTAAGATTGCTGTTAAGACTGGCATTGACGTTGTGTATGACAGGCAGACAAGATTTAGACAATCGCCACGGTGACGCGTAAGCAGGCTCGACCAGTAGTAATAACTGTCTCTCTTGGTCGATTCTTATCACCATTAACGGGTTATTTTGGTCAAAGAAATCTCGATATTGCTCTGATAGCATTTCTAAAGATTGACGTACATTTTGAGCTTGAGTCGTCTGATGATTTGCTAAATACTCAGCGGTGGTTGTTACCTGAATATAGCGCTCTTCCACCCACTGCTCTAATAGAAAGCACTCTACCAAATGGCTAATCGAAGACCATTGGATGGCCTCGATATCTGGCTCAGGGTTTGCATCAAGGTGGCTGTTTTTCGCAGAATTTTGTACAGGAAATAATGTATACATCGTCTTACCCCTGACTTTTAAACAATGGGTTGTTGATATATTTAATTGGGAATGCTTTATCTCCGAATAATCGGCGCTTAGCCAATGACTCAATGCGCGTTTGTTCAGCGAATACATCAAACAAGTCAAACCGTGTTTGATGCTCTGGATGAGAGGTTTGGTAGTCAGTCACGCAGTCAGCAACCTGTTGCCAAAACGCCACTTCAGCATAGTTATGATGCGTCTGCATAAAAATCGCAATATCTGACAACGCCACAAAAAACAAGCAAGCAACCGTCATATCCCGAATGCCATCGGTATCTTCGGTCTCGATGAATGAGCCTCTATTTAAGGCTGCATGTGCAGGTGGCAAGCTATAAAAATTTGGACGCAAGTGTTGTTGGGTTAAGTGCTCAGGTGAATAGCGAACCCCGTCATGCAAGTCTTTTAACAAGACTTTTATGGGATAGCCGTTTTCATGTACCAAGACGATGTTTTGCGCATGGCACTCTAATGCCACACCATAACCAAACAGGATATGTAATAAAGGGGTGACAGTGACCTTAATTAACTGCGCAATCCATGTTTCTACGCCATATTTATCAAGCCAAGGTGCTATTAAATGCGAGCCATCAGCATTGATATAACTGACACCATTTAGCGGAAATGCGGTTTGACCTTTTGATAGATACTGGTTCACGTTTTCTCGCCAAATAGCAGCTAGCCCGCCATACATATTTGGATGCTGGTAGCCACGTGTGCGTAGCGCCTCATGGTCTAGACTAACGCCAACGGTCTCACCTAAAAACGCAATGGGTAATGCTTGGGCAGTCTTGTCATCTGCAATCAGTTGATTTAACCAAGTGGTGACAACAGCCGCATTCATCACGGTATGCTTTGCTAGTATTCGCGTACTTGAGGTGTTAATCAGGTGCATACTCAGCTTTAAGTAGGCTTTATTATTACTGACGTCATTATTACCATTGTCATCAGCATTACCAAGCATCGTCAATGAGCGAATAGACTGCTGAGCGCGGTACTGATGACCTGCACTACCTAAGTAGATAACCTCTTGCGTGGCAAGTAGTGGCTGTAATGCTTGAATTAAGGTATTTTGCCATTGCCAAGGATGTGCAGGTATTAGGCAATAATTATTAGCCGTCTCGTCTACTTCATGACTAGCTGTACCTTCGTCTTGCTTATTTGTGATTGTAAGTACTTTTGCGAGTTTGGCATTGAGTGCATCAAATTCATCAGCACCTACATAATCTTTCACCCATTCATTGATATCGATGCCGGTAGTGGTATTGCTTACCAGTAGCTCTTTTTTGACCGCCAACCACACCACGCCGATGTTTTGATCAAATTCCGGCCCATAGTCATAGTTATCTTGTAAATCAAAACCGATACGAGATTTAAAACACGGATGATAAGGATGCCCTGCCGTCAAATAGCCTTCGAGTTGCTCATAAGTGAGCGTATCAATAGGCATAGGTATATTAGAAGTCAGTATCTGAGACTGTGTTTCGTTCACTAAGGTATGACGCAGCTCTTTGATAAAGCTGTCTTTGAGTTCTGCACCTTCAATATTGAGCAAGATATCACTTATTACATGCTCAAGAATGGCGTCTTGGGCAACACCATTAACCACTCGCTGCACATTTAGCTCATTCAAACGGATGATGTCAAAACTATAATGGATATAACCTTGCGCGGTATAACTGACATCATCACCTGCCTTGATAACAAAATTCAGCAGTGCCCCATCATCAGTACTTTCATGAGCGTTGTTCGCACTTTCAGATTCAAAATCAATAATATTTTCATATAGTAATGCTTGTAGCAATTGCTTAATCACTCGTTGCTCAGCGCGTGTCATGATTTTAGAATCGACAAATGATTGCCACGGTTTAGTTGCATAAGTGACGTCAGTACTATGATTGCTATTATTGTTTTTGGTAGGGTTTGCTAGATGATTGGACATAGGTATAAGCTTCCTGTCTGAAAATTGAATCAAATAAAAGTATGAATTTAGATGCATATAAAGCGAATGATAATTACTTACGTTAATAAGTTAAAGTAAACCCCGATACGGGGTGTTTGTTTATGGGGATCGTGGTAATTTGCACGCTGAAGGAATCGTGAATAATAAAATCACCGCGATGACCACCAGTATTTCTTGGATCGCGCTTGCCATGCCGTCACTACTACCTGCTGCTAATAACTGCGCACTTCGACTGCCTATATAAAGGGTCGACAGCGTGATAAATATGGTAGAGATAATTCGGCGACTGATGTTATTAAGTGCAGCTCCCTCAGTGACAGAGTCTTTTGGTAAGCTGCTAAATCCAACGGTCGTGGTTGGTAGGTATGCTAGACCCACTCCGATACCTCGCATACTCATAATCAACATTAATAGCCAAAGCGTGGGCTGATACAAGCACCATGCCAGCATCAAAGTAGATAGCGCACTAATCGCAATTCCTACGATACCAATCCCTCTGGCACCTTGCTTATCTACCATCTTGCCAGCGTAATGCGTGGTGATACTGGCCACGAGCGTCGCGACCATCAGGACAATACCTGTCCATAAAGCACTCTCGCCCATCACGTCTTGTATCAACACGGGTAGTAACAAGAGACACAGCATCAAACCGACTGTTTGGCTAATGCTAATGATATTACTGTGCAAATAGGTTTTATTGTTAAATAAGCGCACGTTTAATAATGGATATTTCTGCCGCCGCTCATATGCCCACCACACCATCGCGGACAGTAAGAATCCGACAGACAATAAACCTAAAGTGGCTATCTTTAATAAGCCATCACTGCTTAGTAGCCGGCCATTGAAGTCTATCTTCAGCGTGCTCAGCCAAACCATCATCGCAAGCAGCCAAATAAGCAAACTGACAAACCCGATGGTATCGAAAGGGCTTTTTTTATCGTGTGAACGTATGTCAGGTATCAATCGCCACACCAACGCCATGACCGCCGCACTGAGTGGCAAGGTAATGGCAAACAGTGTCCACCACGCAAACTGCTCAACCAAGTAAGCACCGACCAAAGGGCCAAACGCCAACGACATCATAATAACAATGCCCCATAGTGCCATTACTCTACCGTGCTGCTGCTGCGGATAAATCTGATATAGCATACCAATAGACAGCGGGATAATCAGACCGCCACTCAGTCCTTGTATAGCCCTAGCAATGATTACAAAGCTCATACTAGACGCCAGCATCCCAATGACTGAGCCCAGCATAAATCCAAAAATTGCCGCCAAATAAACATGCTTAAAAGGAAATTTTTTGTTTAAGTAGCCGCTTAGCATCAGCCCCACACTCATGGCCAAGACATAAGCATTTAACACCCAGCCGCCCATCACGATATCGACATCAAACACCGACATAAAGACAGGAATCGCTGGATTAAGCGCGCTATTGCTAAAGCTGACGACTGTACCGCCGAGTAATAGTGTCAGTAATACCTGCTGTACTTGTTTTTTTCTCAAGCCATTACTACTACTCTTCGAGGCTTCGTTTATAGGCGACTCATTGGTAGATGCCTTATTTATAGGGGCTTTATTTATAGGGGCATTGCTCATTAAGCAGTGGCACCATAGAAATTCAGATACCCTCTAGATTCTAGAAACTCGTCGCGATTGCAAAAATATAATGAGGCGGTTTTTTCTGGCATTTCAATCAGACGTTGTACGCGATAAGCGAAACTATCAGCAATCCATTGGTACACCTCAACCTTACTATCCGGCTCGACCACGATTTTTTTGGCCTCAGTATGCTCAAATATAAACTTGCTGATCATCATACCTGTTGGTTTGAGATAGCCTTTGCCAACCACTGCTGGATCGCCAAGCAAAATATGCCAGCCCATGTCCGTTTCTTTGGCTTTGTAATACTGAGACAACCGGTCACGAGCCGTTTCATAAATCTCTGTATAGCCAATCGGCTTATCATCACAAAGTATGAGGTAGAGACGCTGATGGTCATCGGCCAACATTTTTTCAAAATGGGTTTTTAATTGCGGCATCGGGAGATGGAGCTGCCACTGATCGACCACATGCTCAGCATGCATCCATTTATACAGCAATGGCATATCATCTGGGTATTTGACAGGTCTCAACGCAAACGTCTTTTGATAAGCTTCAATACTAAAGGTATCGGGCAGGTTTTGGGTAATGGTCGGCATGACTTGCTCCTAGTTATTATTTTATTCGATGGTTTTTATAAAATACGATGCTTATAAAACACTACGCGCCAAATTTTTGAAACACTTTTAAGGCGTCAGTGTCGTAAATCTGCTCACCTGTCAACTGATTGATGATGCATCCTGCTCGATAAGCACCCAGCCCCAAGTCTGGTGCCCCAACGCCATGAGTATGGACCTCTTGGTTTTGTACAAAAATCTTGCTCTCAGTCTCGATGTCTTTTTGATGCGTCAGCACATATTGCAGTGCATAGTCTCTATCAATGATTGGCTGTTCAAACGCATCGTGCGCGATGCTAGGCAGTAGTGTATTTAAGCACTCAGGTAGACCGTAACGATAGCCTGTACCAGCAATCACACAATCATACTCAGCAGTAAAATCTTGATTCTGCTCACGCTGTTTAACTACCAGCTTTATGGTGTCTGTCGGCTCTGGCACTTCTAGCATTGTTGTCAGAGTAGCCTCAACCACTTCACAGTTAGACAGCAACGTCGAATGCAGATCTTGATTGGTAATACTGCGCTCATAGAGACGATGATAAATATCACGTATGGTCTCAAAGCCCATGCCTTTATAAAGCAGGTCTTGCTTGGCAGTGACTTGTGGCTTGGTTGCTGAGTCTAAATGATAAAAGTAATCTGTATACGCCGGGCTAAAATGCTCTAAACCTAATGGGGAGTATTCCATGGGAAAGAACCCTGCCGAGCGAGTCATCCAATCTAGCTGAAACTTAGGGTCGTCATTAGCACTATCATCGCCATCAAACTGCTGATCAAACAGCGTTCGATACACCTCTGCTGAGGACTGCCCAGACCCCAGTACCAATACTTTAGTCAGCTTGTTGTCTGTCTTGGTGCTATTCAGATCAAGGCTACTAGCATTGAGGCTGTCCAAGTCAAAATTGTCTGCAAAATGAGCGGTGTGCATACAGCGGTTAGGCGCTTGTTTGGCAATGTCTTGCAGCGATGGTGGTAGCGTGGCCTGTGTTCCTGTTCCTATGACCAGATTTTTAGCATGATAGGTGTTTTGTGTACCTTGTTCAGAGACTGTCACTACAAACCCATCATTATTGTCGTCAAACGTCACGTCTATCACTGCCGCATCAAAATTCAGACTATCCAGTTGCCCTGCTACCCACTGGCAATAATGATTGTACTCTTTACGATAAATTTTAAACTCTTCTAAAAAGTAAAACTTGAGCAATCGGTGCTGAGTATGCAAATAATTCAAAAAAGAATACGGACTGGTTGGGTCTATCATTGTCACCAAGTCTGCCATAAAGGGCACTTGTAGTGTGGTGTTTGGCAATATCATGCCTTTATGCCAATTAAACTCAGCCTTTTGCTCAAAAAATTTGGCGGTTACGTCGGTCTTTGTCAGTAATGCCGCTAAACTTAAGTTAAATGGCCCTACGCCAATACCAATAATATCTAACACGGTCGCCCCTTAGTGATTTGGTAGTAGTGATTTGATAGTCACGTTAATTCTGCTGCTAGGGCGTGTCCTCATTTTAAAAATGGTGATAAAAATGAGATAAATCGCAGTCAAACAAGGAAAATAGCGCAGATAATATCGAGATATTAGTCAGCTATTTGACACCGTTTGGCAAGATTTAGCCATTTTTAACCCATTTAGATAACTATCGTTTGAATTGAGGACACGCCCTAATTCTTGTTGAACCCTAACTTTTATCTTTGCCGTCTCAATATGACGTGCTATGTCATCATAGGGTTTGGGATATCGACATAAATAGACTGGGTTTCAACAGGTGCGGTTAGCTCATCGAGTGCATAG
>Ga0209595_100298_pt1 | contig 17321 bp, 16 predicted proteins | sample Porto_4metaG_FD_187427 | JGI IMG/M metagenome (GOLD analysis project Ga0209595, IMG submission 187427) | Marine algal microbial communities from Porto, Portugal - Porto_4 metaG (SPAdes) (version 2) | ecosystem: Host-associated > Algae > Red algae > Unclassified | place: Portugal: Porto...
ACCAACTATTCATCATCAGATTCATCTTCTAATAAGCGTTCATTTTATTGTCAAAGAATAGCGACAGCGTTCTGCCGAATGTTCACCAATACATTCTTTATTCTTATTAAATGTAAACACTTTTTATAAGGGAAAAATTGGTAAAACGTAGTACGGCACTTCCAGTCCGTGCCTCACGTATGCAGAAGAGCATGTTTATTTTTTCTATTTGAAAAAAAATAAACATGCTCTAAGGAATGCGGACACGGGCTGGAAGCACCGTGCTACGTTTTTAAATCCAAGTATTTTCGTGTGATTCTCCATTTATAGAAATTTTTCTTACAGAAAGGGTAAGGTGTTCTTTTGCGCCGTCTTTGATGGTGACTTTGCCGGATTTACTGCCTGTGAAGGCTTCGTAATCTTCGGTGTAAGCTATGCAGTAAGCATCTTCAAATTTGAGGGTTTTGACGGTCTGACCATTCGAACCGATAAAGTCGATTTCACCGGATTTTCGCATGTCAGGCGTAATCGCCCAAGCAAAACGCGACGGTGCGCCCAATGTACCGAGTGATACCTTGATAAATCCGCCTTTAACTTCGCCGGATGGCTGTCCAATATTGTCCACTTCTTGGCGAAGTGTGTAGGAAATTGAAAGGACTTCTGCCTCCTTGCCATCCACCTTAAATATGACTTTGATGATAGCAGCAGAACCTGAGTCCGAATTGGTCGTGGGCGCGAGTGTGTTGTCTTTTTTCGGAGTGGGTATATCGTCTGCTTTGGGTTTGGATTCGTTTTGGGCTTGTTGACTGACGGCGGCGATTTGGGCTTGTACTTCTTGGTCGCCTGCTGCTTCTAAAGCATTCATTACCTGCGATTGGTCTTGAACTTCGTTCGCCAATGCAGGGTCAGCAGCTATTTGAGATTCAAATGCTGTTGCCGCAGGTGCGTCCATTCTGCCCTTGATATAATCGTCGATATTTATTTGTGCGTCAGACATTTTTTATTGAATGAATGAATGAATGAATGAATGAATGAATGAATGAATCTTTTGTAACTGATAGCCGTAATTTTTTCTCACGTCTGCCTACGGACTATGGACTTTTCTCAAAAGTACTTATTATATTCGGGGTGTTCTATGAGTTTCTTTTTGAGGTATTTTCTGCATCGGTTTGCCCTTACACGTACACTGACTTCATCGAGTTCGAAGTGTAGGGCGGTTTCTTTGATGTTGTGGCTTTGGAGGTCATAATATTCCAGAAAGTCTCTTTGTTCTGGCTTGAGTTTATCCATGGACTCGCGTAGTATACGGGTGCGTTGTTCGGCATCATCATTATAGGCTTCTTCCGGGTCGGTCGAGGTATCTTGATGCTTGCCGTAATCGGTGTTTTTTTCGCCGATTTTTTTTCTTTTTTCAAGCTCTTTCAGCCACATATTCCGGAGTATGCCAAAGGCAAATCCTTCGAGGGTTGTGATTTTTGAGGTGTCTTTTTTGAGCTTTTCGTATAGTTTAATAATCACTTCTTGTGTGAAGTCATGCACATCATTTTCATCGCCACTATTTTTGAGTATGTGGTTGCGAATTTTCGGATAGAGTTTGTCGTAAAGGCGTTTTTGCGCCTTGCGAGTCCTTCTCTTTAATTGCCCAATAAAAAAGAAATCCTGCTTTTTGAGGTGTTCTTCGATTGCTTTGTTGTCGTTGAGCATTTTGAGGATGCTTTCATCTTCAAAATTAAAGCTCGTCACAACGACCACATCATCTGATAGCGTATAGGCATAGAGGGTCTGTTCAAACTCTTTGAGTTTGCTGCCTCGCAATTTGCCGATGAGGTACTGCTCTATCATGATGTTACGAGCTGTGTTAGCGAGTGAAAGTTAAGAGTTTGAGAGTTTAGAATATTATTTACTCTATTACTCTATACTCTATTATTCTTCACTCTACTACTCTACTGCTCTATTACTTTTTTAATTCTTGAATAACTGTTGAAAGATAAAGTGTAACATCCATGTCGGGGTCAAAGTTATTTTCTTTGACCTGTTGTGTCAGGAATACGACTGCTTTACGAAAGTATTCACGCGCCTGTGACTCGCTATTGCCTTGTTCTATAAGTTGATTGGCAATGGTGTGATAAGCAATGTGATAAACTTCTTTTATGCCCTCTTTGGGCTTGTCTCGTAGTGTTTGCAGTGTATCCAACGTTTGTTGTTTGACTTTATATTCTGATTTACGAATGAATGTTAACAGTCGTGAAGGTATTTATTTTTTGTGGATTAGGGAAATCATAGATGATAAACGTGTCGGTATCATTCAAGATTTTATTTTGATTTATACAAGATGTTAATTATGATATTTTACTTGATTCTTAAGACAGTACCTTTGGACATTAGGTAACTGGGAAATTAGGTAATTAGGCTGACGAAAGCATAATTCGCTATTTATCAGCATAATAAAAATTGTAATAAAGTTAATTTAAAATAAAATGCAAATTAACGTAAATTATTGATAATGAGTAATTTACCTAATTACCCAGTTCCCTAATTACCCAATGTCCAAAGTCCAGTGCTAAGTAACGAGTAAATAATAACTTCACGATTTGGACGGCTTCTTTTGTCCTTATTTTCCTCCTCGAAAACAGTCATTTATCCCGATAAACTCCCGCTTTCAAGAAGAAACCTAAGGACAAAATAACCTCGTCGAAATCGTAAACTTATTATTTACTCGTTACTAAGAGATGAAAAACAACGGAATTGACCATTAATTGGGCAGCACTGCTAAGTGCAAAATATCGGTAGCTTTTTTGGGATGAGAATTTGTTTTGAGTGCCTTTAGGTACTCCATATTACGAACCTAAAGGCTCGTCTTCCCTAAGAGATGAAAAACAACGGAATTGACCATTAATTGGGCAGCACTGCTAAGTGCAAAATATCGGTAGCTTTTTTGGGACGAGAATTTGTTTTGAGTGCCTTTAGGTACTCCATATTACGAACCTAAAGGCTCGTCTTCCTAAGAGATGAAAAACAACGGAATTGACCACTAATTGGGCAGCACTGTTAAGTGCAAAATATCGGTAGCTTTTTTGGGATGAGAATTTGTTTTGAGTGCCTTTAGGTACTCCATATTACGAACCTAAAGGCTCGTCTTCCCTAAGAGATGAAAACAACGGAATTGACCATTAATTGGGCAGCACTGTTAAGTGCAAAATATCGGTAGCTTTTTTGGGACGAGAATTTGTTTTGAGTGCCTTTAGGTACTCCATATTACGAACCTAAAGGCTCGTTTGACGTATTTTTAGGGAAGAGGAAGAAAATAATCTACCCCAAATGAAAAAGAACAATTCAGACGGGTAGATTATTTTTTTCGTCTTCCCTTATGTGTTTCCCTCAATTGATTTGGGTGTGTCACAAATCGGTGGTCGTATAAAATATCGAAAAAGTAGGTTAGAACCAACTCCGCTCGTAGAAAGAGATGTCTTCCCCTTATCCAATAGAACATGTTCCATTGGGGAGTCCTCACCAATTTGTGACACACTCAATTGATTTGAAGTTGTTCGCTAAATCAAAAACACATCACACCTTGAAATAAACAAAATTTTTCGTACATTTATCATTGAAAACCCAACCTATCACCAATCACTACAAAATGAAAAAGCCTAACGTAAAATCACCCGAAACCCACACCGAACTCAAAATTGGTAAGCCTGCCACCAAAGCCGTCGGTGTGAAAGCCATTGCGGAATCTTTGCGCCAGATGAACAAATATATGGATAAGGTAGATGCCTTGCGCGTCAGCACTCAATTGAACCAAAAAGGTGGTATTGACTGCCCCGGTTGTGCCTGGCCCGACCCCGAAGATGAGCGATCCAGCATCGGTGAATATTGCGAAAACGGCATAAAAGCCATCGCTGAAGAAGCAACGAATAAAAGTATTGGTGAAAGATTTTTTCGGAGAAATAGTGTGCAGGATATTTCGGAATGGTCAGACTTTAAAATCGGCAAACAAGGGCGACTTACCGAACCCATGTTTTTACCCGAAGGTGCAGATTATTACGAACCCATCTCATGGGATAACGCTTTTCAACTCATTGCCAATCAATTAAATACATTGGGCTCGCCCGATGAAGCAATATTTTATACATCAGGACGCACCTCAAACGAAGCGGCTTTTTTGTACCAATTATTCGTCAGAGAATACGGTACAAATAACCTACCCGATTGCTCGAATATGTGCCACGAACCCAGTAGTTTTGGCTTATCACAAACTGTTGGTATAGGCAAGGCATCGGTCACACTGCCGGATTTGTACGAAGCAGAAGTTATTATCGTCATGGGACAAAATCCAGGTACAAACCACCCGCGAATGTTGAGCGCATTGGAACGCTGCAAGGAAAATGGCGGACAGATAATTACGATAAACCCTATACTTGAAGCCGGGTTGACCACCTTCGTCAACCCACAACGCCCCATGAAGATATTGAGCGGCGGCACACCACTCACTGACCTCTTTTTACAAGTACGAATAAATGGTGATGTGGCACTCTTAAAAGCAATAATGTTGGTGCTTTTAGAGGAAGAAAAAGCCAATCCGGGAACTGTTTTTGATAAAAAATTTATAAGAGAAAAAACGATTGGCTATGAAGAATTGATTGAGGATTTGCAACGATATTCATTCGATGAGATAGCAGCGGAAAGCGGTGTATCGCCCACAAAAATCCGCGAAGCGGCAGCCATGATTCAACACAAAACCAAAATTATTATTTGTTGGGCAATGGGCATCACCCAACATGAAAACGGGGTCGATAATGTGCGTGAAATCGTCAATTTGCTATTGCTCAAAGGCAGCATTGGTAAGCGTGGCGCGGGTACATGCCCGGTGCGTGGGCATAGTAACGTGCAAGGCGACCGCACGATGGGCATCTGGGAATCACCGCCTAAAAGCCTACTCAACAGTATCGAAAAAGTGTTTGGTTTTAAACCTCCACAAGAACACGGATATTCAGTCGTAGAGGCGATACGAGCTATGCACGAAGGCAAGGCAAAAGTGTTTTTCGCAATGGGTGGCAACTTTTTTTCTGCTACACCCGATACCGAAATGACGGCGCAAGCATTGCGGCAATGCGAACTCACAGTACATGTCTCTACAAAGCTCAATCGCAGTCACCTTGTGCATGGCAAACAGGCTCTAATTCTTCCCTGCCTCGCCCGTACCAATAAAGACGAACAAGCTGAAGGTGAGCAATTTGTAAGTGTAGAAAATTCGATGGGCGTGGTACATTCTTCGCAGGGTGTGCTAAAGGCTATTTCGGACAAATTGTTGAGCGAACCCGCTATCGTTTGTCGATTGGCACAGGCTACGCTACCGCAAAGTAAAGTCGAATGGAAGAAAATGGCAGCAAATTACGACCACATCCGCAGTGCGATTGAACGGGTCATCCCCGGCTTCGATAATTATAACGAACGAGTACGCGAACCCGGCGGTTTTTATTTACCAAATGGCGCACGAACAGGTACATTTAATACGGAAAGCGGCAAAGCACATTTTACGATAAATAAAACAACACACCATAACCTCCAACAAGGCGAATACCTAATGATGACCAACCGCAGCCATGACCAATATAATACGACAATTTATGGTCTGGATGACCGCTATCGCGGCATTTATAATGAGCGACGAATCGTACTCATGCACCCCCAAGATATGAAAACAGAAGGATTAAAAGTTGAAGATGTGGTAGATTTGACGAGTCATTTTAAAGGAAAAACACGGGAGGCAAAACGGTTTATCGTCGTGCCTTACGATGTGCCACAGGGTTGTGTGATGACCTATTTTCCGGAGGCAAATGTTCTTATACCCCTCGAAAAACAGGCGCATACAAGCAAAACGCCCGCAAGTAAATCAGTGAAGGTGCGGGTGCAGAAGTGTTGAAGCTATTGTTCTTCTAAATGAAAGAAATTAAATAATCGACATCATTACTAGACTTAAAATAGTTTGGATGAAAGAGGAAATAAAGATTTTTTCACTAATCAAGGCGGCTGAAATTAGACTTTCGGGTAGTTTACTCGTCGGACATTTTTAAAATGTCAGACGAGAGGCATTTTGTTTTTGTTTGAAAAATCAGTCAATAATAAAAAATATTTTAATTTGTAATAACTTATTATTAAGTAAAATAGCAGGACACTGTTGTCTGACGTTTTAAAAATGCCCGACAATTCGAGTTTATCCTTTAATTTAAAAATCATATTACAAAAATGACTTTTCGTTCGCCCTAATTATTACTATTCAATGCCTCGTTCTTAAAGCGGTCGTTACAGGTTTTCTCACTCCAATTCCTCATACCAACGCCCTGTCAAATCTTCCGCCCCCAAGGTCACGATAGCTCCGATTTTTGGTGTGCAGATAGTTTGGTCAAGTCGCTTGGCTTCTGCTACAAATCGCTCCACAGGGTCTTTCCACGGATGCAGCGCGAGTGCGAAGCCACCCCAGTGATAAGGTATTGCAATTTTCGCCTGAGCATCTAAGACTGCTTGTATACTTTCTTCGGGGTTCATGTGAGTTTGATACCACTTTTCGTTGTACTGTCCACACTCTGCAAACATCCAGTCAAAAGCACCAAATCGCTCCCCCACTTCCTTGAAATGTGTGTCATAACCGCCGTCGCCACTCCAATAGATTTGATGACTGGCAGTCTGGAAAACCCAACCACCCCACAGACACTTAAAGCGGTCGGTCAAACCGCGCCCTGAGAAGTGACGTGAAGGCGTAAAAGTAAGTTTAACTCCTTCAAAATCAAGTGTATCCCACCAGTCAAATTCTGTTATATGTTGTGTAGGGATGCCCCAACGCTCCAAGTGCCGCCCTACGCCCAATGCAGTGAAATATCGGTCTGTTTTACCTTTCAATTTTTGCATACTTGCGTAGTCGAGATGGTCGTAATGGTCGTGCGTAAAAAGGATGGCATCAATCGGCGGCAAGGCATCAATCAAGTCCAATGTATTTTCACTAAACCGCTTCGTCCGCATCGGACCGACGGGCGAGGTATCTGGTCCAAACATGGGGTCAATCAGGAGATTTTTCCCATTGATTTTCAGCAAAGCCACCGAGTGTCCAAACCATGTAAAACGTGGTTTATCTATTATTGAATCAAAATCTGCTCCGCTAAATCCTTTTATTTCAATGGGTTGTTGTGGTTCGCGTATCTCTATATCAGTAAATTGTTGTGCAATGAATCCGGGGACGTCTTTGATATCTAGGTGCATCATCTTGGTGACAGAACGATTGCGAAAACATCCCTTTTTCCAATTGGGCGATCGCTCGTAACGTTTGAGATGTGCTTGGGTTATTTTACCGCCAAATTGGTGATGAAAAAACGGTGTTGGCATTGTGACGTTTAAGTTTGGACGTAACGCAGACATCGCTATCTATGCTTCCTGCGGAACAAGCAGGAATGTCTGTGTTACGTTAGTTCTACAATACTATTCTTTATACGCTGCGCAAGCATATTTGTGATGCGTTTGTTGAAAGCATTCGTGTTTTGAGCGTAAACTAGGTATTCTTCTATGGTCATTTGTCCTAAAATAACACCTTTGAGTTCGTTTTTAAATTTGGTATCTTTATTAAAAGTTTGTTCAATAAAAATAACACGCTGATGGTCAGAAAGTTCCGAAAATTTGGTTTTCGTCCGTGCGATATATTGCTTGAATATTTCGACGAGCAAGTTGTGCTGAAATTTAATAATCGGACGCAAAGTGAGGTTTTGAAATCGTTCTTCCACACTTGTACTGTCATTCGTAGTTGCTCTTGGAATTTCAGGGCGAATCTTCAATAAATCATCATTTCGATGGTTTTTCTCGCTCATAATTTGAGTTTATAAGGTATAAAAAGCTTTTTTTTTTAATATTTTTATACGTATTTGATTTATAATAAACTAAAAGTATAAATTTAAATTACACATTGATACATGCTATTTAATAATAATCGACTATTAACAATATGTTCGCCAAATTCAAAATTACAAATTGAACGCGAGTAATTTATTTATTTTTATTTTTTTTAAATGTTTGAATTTTAGGTAAATATAAATTAATTTTTAATTAAATTGTAATCAAAAAACGCTCAACATCTAATTTGGCGAACGTATTGTATTAATAGATTAGTTATGAAAGATAGTGTAACAGCTATTTATTCTAACAAACAGCGATTTTTTATAATTTGTATTTGATTAATTATCAGTAAAATGCACGCTCGTCCCCAATATAGGGCGAAATTCATTTTCGAAGAAAAGTAATACAGGCTTCCAGCCTGCATCGCTCCTGTATAGGCAAGGACAATAGATAGGAACGACTGTGTTATGTCGCTACCTTGCCAAAACAGAAAAAGAGGGAGTAGTCTCAGGAGGAGCTTTGCCCCGAAGCTGAATAGACAAACCGACACTTACAGATTGTTGTGCTGTGGGTGGAAGCAGTGTAGGTCCAACGCTCATACTCAGGTCGTCATTGACATTAAAACTCCACAAATGAGCATCCACAAAAGCGTCTACCGCCACCAGTATATACACCACTCCAAAACCAATTATTGCTAATTCTTGCTGCTTTTTACTTGCCAATCGAAGATTATCGAGGTTGCTGTCACTATAAAAAACAAGGGTCGTATCGTTGGTAAAATTATCATCAATACGTGTAAGATACGCATCTCGATAGATTTTATGTATTTTGGTTGATCGGTATATTCGATAACCCATCCAGCCCAATCCGCCATAAACGATAGGAAGTTTCCAGTATTTTTTATTATAAATTTGTCCTGCGCCAGGTAGTGCGAGTGAGTATGCGGCAGCGGATAGTGGCGAGTGTTTTTCGGGTTTTATAATACGCTTTAAAAGGGGGACTCGGTTGCGTTTTTTCTTTATATTATTTGATTTCCCAAATGGCTTTTCACCCACTATTTGAACCGTAGAATCAACAGACACAATAGTGTCTACGGCAATAAAACTGCTATCAATTTGAGCTGTTGCACAAGTTGACAATATTAACAATAAAAAAAAGAATACGTATTTTTTAATAAGCATAAGTGAATTATTGTAAATTCCAAAAACTAAATAACAAATTCCAATTAGAAAAAAGTAAAATAGTTGTTTTACCTTAGTATCAGGAATTAAATAACTTGTCCCATTATACTTGTTCTTTTTCCCTCTAAAAAACACAAAAAATAGTTCCGTAGCGATGCTATGCAACGATTTTTTGAATTCTTTAGAAGAAAAAATTACGGCGCATTATGGAACAATTTATTTAATTTCTTTCACTAAAAGAAATCACTACAAACTTACACTTAATATTACTTTTATTTCGTTAAAAAAATGATAATTCACAAAACATTTACTTCCCGAACCAAGTACGGGACTTCGTTTTACTCAACATTCAATATATCATTACTTAGGGAAGACGAAAAAAATAATCTACCCGTCTGAATTGTTCTTTTTCTTATATGTTTCACTAAATCTTCCTTAGTGAAAGAAAATAACTTCTTCATTTGGAGTAGATTATTTTCTTCCTCTTCCCTTACTTATTTTTCACTCCTCTATCAATTCTAAAATGCGATTCAAATCTTCATCGGAAACGAAAGGTATTAGTATTTGTCCTTTGCCTTTACCGTTGGTTTTCAGTGCGACTTTGGTGCCAAGATAGGATTGCAAATTTTTCTGAACACTTTTATAATCATCAGATAATTTGGCAACAGCTTCGGGCTTTTTCTTTTTGCTGGGTTCGTTGTATTTACTAGCGAGTTGTTCGGTTTGTCGAACGGAGAGGTCATTTTGGACAACTTCCCTATAAGCAGCCAGTTGTGCGGTCAGTTCTTCTACGCCGACGAGTGCGCGGGCGTGTCCCATTGAGATTTTTTTGTTTTTAAGACCGAGTTGTATTTCAGGTGGCAATTTGAGCAAACGCAAGTAATTGGTAATCGTCGTGCGTTTTTTCCCAACTCGTTTAGAAAGTGCATCTTGTGTAAGGTCGCATTCTTCGATTAGGCGTTGGTAAGTCACCGCAATTTCGATGGCATTGAGGTTTTCGCGTTGGATGTTTTCGACGAGTGCCATTTCGTGCATAGATTGGTCGTCCGCCGTGCGGATATATGCCGGAATCTCCTTTAAATCAGCCTTTTGCGAAGCTCGCCAGCGACGTTCTCCCGAAATCAATTGATATTTTTTCGCATTCAAACGGCGTACCGTAATCGGTTGTATCAAACCATGCACCTTGATAGAATCCGCCAATTCGTTCAAAGCATCCTCGTCAAAATCGCTACGTGGTTGAAAGGGATTGACCTCAATATAATCCCAAGGCAACATCGCTACACTCTGGTTGCGCGATGGCCTTTGCGCCAATTTGGGTTTCGCTCCCTCCACAGGCGGAGTACCTGTGTCTATATTATTGAAATAGCGATTTACTCCAAGTCCTTTCCGACTTTTTGCCATGATATTTAATGCTTAAATTATGAAATGCTTAAATGATGAAATGTGTACAATGCTTAAATGCTACAATGCGATAATGTAATGAATAAATATTGCCGTTAGTGTTCACTCATTCCATTAGTGAAAGAAATTAAATAAATTGTTCCATAATGCGCCGTAATTTTTTCTTCTAAAGAATTCAAAAAATCGTTGCATAGTCATAGCTACGGAACTATTTTTTGTGTTTTTTAGAAGGGAAAAGAACAAGCATAATGGGGCAAGTTATTTATTTTCTTTCACTTATCGCATTTCATCATTTAAGCATTATAGTATTGTCACCTACGCGACTGCGAGATTTTGATTGAGGACTTCTTTTGCGAGATTGAGGAAATTGACCGTTCCTTTACAATCTGCATCGTATAAAATGACGGGTTTGCCCATCCCGGGGGCTTCGCCGAGTCGTGCATTTCGGTGTATAATGGTGTCAAAAACTTTGTCTTGAAAATGGCTACGGACTTCCGAAACGACTTCTTTTGCAAGGCGCAAACGCCCGTCGTACATAGAAAGTAGAATACCTTCGATGACCAATTCAGGATTGAGATTTTGGCGCACAAGACTGATAGTGTTTTTCAATTTGCCCAAACCTTCGAGTGCAAAAAACTCACATTGCATGGGGATGATTACCGAGTCGGCAGCCGTTAGTGCATTGATAGTCACAAAGCCCAAAGATGGCAGACAATCAATCAAGATGAAGTCATAATCGTCTCGAATCGGCTCCAAAATATCTTGCAGAACACGCTCGCGTTGGTCGCGATTGACCAATTCGACCTCTGCACCAACCAAATCGACATGCGAAGGCAATAAGTGCAAATTTGGTGTATCTGTCTCTACGATAGCATCATACGGGTCAAGTTCATTTATCATGCAATCGTACAAACTGTATTCGATTTGCTGTTGCATGATACCTACGCCCGAACTCGAATTTGCCTGTGGATCGGCATCAATGAGTAAGACCCTGTTTTCGAGTACGGCAAGGCTGGCAGCAAGATTAATGGCTGTGGTCGTTTTACCGACACCTCCTTTTTGATTGGCTATTGCAATGATTTTTCCCATGATTTTTTATTCGTTGACTCGTGACTCGTTTATCCGTAGACTCGTTTTATAAAAAACATGAGTCATTATTTTATCATAAAATTCCAATTCAAAAGAAGCGCTGAATTGTACTTTATTAGAATTTCTTTTTTGAGATTTTAATACGGATTGCAAATTTACAATAATTCAAGCAAAGTTATCCATTTCATTATGATTTAAATTATGAAAATTTATGCACAGACTAATGTTTATAAAATGTTGATAACGTGCTGATGTGCTGACGTATTTTTTTCGTCTTCCCTTAGCACGCTAATAAACTTTCTATGTACTACCAACGTTATCAAAAAAGCGTATATTCGCATCGGTATAAAAATTCTAAAAAATAAGTACCTATTTTAGAATTTGGAATTTGTTTTTTGGAATTTGGTACTACCGTACCTATTTTGGAATTTGAAACATCAATTATGGGATTTTTTAGCAAACTAACAGGAAAAGACGACACCACAAAAAAAACAGGTATTCAATGGCATCAATTAACAACTGAAGCAGAATTGGAAGCTATTATAGAACGCTCAAATACAGTACCTTGCGCGATTTTCAAACATAGTACAAGGTGTTCGATTAGTTCGATGGCATTGAGTCGTTTTGAGCGTCAGTGGGACTTGGATAGTACAGAAATTGAACCGTACTATTTGGATTTGATTGCTTACCGTTCGGTATCTGATAAAATTGCGGAGGTACTCTTCATCCAACACCAATCTCCACAAATCATCCTCCTAAAAGATGGTAAAGCCATATACGATACGTCGCACAACGATATTACCGTAGAAGGACTAAAGGCAATTTTAAAGGCGTAAATTACGAATAAAGCAACTCGTACTCAACAACTCGCAACCCGTAACTCATAATATGATATTTCCAATAGGCGACGACAATGTAAAAGGCGGTTTCAAACCGATTTTTAGCTATATTTTTATCGGACTAAATGTATTGGTCTTTTTGTATCAATTTTCAATCGGTCCTGAAGCTGACAGGCTTTTTGTTCGCAAATTTGGCACGATACCTTCGGAAATTATCAACGGGCAGTATTATTTCACACTCCTAACGAGTATGTTTTTGCATGGCGGTTGGATGCACTTGATTGGCAACATGCTGTTTCTATGGGTATTTGCCGATAATATCGAGGCAAAGATTGGTAATATCCGCTTCGTACTCTTTTATATCATGGGCGGTTTGGCGGCATCAGCAGCGCACATCTTTTTCAATATGGAAAGTGTCATCCCCGCAGTAGGTGCGAGTGGCGCGATTTCAGCAGTTTTAGGTGCGTATATGGTCATGTTTCCGAAGTCTCGGATTAAGGTTCTGGTGGTCTATATCTTCTCCTCATTCCATATGGCAGCCGTTTGGTTTCTCGGTCTATGGATTGGTCAGCAACTCATTAGCGGCATCGGTACTATACTGCCACAAGGCGAAGTCGTAGGCTCAGGGGGCGGCGTGGCTTGGTGGGCGCATATCGGCGGATTTGCATTTGGCGTATTGGCGGGCTTCCTATTTAAAAGTACACGTCTGATGATTGAGAATAATTATGATTATGCTTGACGTAAAACAGACATTCCTGTCTGTGTTACGAATAAAACCACAACACAACATTACCACAACACTAATATATCATGGAAGAATTAACACCAACAGAAGGTCGCGATTACCAACCCGGACAAACACCTATCACGCCAGCGGCAGAAGACATGCCCCGGGCGCAAGAACTCGCCCCTGTTACAGATGAAGCGGCACAATGGGGCAGAAATCGCCTCAATGTAGCACCCATCAGCGGTGCCGTTGACCGTATCAAAGACGAGATTCACAAGGTCGTCGTGGGGCAGGAAAATATGCTGGACTTGCTCGTTGTAGCCCTACTTTCGGGCGGACACGTACTGCTCGAAGGCGTACCCGGTATCGCCAAAACTTTGACTGCCAAATTGCTCGCACAGACCATTGATACGGATTTTTCGCGTGTTCAGTTTACGCCCGACCTCATGCCGAGCGATGTGGTGGGTACGACGGTTTTTAATATGAAAACGGCTGAATTTACGTTCAACGAAGGACCGATTTTTTCCAATATCGTCCTCGTCGATGAAATCAATCGCGCACCTGCCAAGACGCAATCTGCGCTATTTGAGGTCATGGAAGAACAGCAAGTCACCGTCGATGGCACGACCCACAAAATGAGTTTTCCCTTCATGGTACTCGCCACACAAAATCCTATCGAACAGGAAGGTACGTACAAACTCCCCGAAGCGCAACTAGACCGTTTTCTGTTTCGCGTCATTCTTTCTTACCCCTCATTGGAGGAAGAAATTGGAATACTCGAACTCTTCAAAGACGACTTTGCAGGCAAGGTGAGTGCCGACGTAAAAACCGCCGTCACCGCCACCCAACTCGCCGAGTACCGCGAACTCATCGAGCAAGTCCACATACGCCCGGAGTTGCTAAAATATATCGCCGAAATCATCCACAACACCCGCAATAATGGCGACTTGTTCTTAGGTGCCTCCCCTCGCGCCTCACTCGCCATCATGCGTACCGCCAAAACAAAAGCCGCCATGAGTGGACGCGATTTTGTAACACCGGATGATATTCGTTTCGTAGTATCGCCCGTACTAAATCACCGTATCATCCTCACACCGGAACGCGAAATGGAAGGCTTTACAGTGGAGGATGTGATTGGGGATATTTTGGAAAAGATTGAAGTGCCTCGTTAAAAAAATGTAGGGGCAGAAATGTAGGGGTAGGGTATGCCCTGCCCCTACATTTCTGCCCCTACATTTTTAGCATCGCAAAAGAAAACTTCGTATCTTTATCGAAAATAATGAAATATGGTACAACAAAATAAAGCACTTACCAATCTTCAGTTAGAGTTATTGAAAATATATAGTTTTAATATTTCTGACGAACAATTATCAGAGATTCGAGGGATTTTAACTGAATATTTTGCTGATAAAGCCACGGTAGAAATGGACAGATTGTGGGATGAAAACGGTTGGACGAATGAGACGATGGATGAGTGGCTTAAAGGTGGAAATGACGATACTATCGAATCATGAGAGTAGTTCTTGACACCAATTCTCTTTTGGCTTCTATTGCCAAAAAATCCAAATATCGCCCTATTTTTGATGGTATTCTTCGGGGTAAATTCACCGTATTAATCAGCAATGAAATACTATCGGAGTACACAGAAATCATTGAAAGAAAAGCAAGTCCGGTGGTAGCTGCCAATATATCTGAATTGCTGGTGCAAGCAAAGTCTGTCGAAAAAATTGAGATATTTTCAAGTGGTTATTGCTATTCAGTGATGAAGATGACGATAAATTTATTGATTGCGCTGTCAGTGGAAATGCAGACTTCATAGTGACGGACGATAAACATTTTAATGCCCTTAAAAATATAGAGTTCCCAGCAGTCAAAGCCATTAAAACACAGGATTTTTTGGAGATAGTTTTAGCTTTGGATAATGAATAACTTATACGTCATTTTTAAAATTAACTTTACCAAAATATGAAAAGAACACCAGACGATATCTGTTTAATATGCCAATCAAGAAAAAGTGTGAAAACAAATTCACATATAATTCCCAAGTTTTTTGCTAATAGCTTTTTAATGGATAATGGTAAGGCTTCAGGATATAAATATACAGCAAAAAAGATATACAATAATGTCCAAGACTCTCCGAAGGAAGATTACTTGTTCTGTAATGAGTGTGAAGAGTATTTTAATTTCATTGAAAGACCAGCAAGCCATTCTTTAAGAAATTTTCATACAGATAATATAACTTCATCTCAGCAAATATTTGTCAACCAATTTGGAAGTTTTGTGGAGTCAAGGTTCTCATTTAATCCCATTATATTTCACTTATTTTTTTATTCCATAATGTTTAGGGTTAGTGTGTCGAATGATGAGGTTTTCGCCTCATATTTTCTGGACAGAAAGGATGAAGAACATCTAAGAATTCAATTAATGAAATACTTCGCAATAGATAATTTTATATTTGAATCGAAATTGAATCAAAATAGAATTGAAATGTTGGATTATATACTCTTTACTTGTGCTAATTTTCCTACGGATACATTTGGAGGAATAACAGCTATTAGTTCTAAGAAAGGACATCTTTTATGTGCTAATAAATTTTTGATTTATACAAGTGAAACTAAAGATGATAAAGAAGACGATAGTTGGAATCAAGATAAGGATGTAACTAAAATTACATATTGCAGTTTTAAAGAATACGAAAAGTCATTCTTAATTCCTATATTTAAAAAAATGAGAACATCTTAACTTATTCTATTTATGTAAATTTGTAAATACCCATATTTCATACGCGACACAAGCTGGAGGCGTTATGCTACCTTTATCATGATAAAATTAATCCGAAATCTCTACCTCACCAACCGCTTTTTCCTCCTATTCGGGGGCATCATCATTGCGTTTTGCCTTAGCTTCGCGCTACAATTTTTATTCCCTGTCATGCAGGCAATATTTGTGCTTGCGGTTACGGTCGTGCTGATAGATGTTGTCCTGTTATTCAATCGAAGTTTTGAGGTAACGGGCGAGCGAAAAGTCCCAAAAGTATTTTCATTGGGCGATGAAAATCCGATTAAATTGAGCCTCGAAAGTACGTCCAAGCTACCTATGCACCTCACGGTCATCGACGAATTGCCAGAGCAATTTCAGGAACGCAATTTTTCGTTAAATTTATTTTTACCCAAAAAAGAAAAACGAATTAGCACCTATCATTTGCGTCCGGTCAAGCGTGGCGAGTACGAATTTGGGCATACCAATGTCTTCGCCAATACTCAAATCGGCTTAGTTCAACGTCGCTTCCAAATCGCTGAACCACAGACCGTTCCGGTCTATCCGTCCATCATTCAGATGAAGCAATTTGAGTTGAAGGCGATGCAGAAAATTTCGCATTTTCAAGGGATAAAAAAGATACGCCGCTTGGGGCACAGCTACGAATTTGAGCAAATCAAAAATTACGTAAAAGGCGACGATTACCGCAGTGTCAACTGGAAAGCCACTGGCAGACAAGGCGAACTCATGGTCAATCAATACGAAGATGAACGCGCCCAACAGGTCTATGTCGTCATCGACAAAAGCCGCACCATGAAGATGCCCTTTGAAGGAATAAACTTGTTGGATTATGCCATCAATACAGGCTTAGTAATTGCGAATATTGCTTTGCAGAAACACGATAAAGCGGGCTTGATTACCTTCTCCGATAAGATGGGAACGGTCATCCGTGCCGAGCACAACGCTGCCCAGCTTCGCAAAATAATGAACGCCCTCTACAACGAAAAAGAACGTCATTTTGAGGCAAATTACGAATTGCTTTACTACGCTTCGCGCAATGTCATCAAGGGGCGCAGCCTTGTTTTGTTGTACACAAATTTTGAAAGTATGTATGCGATGGAGCGTGTTTTGCCTATCTTGCGGAAAATAAATCGACTGCATCTTTTGGTCGTCATTTTCTTTGAAAATACCGAAATCGCGGACTTCGTAGAAGGCGAAGCCAAAGACACCGAAAGTATTTATATTCAGACGGTTGCGCGAGGTATGATGACCGAAAAACGGCAAATCGTCAGCACCTTACGCAAGTATGGTATTCAAACTATTTTGACACGCCCGGAGGAATTATCGGTGAATACGGTGAATAAATATTTGGAACTGAAAGCGAGAGGAATGATATAGTTGTATTGTTAAATTGTTGTATTGCTTTAGTGAAAGAAATTAAATAACATGTGCCATTATACTCGTCTTTTT
>Ga0209595_100300_pt1 | contig 17294 bp, 4 predicted proteins | sample Porto_4metaG_FD_187427 | JGI IMG/M metagenome (GOLD analysis project Ga0209595, IMG submission 187427) | Marine algal microbial communities from Porto, Portugal - Porto_4 metaG (SPAdes) (version 2) | ecosystem: Host-associated > Algae > Red algae > Unclassified | place: Portugal: Porto | collected...
ATTACGACTTTCAGTCCGAAGTTCAATTTTTGATAAAAGTGTGCAGGAGTTGGACGAGAAGTAACTATTTTACAAATAATAAATTTAAAAAAAATCAACACATCAATAAATTAATTTATGCAAAAGTATATACTTATTTTATGTTTAGCTTGTACATACATGACAAGCGCACAAGGTGCCAACACAAACCCTTCTGGGGAAAAAGCAGCTGAACTTGCCAAAGAAGTCGTACAAAAAACCGACCACAACAAAGCCGACATAGTTATAAAAGGAACTATATCGGTAGAAGGCATTGCTTTACAAGATGTAAAACTTTCTTTATACAAAAAAAACAAGCAAGGCAAGGTTCGTAAAATTCTTGAAGAAAAAGCGACCGGAGGTGAGTATAATCTCAAATTGAAAGCCAATCAGACCTATCTTTTACATGCCAATAAAGAAGGCTATGAAGAAAGTATTTTTGAATTCACGACTGACAATGGTGAAACTGAAATTACACATAATTTCAACCTCATTGCAGAAGAATCTGCTACGCCGACAGCAGACAAAAATGAAGCAGCAACAACAAAAAAAATCGTCAAAGAAATCTCTGACAACAAAGAATTGAACCTTGATGCTGTACCTTCACAAAGAATAGCGGACAAGGGGAAAATGGTCAAGCAGACACCTGCTATTGATACGATTATCAAACCTAAAGTGCCAGTCGTAGAGAGCGTTCCACGCACGAAAGACAACGAAGCCAAAGCTACCACGCCTGCCAAGGCTACACCTCCTGTGCCTACTCGAACCGTACAATCGCAGCCCGTTCCGGCTCAATCCTCTGCTGATTATGGCGTATATTCAGAACCCATCAAAACCAAAGAAGGCTACTGGGTTATTGGTATATCTCCGACCTTCACTGAGCCTACACAAGCGCAAGGTTCGTACTCACTCGGTCATAGCAACACACGCCCAACCGCAAGCGATACTTATCGCCCTACTACCACGACGACCTATACGCCGCCGTCTGTCGTTACGAGTCCGGCTACGACTTACACCTCGACTCCTTCGTACACCAACAGCACCAATACAAGTGGTAAAGTGTATCGCATCCAAATCTCTGCGAGAAAAAGTTACAAAGCATCTCGCTATGACAAAGTCAACGATTTGGGCAGCATCGTCTTAGAAGATATTGAGACCGACAAAGGGAAATTCGTCCGCATTATGATCGACGGCTTTTATACTTTAGAAGATGCCAAACGTAACCTCGCACAAGCCAAACAACGTGGTTTTGATAGTGCTTTTATTACCATATACAATAATGGCGTGAGAGCTAAGAGGATTATTAGATAAGTTTGAATATTTGCGGATTAGGAACGCTATCGTTGAGCAACACAGGCTTCCAGCCTGCACTTTTGTATGGTGCAGACTGGAAGCCTGTGTTACTTTTATGATTTCTCTGCTATCTTTGTGGCAATGTCCGAGAGATTAAAAAAAATAACAGGCGAGTATATCCTGCATCCATTTCTGATAGGATTGTATTTTGTATTGTATGGCATCAATCAATACGAAACACTCTTTATTGAAGCGAAAGATGTGCTGATATTATTGGCAATGACAACGCTGCTAAGTGTTGTGTTTTTTTTCGGATTCAGAATGATATTTGCCCTCCTTTTTCGTTCAAATTTAAATACTAAAAAAATATTATTTATAAAAACCGCCATATTTACAAGTACCCTTCTTGCCTTTATTTTATTTTATTTTCATTTTTATTATAATATATTAAAAATTGATTTTCTTAATATTTTACGTCAGCACAAACACTTTCTTGCCTTATTTCTTATCCTGTTTTTTGCGTGGTGTGCCTATCTGTTCAAATCAAAAAAAACGTACACCGTTTTCAATCAATACCTGAATACGCTCTTCTTGTTACTCCTCCTATTTGAATCAATAAAAATAGGCTGGAACTATTATCAAACCCAGCAATGGTATCCCGCCATTCAAGAGGAATACATGACCTACACAGGTCAAAATCTTGCTTCAGACGATGCAACGAAGCCTTCCGTTTATCACATTCTATTGGATGCCTACACGGGCTTTGACGGTCTAAAAAAACATTGGAATTACGATAATGCCGATTTTAAAAACTACTTAGAAGAAAAAGGATTTTATGTAGCCGAACACGCACAAGGCAATTATGCACACACGCGGCAAGTCGTTCCGTCGATGATGAATCGCGATTATTTTTGGGATTTTGAAAATCCTGATGGGCGAGAGACTGCGCCTGCTTACCTGATTGCCTTGACGGGTATCCGTCATGCACGGACGTTTAAGGATTTTGAGGCAATGGGTTATGAAATGATTAATTTGTCGATTTTTGATATGCTCGAACAAGCTCCACGTTATGAGTATTCGGGCATACCGGAGACTTCGTTTTTAGGTTTTATGTTGCGTAAAACGGTGGCAGACGTTTACTTCACAAAGAAAAGATTGTGGACACATCATGAGGCGGCATTGGAGATTTTGGAGGAGGTCAAGCAGATTCCGGCACGTATCGGCAATCGTCCGGTTTATGTGTATGCTCATTTGATGATACCACATTATCCTTACTATTTTGACCGCGAAGGCGAGCTACAGAAAGGCAGAGAAGGCGAAAAAAATTGGAGTAATAAAACACATTATCTCGACCAATTGATATACACCAATGAATTGCTCAAGGATGCTATCGACCATATTCTGGTGACTTCTGCGACTCCACCCGTTATTATCGTACATGGCGATCATGGGTTTCGTTTTTTGGAAGGAGAAGCAAAAGACGAAGCGGGTTATTCTATCCTTGCAGCTTTTCATTTTCCCGAAAAAAACTACGCTATACTACGCGACAGCATTAGTCCGGTCAATTTTTATCGGGCTACTTTGGATGCTTGTTTTGATACAAATATGGGCTTACTTCCTGATGAAAGGGAACGGTATAGAAAGGCGGGGGAGTAGTCGGAAGTGCAAATTCAAGCTCAAGTTCAAACTCAATAATCAATTCTCTTTCAGTGTATTAGATGAAAAAAGCCGTTCCGACGAAGTCGAAACGGCTTTTATTGTATCGCCCTAAGACGATTTTATTATGGCTTACTTAATTTTTACAAAAGAAGTGGTTTGGCTGAACCAGCCGTTTTCACCTTGAATTGTAATGAAGTAAGTAGCTTGCGGTAATTTGTCAACATTAACTTCGATGACATTATTGCCTTTAGAAACTCCGGCAGTTTCTGTCAAAACCGTTCTACCGAGATTGTCAGTAATAACAATCATCGCAGTTTGGTGATCGTAGTCGCTGTTGAAAAGAACGTTGATGTGAGATTTCACCGGATTCGGGAATACATCAGAGATGATCACACCACCAGCACAGTCTGCTGAAATATGAACTATATCTGAGTACTCATAAAAACCGTCGAAATCAACCATACGTAAGCGGTAGTAGTTATCCTCATTCAACTGGTCGTCAACGTAAGTGTAAGTCAACTCTGATTGAGAGTTACCGGCAGCACCGACTCTACCTGTTGCAATGAAGTTTGTACCATCTGTACTTTCTTCTATGTTGAAGTGGCTTACATTAAGCTCCGTAGCTGTAACCCAAGTCAATGTGACTTCGCAGTCTTTCTCGGCAGCTTTGAAAGAAGACATTTCTACAGGAAGTATAGCAGGTATATAACCAAAATCGTAAGATGCACGTGGTGTTTCGTTTTCAGGCTCGTCAGGAATCAACGTAACGTCCGTCCAACCTACACATGTTATTGCATTCGTTCCGAGGTGGTCATCCGAATCTACTTTGTCATCTGCGCCTTGATCCACTAAAGCGGGTGCAACAGGACGATTAGATCCAGTTAGAGTGATATAAGAAGGTGCAGGCGGAACAGACAATGTATAAATAGGCTGTCCAGGACCTCCACTTGCATTGTAATCCTCATCGTATAACAAGTTATCGAATGAGTAGAAACCGTTTGCATCACTAGTATCAATTAATGTTATCATTTGACCATCAGGATAAACAATCTCTAAGGTAACGGGTACGCCAGGTACAGGTAGCTCACCGTCATCTTGGATACCGTTATTAGTTTGAGCAGAAAGGTCATTAATCAACCAATCTTCCCAAATACGATTACCTAACGCTGCAGGCTCTACATAGTACCCGAAGTCAGCAGTAAGGTTATCTACCGGCTGTCCATCACCAAGTGTTACAGCATAAGTATCAGCTTGGCTATTGTCATTATCACCTGGTGTACCAAGGCTTTGCCAGTGTCCTTCCAATACATTATTCTCGTCAGTAACATCTACAATGTAGTCAACTCCTGCTCCTTTACCTGTATCAAGGTTCGGGAAGAGGTAGTTACCATTAGCATCTGTCGTAGTACTGGTTAGGAGTGGCTCACCCGGATCTACAAGACCATTACCGTTTGAGTCGAGGTATAAGTCAATAGTTACACCTTCGATACCCGGCTCGTCGTCGTCAGTTCCCGGTATACCGTCAGCCCCTGCTGGACCGTCATTTACACCATCTGCGTTATTATCCAACCATACTAAGTTGCCGATACTACCCGGTAAGGCAGAAGGCTCGTAACCAAAGTCTTGGTCGAGATTGATACCTCCTGGTGAAGTAGAAAGGTCAACTGTAGATGTACCTGGCAATCCACCGTCAGGATCTGCTGTTTCAGCAACGCCCGGAGGTAGTGTAGTTTCGTCAACATCAACTACATAAGTTTCTGTAGGATCTAATCCTGGGAAGTAGTAGTTACCATTTTCGTCAGTCGTAGTCGTTGCGATTAAGGTTGTTCCTGTCGCGTCGTATAATTCAACAACAACACCTTCGATACCTTCTCCCGGATCAGGTGTACCATCGCTATCATAATCAAGGAATATAGTATCACCGATAAGTCCTTCGCCTGGATCTTGTCCTTCTGGTGTATAACCGAAGTCTTGATCGAGATCGTCAGCAGGTAGTCCGGTTACTGATGACATGTCATCGTTTCCACCGTCAGGGTCTCCGCTGTTTACTAAACCACTAAGTACATTGTCTGTATCTGTAACAACTACAGTGTATGGTTCATCCGGTAAACCTGGGAATAAGTACTCACCGTTTTCATCAGTTGTTGTCGTTGCGATAGGATCGCCATTTTGATCTAATAGAGATACTGTAACACCTTCGATGCCTTCTTCACCTGGATCTTGTGTGCCATTGGCATTTGAATCGAAGTAAATAGTATCACCTATATCATTTGCAGCTGGGTCATTATAACCGAAATCCATCAATAAGAATACGTCACCCGGAGCGAGTACTACAGATTCTCCTTTATTGTCAGGAGCAGTTGCCGGAGCAGCATAATCGTCAGGATCACCTGTTTGTGTCAAACCGGTAAGCGGTGTAGAAGTTCCATCTACAACGATAGAGTAAGCACCAGCAGGTAGGTTGTAGAAGATGTAGCTTCCGTCTGGTTCGGTAGTTGTAATACCTGTACCGGTATTACCATTCTGATCAATAGCACCTGTAAATGGTGCATCTTTGACACCGTCACCGGTTGAGTCGTAGAATACTGTTACAGTGACACCACCGATACCAGCTTCACCCGGATCTTGTACACCGTCGCTGTCAGCATCGTACCATACACGGTCGCCGATAGCGGCTGTACCTGTATTGCCATCTGGATCTTCCCAAATATAACCGAAGTCACCTGTCATGTTCTCTTCTCCTTCACCAATAGTGATAGAATAGCCATTGCCAGCTTGAGTTTGGTTACCGAAATCAGAACCAGGATTGGTAAGCTGCGTCTGCGCCATACCAGAAGGTAAGGTTGTTGGATCTACGAGAATATCGTATTTACCAGCAGGTAATTCATCAAATAAGTATCCACCGTCTGAATCTGTAACTGTAGTCAATACAGTACCGTCGGCAGGATTAGTCGCTGTAACGGTAACACCTGGGATACCCGGCTCACCTACATCTTGAATACCATTAGCGTTCTCATCTATCCATACCAAGTTACCAATAGCACCGAGATCTGGTGGTGCTACAAAACCAAAGTCGAAGGTCAAGTGAGTAGGCTCATCGTTAGGATCAGTTTGTGGAGTAGTATCTGTAGCTCCTTTGTCAGCGATACCTTGTGTACCTGCTGGGTCTTCAGAATCTTCAGCGTCATTCCCGTCACCATTCACATCAATTATAGTAGGTTCTTTTCCGGCAGGAGTTTCTACTGAAAGATTGAAGTATGGCTCATCACCACCTCCAACGCCCGGAGTAGCATAAGTACCTGTGCCGTCATAATCTTCATCAAATAATAAATTCTCAAAGGTATAATGTCCAGTAGCATCCGTAGTATCTACAACTGTAACGACTGAACCGTCAGGATATGTAATTTCTAGAGTAACTACAGCACCTTCGATAGGCATTTCGCCTGGATCTTGAATACCGTCGCGGTTGGTATCCATCCAAACATAGTTACCAAGTGCAGCAGGCTCTACGTAGTACCCGAAGTCAGCAGTAAGGTTATCTACCGGCTGTCCATCACCGAGTGTAACGGCATAAGTATCTGTCTGGCTATTGTCATCAGTCATTGGCGTGCCAAGGCTTTGCCAGTGTCCTTCCAATACATTATTTTCATCTGTAACATCTACAATATAATCAGCACCAGCTCCTTTACCTGTTGGTAGGTTAGGGAAAAGGTAATTGCCATTAGCATCTGTAATAGTACTTGCTGCGAGTGGTTCACCTACATCAACTACACCATTACCATTAAGGTCAGAGTACAAGTCAATAGTTACCCCTTCGATACCCGGCTCGTCATCATCATTACCAGCAATACCGTCAGGTCCTGCTGGACCGTCATTTACACCATCTGCGTTATTATCCAACCATACTAAGTTACCGATACTACCCGGTAAGGCAGAAGGCTCGTAACCAAAGTCTAAAGTCAAATCAATACCATCGGCATCTTGTGACAAATCAGTAGTAGAAGTGTCGTCAAGTGTTCCGTCAGGATCTACTGTTTGAGCAACACCTGGAGGCAATGTAGTAGGATCAACTGTTGTGCTGTAAGTAGCATTTGGATCTAGTCCAGAGAAGTAGTAATTACCGTTTTCGTCAGTGACAGTACTATCAATAGTAACACCTGCACCGTCGTGTAAGAAAACTGTAACACCTTCGATTCCTTCTCCCGGATCTGGTGTACCGTCGCTATTATAATCTAAGAATACAGTATCTCCAATAAGTCCTTCTCCTGGGTCTTGCCCCGGAGGTGTATAGCCAAAGTCTTGGTCAAGATTGTCAGCAGGTAGTCCGGTTACTGATGACATGTCATCATTTCCACCATCAGGATCACCGCTATTTACTAATTCGCCAAGTACATTATCTGTATCTGTAACGACTATAGTGTATGGCTCATCTGGTAAACCAGGGAACAAGTATTCACCGTTTTCGTCAGTTGTTGTTGTTGCAATAGGATCGCCGTTTTGGTCTAAAAGTGCTACTGTAACACCTGGGATGCCGGGTTCACCTGCATCTTGTGTACCGTTCGCATTCGGATCGAAGTAAATGGTATCACCTATATCATTGGCAGTTGGGTCATTGTAACCAAAGTCCATCAATAAGTAAGTATCACCCGGAGCGAGTATTACAGACTCTCCTTGGTTGTCCGGACTTGTTGCAGGCATACCATAGTCGTCAGGATCACCTGTTTGTGTCAGACCATTGAGTGGAGCTGAACCTGGATCGACAATGATAGAATAAGCACCCGCAGGAAGATTATAGAAAATATAACTTCCGTCTGGTTCTGTAACTGTTACACCTGTACCAGTGTTTCCGTTTTGATCAATAGCTCCTGTGAATGGAGTGTCTTTAACACCGTCGCCATCTGGATCATAATAAACTGTTACAGTAACACCACCGATACCAGCTTCACCCGGATCTTGTACACCATCGCTATTCGCATCATACCATACACGGTCACCGATAGCTGCTGTGCCTTGATTACCATCTGGATCTCCCCAAATATAACCGAAGTCACCTGTCATGTTCTCTTCTCCTTCACCAATAGTGATGGAGTATCCGTTACCTGCTTGAGTTTGATTACCAAAATCAGCACCCTGTAGAGTAGGGTTCGTTGTTTGAGTCAAACCTGAAGGTAAAGTAGCTGGATTTACAAGAACATCATATTTACCTGCTGGTAGGTCATCAAATAAATAACCACCATTAGCATCAGTTGTCGTAGTCAATACTTCTCCTGTAGCAGGATTAGTAGCAGTAACTGTAACACCTGCAATACCCGGCTCACCTGCATCTTGGATACCATCACCGTTTTCATCTATCCATACATAGTTACCAATAGCTCCACAAGGACCTACCTCAATACAGTAAGTAATAATCTGGCTATCACCATTAGTATCATAAACCGTTACATCATAACAACCCGGAGGTAGTGTTTGTGTATCTGGATAATCACAGGTTTCTGGGAAGCTAATAGTGTATGAACCACCTTCTGAACCAAGTTCACCAGGTCCGGCAACATCATCATAAAAGATGAGTTCGATTTCATCAATACATTGAGAGAAAGTAAAGTCGATACCACCAACATCAGTATTGTTAAGTCCTATGTCTGCTGCTGAATCGAATAAGTTACCACCTTGGTAGATAACGTTAGTACCTGCACCTGCCGGAAGCGTAAAGTCAACACCAGCCGTCATTGTATATGTAACACCATTCAACTTAGGATTGATAATAGCTATATCGTTATTATCAATATCGTTGAAAAACATAGTCAAATCACAAACAGGTTTGTCAAATGTGATGGTACGAGTCATATTAGCTGCACCGATACCACCTACTAATTCAGGGTGATTAACTCCTGTACGCAAACCAAAAGTACCATTCTCTTGAGTATCATTAATGATTTCTTCATCAATAGTAGCGCCTCCAAAAAAGCTCGGCTCTGATATCGTCATAACAGCACCTTGTATCACAAATGGCGCACTGTTGATAGCATTTTCTACAATAGGGGTATTAACATTTTCTACGTTACCGCTACCTGTACCGGCTAAATCCTCAAAATTAGCCCAGTCTCTTGGCGTACATGGTTCGGGTAGTGGAAGTGGCGTACCATCTTCATTTTCCCAACCAAAAGTATAAGGTGCTGTACCAAAAGTAGGAGTCACCGTAACCGTTGCAAGTGAATCACCACAAGGGATAACTACTGTTTCATCAGCAGTACAATTGACTGCAGGTTGTACAATGAAAGTTTCAGTAGCTGTAGCATTATTTGCATCTGTTACAGTAACTATATATGTACCTGCTTCAATACATGCCAAATCTTCACGACATTGTCCGGGGAAGTTCACTGAATAAGAACCACCTTCAGAACCGGCAATACCCGGTCCTGCTACATCATCATAAAAGATAATTTCAACTTCGTCAATTGGTCCCGCAAAAACGAAATCAATACCACCTGTTGTGGTTGCATTAAGTGCTTGGTCATTAATAGATACAAACATGTTAGGGTCTTGGTTACCACGTGCATCACCTGCAGGGCTTCCCGCTACTCCTGTTTTTGCCACCTGTGTACCATCTATTATGGTATATTCAGTAGGAGTGAGTGTCTGTGTAACACCGCCCAACTTAGGATTAACGATAACGACATCGTTATTATCCAAATCGTTGAAAAACATGTTCAAGTTAGATACTGGTGGGTCGAAGGTGTACGAACGAATCACATTCGCTGCATTCGGACCACCAATAATACCGGGATGATCGACACCTGTTCGTAAAGCGATGATTGTTCCCTCCTGACTATCATTAATAATTTCTTCATCAATATCGGCACCACCATTAAATGTGGCACTATTCACCGTTAATGCAGAACCTTGAATGACGTAATTACGAGTAAGAATAGCATTCTCAACGTCGTTATTATCCACACCAAGCAAATCCTCAGCTCCTGTACCGTTTAGTTCACGGAAGGCAGGCTCTTCGCAAATATCAGGTATTGGTGTACCATTAAATGACCATTCAACAATATAAGGTGTCGCAGCACCTGTAATCGTCAAATCAATATCGCCGTCCGCATCCAGCGGACAAGGAATTGAGTTGCAAGATACGTTTTCAACGGTACCCACTATTGTTATTTGTGCATTTGCATCGGTCATAAAACCAACACTCATACACAGCATCACAAAAACTCCCAAGAGTTTTTGATGCCATGAGTAAGACGATTTATTATCGCCTCTAAAATGTGTAAAGGTTAGATTTCTCATGATTGAATTTAGTTGTTTAAAAATTTCAGTACTTAGGTAATTATGTGTGATGAAATTATGATTTATAAGGGTGTCTAATCTCTATGTTAAGGTGTGGACTTTATAAAAGGGGGAGACTCAAAGTGATACTAATTTGAAGTATGATATATACTTAACTCAAAAACGCTCTTTCACAAACTTTAAGTCTATATTTATTACAATTTCGTTGCAAGCCACTTACGACTTTTTAATAAAATTATTTATTGTATGAAATAAAAAAAGATTTAACATAAGAACACGAATTCATTTTAAAATTCATGCGGATATTTCGCAGCAGTTGTGTGAGCCTCCTCCCGTAGGAGTGGCTCGAAGTGCAAATCTTAATCTATAATTTCATCTGAAAAAACGCGCTAATGTACTCAGCAAAGTGTGAAATTGGAATAGTTCTCGGTAAATATAGTTACACTCTTTAATGTTTAGCGAAAGAAATAAAACTTTTTCAAAACATAAACTTTATCCTAAATATGTACAAGTTCCACTCATTTAGATGTAAGATAACATTTACGTCACATTTGTTTTTACGTATATTTTTTTTACACTGTGCGTGGAGTGCAAAATCGTGACATTCAATGCAAGTCATCTATATAAATTAAGTACACTGTTTCACAAATTTATTTACTTTTTTGAGTATTTCTTTTAAAATGACTCTTCACCAAAAAATCCTTAAATACAGTGAGTATTCGCGTCATTTTTGATTCGATTCATTTCAAAATAAACGTCAAAAAATGTAAATAAATTTATAAAACAGTGTATTAAGGAACGCGAAAAAAATAACTTTACCTTCTTGACAGAATATTTTGCCCTCATTTTGCACTTTAAAACCCTAAAAATATTAACATTTATGCGGCTTTTAAAGTCCAAACTGAGAACAAACTCTCTCAGTCAACAAAGCAAACTTATTTATTTCGCGTTCCTAATCGCATTTTCTTGTTCTAATATATGGTATTTTTTTTCTCATCACTCTTGATGAAAGTATCATGTACAATGAAACTACTTTTTGCTGGAATATACTTTACACACTTTTCATTCTTCATCTTTCAGATTCAGAGAGAGCGAAATAAATAAATCGTGTTGAGAGCAGGCTATTTATTTATTTCCTATATATATTCCTATAAAGACTTCTGCTTCTTATTAAGCCAAATTATTATGTTTGTATAAACATAATAAGATGTTCTACACCTAACATTCATTTCATATAATATTGATAATGAAATGATTATAAGACTTTAAGGTCAACGTTAATTTGCTCCAAAGCAAAAAGAACTATAGTAATATCGAAGCTGTGGACAAAATTTTTGTCAAATGTCAAAATGAGTAGGTAAGAAAGTGTATCGCTCATCTGTGCTATAAGGTGAAAACTATTATTGAAATGTAAAATGTAAAAGTGTATAACGTGAATATTTTTACAATAAACTATTTTACATTGATTTACAAATAAAAATATTTAAAAATAAGTGTTTTTACATTATAATGACATTCTCACATTTTATACTTTTCACCACTTGATACACATGAGCGAAGTGTATTTTCTTTTAATGAATGTAAACTTAGTGTGAAGAAACAATAAATTATTGGAATATCCAATTGAATTTATTCACTACTACGAAATAAAACAAGGTATTTATTAGACGAAAAATTTAAAAAAGTAACACGAAAAACCCAATAATTACTCCGAAAATAAGGTGAATAATATGTACTTTCAGCAACTGCTTATACAAAAAACAACATTTACTATATAAAACATCTTTTATGTGACAGACATAATAGAAGCAAGAGGCAAAGCCTTAACGAATTGATTATGAAAAAATTAAAACAATAACTGCTCTTTCTCAGGTCTTCTATTTGCCCCAATTATTGTTGTTGCTCACGCCATACCAACAGTTCATCTAAGCCATGAGGATTCGGTCTATATTTTTTTTCAAATTGTATGAGTTCTTGGTGAAAAGTTGTGATTTCTTGTCGAGTTTACTTCCTGTCGAAATTGACCCGCAATAATTTTCTAAAAAAACAACGGAATTAACCATTAATTGGGCAAAATGTTATATGACCTTGTTAGGGGTCGAATATTGGTAGAGTTTTTCAATAAAAATACGTCAAACAATGTACTTAGGTTCGTAATATGGAGTACACAGAGGCACTTAAAACAAATTTTCATCCCAAAAAAGCTACCGATATTTTGCACTTAACAGTGCTACCCAATTAATGGTCAATTCCGAAAACGAATGACATGTGCTTCGAACGGGTGCATCTCAAATTGTCGCATTTTTATTTTCATCAAATGAAAAATTGAATAAGAATCATGTCATTAAAAGGGTGCAGGACAAATTTTTAATTTGCCTCGTACCAACGACTTTAGCCGTCGCGGGAAGTACCGAGCCATTTGACGGCTAAAGTCGTCAGTACAGTGGCATTTCAAAATAAAATTAAAAATTTGTCCTGCACCCCATTAAAATTAGTGTTACTGCTTCACCCAGATAATGTTTATCATACCAGTTTTTTAATGTGAAATTACAACGTATCAGTGCTGTTCTATGCTTACTTTCTCAACACCTACAAACACTTAGTACAAATAACTTATTTTCAACATTTTACAAATAGTACAATTAATTTATACTGTCACAAGTTTAAGTAAATTTAATACTATTTAGGTGACGCGTAACAATTCCTTAACACAGGATTAAGGTTAGGGTAAGACTGTACCTATACTTTTGTAATCGTGATCCAAGTACATCAATTAACTGAAATATTTAATAAAAATAAAAATAAAAATAATTAATAATGAATTTCAAATCACAGAATTTCCTTTTCGTACTCACACTTATAACCTCTTTCTCACTTACCTCTTGCAAAGATGACGATGTGACTATGGAGAAACCAACAACAGAAACTATTATAGGTAATATCACCGAAGATACAAGGTGGACTGCGGATAAAGATTATGTTTTGAGTGGTCGGGTTATTGTTACCGATGGTGCTACATTGACTATTGATGCGGGTACGGTTATCAAAGGCGAAAGCGCGCCAAATGACCAAGCATCTGTACTTATCATTGCTAATGATGGTAAAATTCAGGCGAATGGTACTGCTACTGCTCCTATTATTTTTACTTCTGTTGAAGATGATGTAGTGAGTGGCGAAATCGTCGGTACTGAACTCGATGAAACTGACAGTGGAAAATGGGGTGGTGTCATCATTCTGGGTAATGCTCCCATCTCTCCCGAATCTGGTACGACTGCAAGAATTGAGGGTATTCCTCCAAGTGTTGATGAGGCTGCTTATGGCGGTAATGAACCAGAGCATAGCTCTGGAAAATTTACTTTCGTATCGATTCGTCATGCAGGTGTTGCCCTTCAAGCGAATAAAGAAATTAACGGTCTTACACTTGGTGGTGTTGGTTCAGGTACGACCATTTCGAATGTCGAGATAGTATCTAATCTTGATGATGGTATTGAGTTTTTCGGTGGCACAGTTGATGTTAGCCATGCTGCTGTATTGTATCAAGGCGATGATGGTTTTGACATTGACCAAGCCTATTCAGGTACATTGAGCAACATCATTTATATAGGTAGCGAATTTAATAATTCTGATAATGCGCTGGAAATAGACGGTCCGAAAGGTGCTGCAAATGCAACGGGCAAATTTACTGTTCGCAAAGGTTCTTTAACTGGCTTTTCGGATGATTACGCTCACTTAAAAGCTAATGCACAAGGCGATGTTCAAAACTTATACTTCTTTGGCTTTCCCGAAGTGGATTTTGAAATTCTTGGAGACGGTGCAGTTACTAATTTTGAGTCCGGTGAATTGAATGTAGATAATTGTGCTTTTAATGACACACGTTCGCTCGAAGATATTTGTAAAGCAGATGTAGAAGCTTCGGCAGCAGCCGTTGATACCAAATTTGCTAATGCCAATACGCAAGTAAGTTCAGCTCCCGGCGATATCGGTGCAAGCCTCAGTAACTTCAGAGATTGGACCTACGCTGATGCGACAGGTGCTTTGTCTGTATTTGAATAAATATTTGACAGCCTTTTAATAACTAGACTTTGGACATTAGGTAACTGGGAAATTAGGTAATTAGGCTAACGAAAGCATAATTCGCTATTTATCAGTATAATAAAAATTGTAATAAAGTTAATTTAAAATAAAATGCAAATCAACGTAAATTATTAATAATGAGCAATTTATCTAATTACCCAGTTCCCTAATTACCCAATGTCCAAAGTCCAGTAAGTTAAGCAGGGAGTGTCGTTTGCGACACCCCGCTTCATTTCTTTTCAGAAACATCATTTAAAAAACGGTCGAAAATAGTATGTAACGCAAAACCATCTTTATTTCTGACCGTGCTATTATTTTTCAAACATTGTTTAACATGAGAATTACAACATTCTTACAACGCATTTTCCCCATAGCCCTGATATTACTCTTGGCTACATTCGCACAAGCCCAAGACGGCACAGTACGCGGAAAAATTTATGACGAAGACGGCTTAGAAGCCAGCTTTGCTACTGTACAGGTTATGGAACTCGAAGGAGTCGGAGTCACTGCCGACCTTGAGGGAACTTTTAGCGTATCGCTATCTCCCGGTACTTATACACTCAATGTGTCTTACGTCGGTTTTGGAGATACGAAAGTCACCGATGTTGTCGTCAATTCAGGCGAAATAACTGTCATTGACAATGTATTATTAAAAAACGAATCAGAGGAATTGGTCGAGGTCGTCGTAACCGCCAAAGCTGCCCGAAACACCACCAACTCGGTGATGACCCTTCAAAAAAAATCGGTCAATTTGTTGGACGGTCTTTCCGTACAAGCTATTAGCCAAAGCGGTGACAGCGATGCCGGAGCAGCCGTAAAACGCATTACAGGCGTGACGGTCGAAGATGGTAAAAATGTATATGTAAGAGGACTCGGTGACCGCTACACCAAAACCGTTTTGAATGGCATGGAAGTACCCGGTCTTGACCCTGACAGAAACACCGTACAAGTAGATGTGTTCCCTGCAAATATCCTTAACAACATCCTTGTTTACAAAACATTCACACCCGATTTGTCTGGCGACTTTACAGGAGGAACAGTCGATATTGAACTTAAAAATTTCCCGGAAGAAAGATATGAATCTTACTCCCTCTCATTGGGCTACAACGCTAACACGACATTTAACAAAAACTTCCAAACTTATACCTCTTCCCCTGCCGATGCTTTCGCACTTGGTGGATTTTCTCGCCAAGCTCCCATTGGAGATGCAGGTGCGCCGGGATCCAACTCTCCCGACCAATTTGACGCTGTCAATTCTTTTGATAAAGAAATGTCTATCAATAGAAAGATCGGATTGCCGAATACGAGTTTGAGTTACAGTTGGGGCAATCAATTTGAAGGTAAAAATGGACGCACACGCGGTCTTGTTTTTGCTGCTAATTATCGCAATTCCAGCAACTATTACAGCGAAGCTGTTTTTAATGATTACTTCAAACCCGCCAATACGGATGAGTACGAATTGGCAGCGAAAGAAATCAGCACAGGCGAATACAGTACCAATGAAGCATTATGGAGTATCCTTGCCAATGGTTCTATAAAAAGCAAAAGAACACGCCACTCACTTAGTCTTTTTCATACCCAAAATGGTATCAAACAAGCCTCCCAAAGTATGTCTGAAAATTTGGTAGAAGCAGAAGGTACAGTATTAGATAAAAATGTACTGTATTACAATCAAAAAAGTATCACAAGTCTCGTTTATGATAACCGGATCAGCCGACGAGACAATAGATTAGAATTTACGACAAAAGTATCTCCGAGCTTCTCTACCAATAAAGAACCGGACGTGCGTTTTACGGCACTCTCAGTTGATATGGATGAAGAGGGCAACGTCCGTAACTATGCGCTCCAGCTTGGAGACGGCGCGCGTTTGTCGCGCATCTTTCGTAGCCTCATGGAAGGTAGCTTAAATGTCAAAGCCGACGTTACATGGAAATTTAATCAGTGGAACGGTTTGAACGCCAAACTCAAAGGTGGACTCGCAACAGCCACCAAAATGCGTGATTTCGGTGTCGTACAATATGACTTTAGAGACAAAGGTAATCAAATAGACTTGACAGGTAATCCTGACCAGTTTTTTGAAACGGAAAATATATACAATGCAGAAACCAACAGAGGCGTATTTGTCACCGGACAATCTTCTCCTGCCAATCAGTACACCGCAATTTCTAATGTAGCTGCTGCTTATGTGATGAATGAATTACCTTTGAGTGCCAAGCTGAAATCTATATACGGTGTACGTGTAGAAAAGACCGATGTATTTTATGACGGTCGCCGTCAGGCAATTGTCAATCCCGAAACGGATATTTTTGATTATGCAAATGTCCTTAATACGCTTGATGTTTTGCCTTCGGCAAGTTTGATTTATAATCCTATTAAAGATATGAACATCCGCGCAGCATATAGCCGCACATTGGCTCGTCCGTCTTTCAAAGAAAAATCGGCAGCAGAGATTTTTGACCCAATTACAGACCGTACTTTCATCGGAAATATTGACCTCAAACAAACCTATATTCAAAACATGGACTTGCGTTGGGAGTATTTCTTTCAGCCGGGAGAAATGCTTTCTGTGAGTAGTTTTTATAAAAAATTCAAAGACCCGATTGAGATAGTTTCATTCGATGAAACAGCACCGGATAGCTTTATTCCGAACAATGCCGAAGGCGGTGCTACTGTCTATGGAGTCGAATTTGAAGCACGCAAAAACTTTGGTTTTATTGCACCTTCTTTAAGCAATTTGACCATCAGTTCAAATGTATCTTACATCAAGTCTGCTTTGAAAATAGGAGAAAAAGAATACACCGCACGCTTGAGAGAAGCGCGTCAAGGCGAGGAAGTTTCGGACACTCGTGAGATGCAAGGACAGTCACCTTATATCATCAACACGAACCTGAATTATACCGCTCCCAATGCCGGTTGGAATTTCAATGCAAGCTACAACGTACAGGGCAAACGCCTTAGCG
>Ga0209595_100304_pt1 | contig 17120 bp, 15 predicted proteins | sample Porto_4metaG_FD_187427 | JGI IMG/M metagenome (GOLD analysis project Ga0209595, IMG submission 187427) | Marine algal microbial communities from Porto, Portugal - Porto_4 metaG (SPAdes) (version 2) | ecosystem: Host-associated > Algae > Red algae > Unclassified | place: Portugal: Porto...
GTGGGCGGTTTTGGTGTAGCGAATATTATGTTTGTTTCGGTCAAAGAACGCACCAATATCATCGGCATCAAAAAAGCACTTGGCGCAAAACGTTATGTCATCTTACTGGAGTTTTTGATAGAATCCATTACCTTATGTTTGATAGGTGGAGCGATGGGCTTGCTGTTGGTTTATGGAGCTATTCAGTTGGCAAATATGGCTGATTTATTTACATTCGTATTGACCACTCAAAATATTATTCTCGGAGCAGGTTTGTCTATGATTATCGGTGTGCTTGCCGGTTTTTTACCCGCTTTGCAAGCTGCTAATATGAATCCTGTGGACGCTATTCGATCTTAAAATAATGTAAAATGTAAAAGGAGCGATAGAATATGAAAAACATTATTTTAAAAAATTTATATCTATAAATATTTTAAATAAAAAGATATTCACGCTATATCCTTTTACATTTTACATTTATTATTCTACATTTTACATTCCTACAGCCGTTCTTCGTCTTCATAAGGAATATGCGGACGATAAGGTAGGAAGGGACTTTTGAGCAAATATCCTACATTGTCTATTTCACTTTTTTCCATGTGCGTATCCACGCCATATACGAGTTTTTTATTATCCACCACTACATAAGTCTGAAAGATTCTATCCCAAAAGGAGAAGATATTGCCATAATTTGTATCGCTGTATGGTTGGCGATAATGGTGGTGTACGCGGTGCATATTGGGCGTACAAACGACAAGCACAAGCGCATTGTCCAACCACTTGGGCATAGAGACATTTGAATGGTTAAATTGCGACATAACAAGCGATAACGATTGATACAAAAACACCATCCATATCGGCGCACCGGCAACTACAATTGCCAAAGTCGTGAACATAAATCTGATGACACTTTCGCCCGGATGATGGCGATTGGCGGTGGTCGTATCTACATGTTGGTCGGTATGATGAATGACATGAAATTTCCACATCCATTTGACATGATGTTCGATATAATGCGCCAGCCATGCCCCTACAAAATCCATCACCATCAAGCCGACTAAAGCCGTTAATACGAAAGGCGCAGCAGACATCCACTGCATGATTCCGAAGCCATTGGTGACCACCCAATTTGAAGTCAAAACCAATATAAATGCCATCACAAAATTGACAATAACTGTCGTAAGGGTAAAGAAAATATTAAGCCCGGTGTGCTTTACACGATTATATTTTTTTATGGAAAATAAAGGCGCAACATTTTCTATCAATAAAAAAACAGCCAAACCACCAACCAGCAAACCAGTACGGTGCAAAGTAGGCATATCCGAAAAGTAGGCAATAAAAGCATCCATATTAAGTGATTAATGAGTGAATTGTGAATGAGCGAATTTTTAATAAACAAGAAATCAAAAATAAGTATTTCTTTTAATAAATCAGAAGGTTTTAAGAATGTTTCTAAGGAAGCTTCACCGTCTGCCGTTCACCGTCTGCCATCATTTCACACTTCTCACCATTCTATCTTTACCGGACATATCTTTTTTAATAACAATATTTTCAAATCCGCCTTTTTCTAAAAGATGTTTTACATCTGTGCTATATTGTTCGTGAATTTCAAAATACAAAGCACCGCCTTCGTGCAAATGCTTTTGAGCGAAAATCATAATATGGCGATAAAAAAGTAGCGGGTCATCATCAGGAACGAAAAGCGCGAGATGAGGTTCGTGCTGGAGTACATTCGACTGCATTTCAGCTTTATCTTTTTGTACAATATACGGCGGATTACTCACGATATAATCATAGATGGGCAGCGTAGCTACCTTTTTATTGTCCAAAATATCCATGCAAATTAATTGGATGTCTATTCCGGTATGAGCTATATTTTTTTGCACAATTTCGATAGCTAATGGACTGGCATCCAGTCCGGTAACTGCGATTTTTGGTAGCTTTGATTGAAGTGTAAGAGCGATGCAACCACTTCCTGTTCCAATGTCAATCAGCGTTTTTTCTGCTCCTTCGGGGGCGATATTTTCAATATCGTTTTTTATCCATTGTACGAGTTCTTCCGTCTCTGGTCGCGGAATGAGAACATGCGGACTGACTTTGAATTTTAGACCATAAAAATCGGCTTCACCGAGTATATATTGGACGGGTTCGTGACTCAACAGACGTGATTGCATCTTATTGAGCAACGCAGCATGTCCACCATTTAATTCTTCATGCGTATGACGGTTTTTTAAAAAATCGACATCTTCAAAAATAATACGTGCAATACTCGCTGCCTCGCGTTGGTCGTATATCGTGCTTAGACTTTGTATGAGGTTAGTTTTGGCTTGTCCTATGGTCATTTGTTTTGGATAAGGTGATTGGTGAACGGTGATTGGTGAACGGTGATTGGTGATTGGTGAACGGTGATTGGTGATTGGTGAACGGTGATTGGTGATTGGTGACTGGTGAACTGGTTAAATGAACATCGTGATTATTAGTTATCCAGTCACCAGTCACCAGTCACCAATCACCAATCACCAATCACTATTCAACCAGTCACCAACTCACCTACGCCAACGACTGGTGCTAATGACTGCTTTCGGATAATCTGCGCCCAATTTGAGGTGTAAATCATCTTGCTCGGTCGTACTCAATGTGTCTGGCTCATGTACTTTTTTTAGGGGGATTTCGGCGAGTTCGGGCAACCAAAGTTTGACGTATTCGCCTTGTGGGTCGTAACGTTTGGCTTGTGTGAGAATATTGAAATAACGGTCTTCGCGCGGGTCGCTACCGACTCCGGCTACATAATTCCAATTGCCCCAATTGCTACACACATCATAGTCAATCAATAGCGATTCAAAATACTCGGCACCGATTTGCCAATTCACTTTCAGGTCATGTACCAAAAAGCTGGCTACATTCTGTCGTCCACGATTTGACATAAAGCCTGTGAGATTGAGTTCGCGCATATTGGCATCAATAAAAGGTAAGCCCGTTCGCGCTTCCCGCCAGATACGAAACTTCGCCATGTCGTCTTTCAAGTCTTTATTTTCTTGTGCTTTTGTACCGCCTTTTTGAAAGATGTCATTACCGTGTTTTTTGCCCATTAAACGGAAAAAATCTCGCCAAAGCAGCTCAAAAAACAACCAATAAGTTGATTTGTTTTTTGTACGCCCTTGTTCGTATTTTTTTATTTCTGCATAAACTTTTTTCGGAGAAATGCAGCCTTGCGCCAGCCATGACGAGAGTTTGGAAGAGTAATCCCCACCGATTAAACCATTGCGTGTTTCTTTATAATTTCTAATTAGATCGGTCTCCCACAGGTAGTAATTCAATCTTTCTAAAGCAACTGTCTCTCCACCTTTAAAAGGAAGTACAGCGCGTTTGTCTTGTTTGAAATTCTTATGTCCGAAATCTTTAAGTTTGGGCATTTCGCCAGCATCTAAACTCACACTCATTGGCAAAATTCGGGTAGGCGTGGGGAGCGGTTCGCGTATGGGCACATAGCGTTCGACCTCTTTGCGAAACTGTGTGAAAATATCAGGCGAGTGCGACACAGGGAAAGGTAAATCTTGTGTATAATACAACATTTTGCCTCTGAAAAAGTGAATTTCCATACCATCTTTCCAGAGGTTGCGTTCGAGCGCATCTTGCACATATAGTTCTTCTTGCATGCGCTCTCGATTGCAAAAAACCCAACTGGCGCGAGTGTTTTTGGCAATTTCATAAATCACTTCTTCAGGTTTGCCCACACGCACGATCAGCTCTGTCCCCAATTCTCTGAACGAATTTCTCAAATCTTGTACACACTCTATCACGAATTTGCTGCGGTATTTGCCTGTTTTAGCAAAGCCATATCGTGTTTTCCCTTTGAAGGTACGTTCATCAAATACATAGACCGGGATGATTTCATCGCCCCGCTCCAAAGCATAGTCTAAGGCTTCGTTATCGTGTATGCGTAAGTCTTGTCTGAACCAGACAATAATTCGTTTTCGTGATGGTGCGTCTTTCATAACAACCCTATTGTGTCAAATATTAAATACCTAACAAGGTAAAACATTTTTAGTTGAATGAAAAACGATATTAAAAGGAAGAAGAAATATTTAATTGGATATAAATTGTAGAAAGAAATGGCAGTCCATCAGATGTAATGCTGCCGTTCTAAATTAAATTGCCAAAAGAACCATCCGATAACTTTTACAGGCATTAAAATGAAGAGCAACGAAATTATGCGAAGGACTTTCTAACACATTTATCAATAATCCATTTTTCTAATATAAAATAAACATACCAACACCAAAAAAGCATCATAACATGAAGGACATCATTTTCTGAAAACCATATACCTTGTTTCCAAAATTGCTGGGTATAGCCATTGACGGCATACCAAGAATAAGCACCAAAAACCCCCGCCAACAATCCCCAACAAATCAAAAGGCGGGCTAAGATAGGCGAAGGAGATTTTTTATATTGAAAAATATTTAAAGCAATAATGACAAAATAAGCAGGGAGCGTAGCCAGTATCATCCCTTCAAAAGAGACCAAAAAAGCATTGGGTAAAAATGCCCCTACCAGACAAACGACGGTGTAAATCAACGTGCTACACAAGGCATATATCCGACTCCATTTTTGCCCTTTTGCAGACATACACGAATAGGAAATCGCGATGAGCAAAGCCCCCGCTCCGGCAACAGTCAAGATGTTGTATGTCACTTCCCACCAACTGGTCAAGGAGCAGATAGTCTTTCCCGCACATTTTATCTCGTAAGCAAATGCCTGAAAACTCGTTCCTGCGGCAACAGCACCCAGTCCGCCCAACAACAATGAAATCGCCCACCAATATCTTGATTTTTGCCCATTTCGAGTTTTGTAAAAATAGTAGGCTATCCATAAGGTCAGCGCGGATAGAAGATAGACCAATATACTGGAAGACGGCTGATTGATAATAATATTTTTACACGTCCAACAAGGTTGATGCTGACACCATCCGGCTGGTAAAACAGGCGGTGTATGGTGCAATCGCTCTATATTCCGACAGCTACTTACGCCCAGCAAAGTAAGTATTAAAATGGTACGCATGTCGTATTTTTTCATCATTTTGTATATGCAATTCGCTCTTTATCAAAACTTTGAGTACCTTAGTTTCCTTTAGAAAACAAGAAGGTAGTGCCACAGATGTAATGCTGAAACCACAAAGGACACTAAGTACACAAAAGTCGAATGAACGAAGTGAGAAAACTAAGATAGTGTAAGAAATTCATTATTAACTACTTAGAAAACTTTGTGAACTCTACGTCTATTCGATTTTAGTGTCTTTGGTGTCCTTCGTGGTTCAATAGCATTATATCTGTAACACTACCAACAAGAATACAATTTTAAATCATTTAACAAAAAACAAATGGACAATATATTAATTCTGGGCGGTACAAGATTCATTGGTAGATGTCTCGTTGAGCAGCTCATCGGTAGTGGCAAGTACAATTTAACCTTATCCAATCGAGGGGTGACCAATGCGACCTTATTCCCTGATATTCAGAACATTAAAGGCGATAGATACAGCGAAGGTTATGGCAAACTCATCGCGGGGGATTGGGATTATATTATCGATATATCTTGTTATTACCCCAATTCACTGGAGGAAATATTGCCACTGGTTTCACCAAAATTAAAGAAATATATTTTTGTATCCACCGTTTCTCTGTACGAGCCTACAGAGATTTCTTTGAAGGATGAAACGGCAAAGATTAAACATGGTGACGAGAAAGATTGGGCAGATACGACTTGGGCAACTTATGGCGAGAGAAAAGTCAGATGCGAGGAACTCATGCAATCCGCAGGTATTAATTATACAATATTGCGACCTTCTTTAGTCTATGGAAAATACGACCATACCGACAGGTTTTACTATTGGATGCACCAAGTCAAAAAGTATGACGAGATACTTATTCCCAACGACGGCACACAAAAAATCTCGTTGGTCTATGTGCAGGATTTAGTTCGTGCCATCGTCCAATCCATTAGTCCTGAAGAGAATAGAGACATTTATAATGTCGTCAGTTTTCCCCAAATTAGCATATCAGAAATCGTCGAGACTACAAGTCAATTACTCCACAAATCGCCTCAACTCGTATTCGTACCCGCTGATTATTTGGACGAAAAAAACATATCACAATGGGGCGATATGCCATTGTGGATAGATAACGATTATTATACTTATGATAATAAGAAAATTGTAGCAGATTCAAATTACAATTTTAAACCTACCGACCTCTCTACGAGTATAAAGGAAACTATCGAATATTTTGATCTTTTGGATTGGCAAATTCCTCAATACGGTATCAATAGGAATCAACAAATAAACTTGATGGAAAATTATACTAAGAAAGTGTAAAGATTACATTTTGACAATATTTCATACAAAAACTCTCCTTGCATTTGAAAATGCAAGGAGAGTAAAATTAATTGATTTTCAGGATATTACAAATAAAATCAAGCATTTTTAAAATTCTCTGCCACTTTATCCCAATCAATAACATTAAAAAAGTTGCCGATGTAATCACCACGTTTATTTTGATGTTTCAGATAGTAAGCGTGTTCCCACACGTCAATACCAAGAATCGGTGTACCTGATTTTTCCACCAAATTTTTCATCAAAGGATTATCCTGATTCGGTGTAGAACTTACGAATAATTTACCGTCACTTCCCCTCGACAGCCAAGCCCAGCCCGACCCAAATCGGGTCTTAGCTGCCTTTTCAAAAGTCGCTCTAAATTTTGTAAAATCACTAAAAACAGCATTAATAGCATCCGCCAAATTACCAGTTGGCTTGCCGCCGCCTTTGGGTGACATTACATTCCAATATAGCGAGTGATTGAAATGTCCGCCACCATTATTGCGCAATCCTGTATTAGTTTTTGTATCTTTTAAACCTCCGAGAATCTCTGTTAAAGATTTTCCGCTTATCTTTGCATCTGTAAGAGCCTTATTGAACTTTCTGACGTAGCCTGCGTGGTGTTTATCGTGATGAATCTCCATCGTACGCGCGTCGATGTTCGGCTCTAAAGCTGCAAAATCATAGTTTAATTTTGGTAATTTGAACGTACCGTCTCCATTCGCTGTTATAGCATTGGAAGTTTTCGGTTCGGAGGAATTGCAACCAATAATGGGTGTTATCATCGCACCGGCAGTAACAACTCCGGCAACTTTTAAAAATTCGCGTTTCTTCATAGTGAAATGTCTTATTTTTGTACAGCCAAAGTTACACATTTTCTGAATAAAAATATAATGGAACGCGGATTTGGCGGATTTAATGGATTTACACAGATTTTTTTTGATATTAGGTTAATTAAATATTTGGACTTCATCGTTTTTAAAAACCTTATAGGTTTGATTTCCAAAACTTTTAAATATATAAAAAATCCGCGCTCATCCGTCCAATCCGCTAAATCCGCGTTCTATCAAATATATGTCGAATACAACAGAATTGACCGTTGAAGGAATGACTTGTGTCAATTGCGCCAAAAGCGTTGACCGATTGCTCACCAAAAAGGGCATGGAAGAGGTCTATGTCAACTTTGCGACCAAAGAAGTCCGCTTCCAAAATAGCGGCGCGGTAAGTATTGACGAAGTCAAATCGGATATTACACGACTTGGCTTTGAGGTCGTGGACGAGCATCTCCCCCACTCCACTTTCTGGACTTTGGAACGCAAATTTTTCTTTGCACTGGTCTTTACTTTGCCACTTTTTGCCCACATGTTTATCCCATGGAAGCCACTTCACAACCATTGGATTCAATTGGCTTTGTGCTTACCTGTTTTCGCACTTGGTGTCTGGCATTTCGGACGTAGTGCCTGGATTTCGATACGGCATGGCTTCCCGAATATGGACGTGCTGATTTTTATGGGCAGTACGGCAGCGTTTGTCTATAGTTTGTATGGTTCGTTGGCTGGCTTGGGGCATGATTTTCTGTTTTACGAAACGAGCGCGATGATTATTACGCTTGTTTTGCTGGGTAATTTATTGGAAAAACGCGCCGTAGCACGCACCACCACCGCCATTACCGAGCTTACGAAATTACAAGTTCAAAAAGCACGAAAAATAGTTGGCACAAACATCGTAGAAGTTGATGTAAAATATCTCAAAACAGGCGACATTTTACAAGTAAATGAAGGCGATAAAATTCCTGCCGATGGCGAAATTATTAATGGTACAGTCAGCATAGACGAGTCGATGTTGACAGGCGAAAGCGAACCGATATTGAAAGAAAATGGTGCTATCGTCGTTGGTGCTTCGCTTGTCAATTCGGGCAACATGCAAATGCGTGTCACCGCTACGGGACGCAATACGATTCTCGCACAAATCATCGAACTCGTCAAATCAGCACAAGCCGACAAGCCTGATATTCAGCGACTTGCCGACAAAATAAGTGCGATTTTTGTTCCAGTGGTCTTGGCGATTGCTGCGCTTACTTTTGTATTATCCTATTTCGTTTTTAATATAAATTTTCAAAATGCGATGTTGCGAAGTATTGCGGTGATGGTCATTTCTTGTCCTTGCGCGATGGGCTTGGCTACGCCTACGGCGGTCATGGTTGGTGTAGGTCGCTTAGCGCGAAATGGAATACTCATCAAAGGCGGTCAAACACTCGAAATATTTTCTACTATCAAAAATATTGTTTTTGATAAAACAGGTACGCTCACAACAGGTAATTTTAAAGTAAAAAACATTCAGTGTTATCATGATTATTCGGAGAATGAGGTGAAAAACATTGCCTTTCAATTAGAACGACACTCCTCCCACCCTATTGCTCGCTCGCTGGTCAGTGAATTTTCTAATATAGTATCAAATAATGATTTTTTATTAGAAAATATAAAGGAAGAAAAAGCCGTCGGAGTAAAAGGAAACGACAAAAAAGGAAATATTTTTGAAATCGGTTCATACCGCATCGTGCAGCACCTTACGGATGATGACAGCCACCACATTTACCTCCGCAAAAACGACCAAATCATCGCTACGATTGACATTCAAGACGAATTAAAATCAAATACCGCAGAGACGATAAATTACCTCAAATCACAAGGCATAAATCCTGTAATTTTGAGTGGTGACAAGCAACTAAAAACGGCTGAAATCGCAAAAAAGATAGGCATCAACGAATTTTATGCAGAGCATTTACCGGAACAAAAACTGGAAGTCATAAGTCGCTTGTCTGCCGAAGCCCCTACCGCTATGGTCGGTGATGGTATTAATGATGCACCTGCCCTCGCCAAAGCTACGCTTGGTGTTTCGCTCGGCAATGCTTCTCCCGTAGCCATTCAGTCCTCTGAGATTATTCTCTTAAATGACCGCTTGGATTATCTCCAAAAAGCCGTAGCGATTAGCCAGCATACCTTATTGACAATCAAGCAAAATCTCTTTTGGGCTTTTGCCTATAATGTCGTAGCCATTCCCGTTGCGGCATTGGGTTATTTGAATCCAATGTGGGGGGCGATTTTTATGGCGTTCTCTGATGTAGTGGTGATTGGTAATTCGTTGAGATTGAGAGGAAAGCGAATTTAAATAGCTTCGATATAAAACAAACGAATTGATAAAATAATTACGGACATCTTCACAACTTACTTGCATTATCTAAAAAAACGTTTTAACTTTGTAGCATCAAACCGAATAAAAATGAATTATATCACATTACATCATCATCATTTTCAGAATTGCATTTAGGCGATATGAAAGTGGTATGTATAACGGAATAAAAAAATATATTACACCTCGTCTGAATCTATCGGGCGAGGTTTTTTAATGCCTTTTCGTTTGATTGTCAGACTAATAAATCAAAAAAAATACTACAATGAGTACGTTAAAAATAGCCATTCAAAAAAGCGGAAGGCTCAATCAAGATTCCTTAAAACTCCTCAAAGACTGCGGCATCAGCATCGACAATGGCAAAGACCAATTGAAGGTAGTTGCCCGTAATTTCCCTTTAGAAATTTTGTATTTACGTAACTCCGACATCCCACAATACTTGGAAGATGGAGTGACCGACATTGCGATTATTGGCGAAAATACCTTATTGGAAAAACAAAAAAAGGCAGAAATCATTGAGACGCTCGGCTTCTCCAAATGTCGCTTGTCACTTGCCGTTCCCAAGTCGGTAGAGACAGACGATATTGCTTATTTTAATGGCAAAAAAATCGCTACTTCTTATCCCAATACCCTCAAAAATTTCCTGACCGAAAATAACATCAACGCACAAATTCACGTCATTTCCGGCTCGGTGGAAATTGCGCCAAACATTGGTCTTGCAGCGGGTATTTGCGACTTGGTGAGTTCAGGAAGTACGCTATTCAAAAACGGCTTGCGCGAAACCACGGTCATCCTTAAATCTCAAGCCGTACTCGCCAAATCCGTCAATCTCAGTGATGACAAACAAGCGATTCTTGACCGCCTTTTATTTCGCATTCAATCCGTATTACGCGCCAAAAACACGAAATACATATTAATGAATGTTCCTGATAATAAAATACAGGAGGTAAGTAATATACTTCCGGTTCTCAAAAGTCCAACAGTGCTGCCGCTTGTAGATGAAGGTTGGAGTTCGTTACATTCTGTCATCGAAGAAGAAACCTTTTGGAGCGTCATTGACGACCTCAAACGCGCTGGCGCAGAAGGTATTTTAATTATCCCAATCGACAAAATAGTATTATAATATTTATCATTGAACATTTATCAATCTGATCGTGATAAATGATAAATGTTCCTTGATAAATGATAAATTATAAATGGTAAATGAGAGTATTTAAATATCCAAAAATAGAAACATGGCAAGAACTGACTCAACGCTCGGTTTTTGAAAAAGCTGCCTTAGATGAAGTCGTCAAATCGGTACTTTTAAATGTACAAAAAAATGGCGATACGGCTCTGCGTGAATACACCGAAAAGTTCGACGGCGTGTCACTCGCTAAAATACAAGTCACAGACGCAGAAGTCCATAAAGCTGTCCAAAATCTTGACAGCGAACTCAAATCTGCCATCCAAACTGCCCGACAAAATATCGAAAAATTCCACCTTGCACAACAAGAAAAAGAACACAAAATAGAGACCATGACAGGCGTAGAATGTTGGCGCAAAAGTGTAGCGATAGATAAGGTTGGTTTGTATATTCCGAGTGGTACGGCTCCGCTTTTTTCTACGATTTTGATGTTGGGTATTCCTGCAAAAATAGCCAGTTGCCAGGAAGTTGTGTTGTGTACGCCGCCGGATAAAACAGGCGCGATTCATCCTGCCATTCTCTACACTGCACAGCTTGTCGGCATACAAAAAATCTATAAAGTTGGTGGCGCACAAGCTATCGCGGCGATGGCTTATGGCACAGAGACGATACCACGGGTCTATAAGATTTTCGGACCCGGTAATCAGTACGTCACGAAGGCAAAAGAACTGATACAACAAGAGGGCATAGCCATAGATATGCCTGCCGGACCAAGCGAGGTTCTCGTCATTGCAGATGCGACTTGCCGCCCCGAATTTGTGGCTGCCGACCTACTTTCACAAGCCGAACATGGTACAGATAGTCAGGTTATTTTACTCACTGATAATGAACAAGTTATACGAAAAATTATCGAACAAGTCCAAGCGCAAGTCACTCAACTGCCACGTCAAGATATTGCTTCCGAAGCCCTCAAAAATAGTCGTGCTATTTTGCTTAATGACCTCCACGAGTGCATCCGATTCAGTAATCAATACGCACCCGAACACCTTATTATCGCCTCCGAAAATGCAGACAATTACATTAAAAACATTAGTAATGCAGGGTCCGTTTTTTTAGGCAATTACAGTTGCGAAAGTGCAGGCGATTACGCAAGTGGCACGAATCACACGCTACCCACGAATGGTTTTGCAAAAAATTATAGCGGTGTTTCCTTAGATAGTTTTGTAAAAAAAATTACCTTTCAAAAATTGACTCAAACAGGTTTGAAAAATATCGGTCCTGCCATAGAAAAAATGGCAGAAGCGGAACAACTTATGGCACATAAAAATGCGGTGACTATTCGATTGAAACACATCGAAGGATAGAACGCGGATTTAACGGATTTATACAGATTTTTTTCAAGATTATTCGACGAATTATTAATCATTAATCACCAGTCACTAAAATGTTTGAATTAAAAAATATAGTTAGAAAAAACATCCTTGACCTTCAGGCGTATTCGAGTGCGCGAGATGAATTTAAGGGTAAGGCAGGTATCTTTTTGGATGCCAACGAAAACCCCTACGGTCACCTGAATCGCTACCCCGATCCAAATCAGAGCGAACTCAAAACGGCATTGTCCGAATTAAAAAAAGTGGACACAAAAAATATTTTCATTGGCAATGGCAGTGATGAAGCGATTGATTTGGTGTATAGAATATTTTGTAAACCGGGTGTGGATAAAGCCTTGACTTTCTCACCGACCTATGGTATGTATGAGGTCTCGGCAGGTATTAATAATGTCGAATTAATTAAAATTCCATTGGACGCTAGTTTTCAAATTGATACGAAAAAAATTGAAAATTATTTGAGTGATTATACTTTAAAATTAATATTTATTTGTTCGCCCAATAACCCTACGGGTAATGTGATGGACAAATCCGCTATTCGATTTATTTTAAATAATTTTAATGGAATAGTGGTCGTCGATGAAGCATACAGCGATTTTAGTTCGCAAGATTCCTTGGTTAAAGATATTTCAAAACATCCAAATCTAATCGTCTGTCAGACCTTTAGCAAGGCTTGGGGATTGGCATCAGCGCGAGTGGGTGTTGCTTACGCAAATGAAGCGATTATTCAATTATTTAGTAAGGTAAAACCGCCTTATAACGTCAGCTCACTCAATCAACAGGCAGCACTCGAAGCACTTAGGAATTTAGATGAGTTTGAAATGCGTAATAAACTCATTATCAGTAGTAAAAGTAAATTAATTAAAGTATTAGAAGAACTGCCACTCATTGAAAAAATTTACCCTTCGGATGCCAATTTTATTTTAGTAAAAGTTACTGATGCAGATAAGGTGTATAATGATTTAATTGATAAAAAAATCATTGTCAGAAACAGGCATAAACTGGTCGAAAACTGTATTCGTATTTCGATTGGAAAACCACAAGAGAGTTTGAAATTAATAGAAGAATTGAAAAAAATGTAATTGTTTACCACGACACACGTAGAGACGCGATTAATCACGTCTCTACGTGTGTTATGTGGTAATTATTTTTAAATATGAAAAAAATATTATTTATAGATAGAGACGGTACACTGGTCATTGAACCGCCGATTGACTACCAATTAGACAGCTTGGAAAAGCTCGAATTTTATCCCGGCGTGTTTCAATGGTTGTCTCGTATTGCACGCGAATTGGACTACGAACTCGTCATGGTCACGAATCAGGACGGACTGGGAACGGCATCTTTTCCCGAAGATACTTTTCACCCTGCCCACAATAAAATCATACAGACATTTAAAAATGAAGGTATTGAATTTTCGGAAGTTTTTATTGATAAAACCTTTCCCGAAGATAATGCGCCCACACACAAACCCGGCACCGCGATGCTCACAAAGTATATGAATGGCATTTACGATTTAGCTAACTCTTACGTCATCGGCGACAGAGCTTCTGATATAGAATTGGCAAAAAACCTTGGTACAAAAGGCATCTTTATTGGCGATAAATTACCCGAAGCCGACCTCTCGACCAAAGACTGGAAAGACATTTATCAATACCTCAAGGTCAAGCCTCGAACTGCTCAAGTCACCCGAAAAACTAAAGAAACCGACATCCGCATCGACCTCAATCTCGACGGATCGGGCAAGGGCGATATGAACACAGGCTTAGGCTTCTTCGACCACATGCTAGACCAACTCGCCAAGCATGGCAACATGGATTTGAGTATACAAGTGAAAGGTGATTTGCACATCGACGAACACCATACGATTGAAGATACTGCACTGGCACTCGGCGAGGCATTTTTGGCGGCATTGGGGAGTAAAAAAGGCATTGCAAGATATGGCTTTTTGTTGCCGATGGATGACTGCCTGTCACAAGTGGCGATTGATTTTGGCGGGAGACCGTGGTTGGTATGGGAAGCTGAATTTAAACGCGAAAAAATAGGTGAAATGCCTACTGAAATGTTCGTTCATTTCTTCAAATCATTCAGCGATACAGCGAAGTGCAACCTCAATATCAAATCCGAAGGCAGCAACGAACACCATAAGATAGAATCCATTTTTAAAGCCTTCGCCAAAGCCATAAAAATGGCTGTCGCACAGACGGATAATTACAACATTCCAAGCACAAAAGGAACGTTATAATCTGATAATGAGTGAATTTTGAATAAAGCATTTAATAAATATCAATACAGCAATGTTTACGCTTTAACATACAAAATTAAAATTATTCATTCACTCATTCATTCACAATTCATTCATTAAGAATCTTATGATTGCCATTATAAAATACAATGCGGGTAATATTCGCTCGGTACAAAATGCCCTTACGCGCCTGGGTTATGAGAGTCTAATTACGCATAAAAAAGATGAAATTTTGCAAGCCGATAAGGTGATATTTCCGGGTGTCGGAGAGGCAAGTTCAGCGATGAAATACCTGACCGAGCGTGGTCTTGACGACCTTATTCGTTCCATAAAACAACCTATGCTCGGCATTTGCCTAGGCTTGCAGTTGATGTGCAAATATAGCGAAGAAGCGGACACACCTTGTCTCGGAATTTTCGATGCAACAGTTAAAAAATTTCCACCAAAAGATAAAGTACCACATATCGGGTGGAATAATTTTTCGACGACACAAAATTCTCTTTTTGAAGGCATTATACCTGAAAATAATGTATATTTTGTGCATAGTTACTATGCCGAAATCAGTACGGAAACGATTGCTTCCTGTGATTATATTTTACCATTTAGCGCAGCTATGAATAAAGGTAATTTTTATGCGACTCAATTTCATCCTGAGAAATCAGCAAGTGTTGGAGAGCGTATTTTGCAGAATTTTTTAAATTTATAATAAATACCGTAATGACTGCTTTAGCTGTCAAATAAGTTAGAATAATACTTATAAATTGTTTTTATTTAAATTTATAAATAACACACTTGACAGCTAAAGCAGTCATTACGCGACGCGAGCTGGGAGCACCGCGCTACGACACAACTATAAAACATGAGAATAATACCTGCCATAGACATTATCGACGGCAAATGTGTACGCCTGACCAAAGGCGATTACAACACTAAAAAAGTATATAACGAAAATCCGCTTGAGGTCGCGAAGGAGTTTGAAGCGCATGGTATTGAGTACCTACATTTGGTGGATTTGGATGGTGCAAAATCTAAACACATTGTCAATCATGAAATACTTGAACGGCTTGCTACACAGACGAATTTGCACATCGACTTTGGTGGTGGATTGAAGACAGACGAAGACTTGAAAATTGCTTTTGATTGTGGCGCAAAGCAAGTAACGGGAGGCAGCATTGCAGCGAACAATCCAGAACAATTTTTGAAGTGGTTGGAACGCTATGGTAGTCACAAAATCATTCTTGGAGCAGACTGCAACAAGCGTAAAATATCGACCAATGGCTGGCAGGAAACTTCCGAATTGGATGTGATTGATTTTATTAAAAATTATTATAAAAAAAATATTAAATACGTAATTTGTACGGATATTGCAAAAGACGGCATGTTACAAGGTACGTCGAATGATTTGTATAAAGAGATTCTCGCAGAAGTTCCGATAAATCTGATAGCAAGTGGTGGTGTTTCCTCCATGAATGATATTTATGAATTAAGGAACATTGGTTGTGAAGGAGTTATTATCGGAAAAGCAATTTATGAAGGACGAATTAGTTTGAAGGATTTGAATATTTAAAAATACATTATATTTTAAAGCAATTCGTATTTTCGATGAAATGTTGTACTACATTCAATAATCACTTATAACTATTTTTTAATGAGAACAAAAAAATGTACGGAGTCAATTTTTTTTCGCATATTTGGAGTTTTAGAAAAATTAAACGAACAACGTGAAAATCCTACACTTTTCCGACACCCATCTCGGCTACAACGAACTCGACAAAACAGACACAAATCGTATGAATATCCGCGAGCAGGATTTTTACGATTCGTTTATTTATGTTATTGATAAAATACTGGAAATCAAGCCGGATGTCGTCGTACATGCGGGCGATTTTTTCCATCGTCCTTCACCGCCCAATCGTCCGATTACGGTAGCTTTGCAGCAACTCACACGCCTGTCTGATGCCAATATTCCCATCGTTATCATCGCCGGAAATCACGAGACACCGCGCAGCATTTACACCGCGCCGATATTGAAAGCATTTAACACGATTCCGAATGTATATGCGATTTTTGGGCAAGAATATGAGACGCACGAATTTGGTGAATTGGTCGTACACGGACTGCCGCATGTCAATAATCCGAAAGCCCTCGAAGCCGAATTAGACAAGATAAAACCTGTCAAAAACAAGTTCAATATCATCATGATGCACACCGCCTTTGATGCTTACATGACGGATGAATATGGGCAACAAGTTTTCCCCGAAGAACGCCTAAAAATGCTCAATGAATTTGACTACGTAGCACTCGGACATATTCATAATTTTCAGAAAGTGAAAGGCTTGGAAACAGCTTGGTATAGCGGTTCTACGGAGCGCACGAGTGTATCACAGATTTCCGAAAAAGTATTTTGCACGCTTGATTTGGAGAAAGGAAAAGCCGCCGAACCTACTACCCACGCGATTCCGATACGAACTTGGCTACGTTTTGATATTAAAAAATGTAAGGATAAAAAAGTCGCTGAAATAGAGGCAGAACTGCTTGCCGAAGCCAATAAAAATAAGCTCGAAGGCGCACTCGTTTTTATCGAATTTCAAAATATCGCGCCTATGCAAGCCGTCACGCTATCGAATAGGCGTGTACATGAATTGCTGCCCGATTGCCTGGAAATTCAAATTAAAAGAACCACCGAATCGGCTGCCGAAAAAGGGCGTTTTTCCGATTTTCGGGTGGAGAGTTTGAATGATTTGATTAGCGATTATATCAAGACGGAAGTGGATGATGAAGGGAAGGCTGAAACGCTGATTGATAAGGCAAAACATTATA
>Ga0209595_100305_pt1 | contig 17108 bp, 10 predicted proteins | sample Porto_4metaG_FD_187427 | JGI IMG/M metagenome (GOLD analysis project Ga0209595, IMG submission 187427) | Marine algal microbial communities from Porto, Portugal - Porto_4 metaG (SPAdes) (version 2) | ecosystem: Host-associated > Algae > Red algae > Unclassified | place: Portugal: Porto...
AATCTTCCTAAATTAAAATATCTTATACTACATAATAATGATTTGAGTGGTACTGTGCCTTCTTTTGATAGTTGTGTTGCCTTAATAGATGTCTGGTTAAACACTAACAATTTAAGTGGTCAACTGCCTGATTTTGCAAATAGTCTTAATTTAGCACTTTTAAATGCATACGCAAATGAATTTAGCGGTGAAATTCCAAGATTTGATAACCACACTAATTTAAGTAGATTAGCATTAGGAGGTAATAATTTGACGGGTACAATTCCCGATTTCGCTAATTGTCAAAGATTATCAAGACTAAACTTAGAATCGAATAACTTGAGTGGTACTATACCCGATTTTAATCTCCCTAAATTAAAATATCTTATACTACATAATAATGATTTGAGTGGCATTACTCCCTCTTTTGATAGTTGTTTTGCCCTAATAGACATTTGGTTAAACCATAACGATTTAAGTGGTCAACTACCTGATTTTGTAAATAGCCCTAATTTAGCGTTGGTTCATGCCTTTGGAAATAATCTAACCGGAATAATTCCAGATTATAGCAATCATGTTAATTTGGGAAAACTACACATTGATTATAATCAATTTTCACATGAAGACATAGCTACAAATTATGATACCAACAATAATTCAATTGCTACCTTTAATTTCAATATTCAATATTATGGCAATGAACAATTCCGCACAGATACCATAGTCGGTGATACTGTTTTCTTATCCCCCAGCCCAAGTATTCCTTATGAAAACCCTCAAGTACGTTGGCGTAAAGACGGTAACTTTATCACAAGCACTTATGCCCTGCACGATACCAATTTTGTGATTGTAGATATGGATACCACCGATGTCGGTTTATATGAGTATTGGTTTAAAGATGAGACGCTTACACCTTTGGTGGAGTTTCGTTCTCGTCCGATTAATAATACGATACAAGGACTGGATTTGGAGGGTGAACCAATACTGGCAGGTGAACTCATCATCGAATTTGGAGAGCAGATGAGCGATGAGTTGATTGCACTGAAGAGAGATACGCTACGAAATAAATTTGGAGGTACGTTGGTAAAAAGTTGCGGTTGTCATAAAGAGATTGACTTATGGCGTTTTGGGAGCGAGGCAGAGGCAAATAAAGTACGAGAAGTTTTTCTAAATGGCAAAGGAGAAAGAAGTTCCATAAATTCTGAATCTGACGGCGGACAAAACCGTGACAATATACTGACACCAAGTTATCAAAACAGGCAGAAACTCGTCGTAAGTAATCCCGGCAGTGGCATGGGTACAGACAGCGAGATAGTCATTGCAGTAATAGATACGGGTGTACTACCCACTCATATATCTGTTCAATCTGCCTTGAAAGTAAATGAAGACGAAATACCGGGCAATAATATTGATGATGACCAAAATGGATACGTAGATGATATTTACGGTATGAATATTATTGACTCACTCGCTATGAGTGACCCGAATGGACATGGTACTTTTGTTGCAGGTATCATTACTGCCAACATTCCCACCGGACATAATATAAAAGTGATGCTCGCCAGAGCATTTGACGACACGGGCAGAGGCGAGTTGTTTGATATTATTTGCTCAATTTATTACGCTACCGACAATGGAGCGGATATTATAAACATGAGTGCCAATTATAAAGGTCAAATGTCGAAAGCCTTGAAGCATGCCATTCAGTATGCCGAAACGCAAGGCACTATGTTCATCACTTCAGCGGGTAATGACTCACTTGACCTTTATCATACCGAGACAAAATATTGGCCCGCTACATTTTCCATAATGCAAGGCATAAACAATATCATTACCGTAACCGCACTTGACAATGCAGGACAATTACTGGATGATGCTAATTATAGTGATACAATAGCGACTATCGCTGCAATCGGGGAAGGTATTTATGCGCCTTCTAATCACGATGATGAACATTACGATTATATTTCAGGTACGTCCGTCAGTACGCCTTTAGTAGCTCTCTCTCTTGGTATCAATAAATCCAGAAATCCTAACAGACCATTATGGCAATGGAGAGAAGATTTTTTAAACAGTGATAGAGTAGAAACGGTACCGGCACTGCTTCCCTACGTAAAAAAGGGGCGCAAATTAATTATCGAAAAATCAGAAGTGAATATAGATAGCTTTAGCCTGAAAGTATTGCTGGAAGGGGCGATGTTAGATTTAAATGGAACCGGTGTCTTACCACCTCCTATGCGGACGGATTTGAACATGCGTGGTTTGTTGCCCGGACAAACACTTATGGGCTTGGGAACCTCTACTCCTGTCGGACAACCTTACGGTGATTCTCCTTTCTGTTATCTGGGTAGTGAGGGCGATAATATTACGAATTATCCTCCGGATGTGATAGATTGGGTGATGGTTTCTCTACGCAAACAAGCAACCGCATCAGAAGTATATCGAACTGCCGCACTGCTTAGAGAAGATGGTGAAGTGACGCTTCTCGGTCCGATAACAGCAGGATGGACCAATGTTCCCGATTCAGTTTATATTGTAGTGGAGCATCGACATCATATTGGTATTATGTCACATCAAAAAGTGCCGATTATCAATACGACGATTACTTATGATTTTACAACACAAGATTCTTACAGAGGTAGTGGCAATACAGGTTTTGGTCAATTACAAACTTCGGACGACTTATGGTACATGGTAAGCGGTAACGGAGTACATGAAAACAACAAACCCGCAGATATTAATGGAGAAGATAAGACTATATGGGTTACAAATAACGGTATTTTTAGTACTTATCTAAATGCTGATTACGATATGAGTGGAGATGTCAATGGTGCAGATATAATAATATGGGAACGACATAACGGTAAATCAAGCAGAGTGGAAACGCTAGATTGTAGCGAGAAATATGATGGAAATTGAAACAAAAGTAAATATTACCGAAATTGTCATAAGCAAATTGTATATTAGCAGTTAATATTTAAAATTAACTGCTAATGTTTTTCCTCCATCCACATATTATATTTGTTGTATTTTTTTGTTGTATTTTCTGTAATACATCTTATGGGCAAAAAATTCCCAAAACAGATTCTTTGAGGCATAGTGCTGCCTTAAAAAAGGAGAAAAAGTCGTTTTATCAGACTGCCTATGAAATGTACCAAAAAAACATAAAAATATTTGAGACAAAAGCAGATAGCAGCCCTCAATATCGCGAACGGATAGCCCGTTCATATCTAAATGCGGGAAACTGCATGAAAATGTTAGAACTCACAGACCGTGCAGCAGCAGAATTTAATATTGCAATCAAACGATATAATGAAGTTATTCAAAACGATTTAAAGTATTTTACAGCAGAAAACAAGGCAAAGGTGCTTAACAGATTTGGTAATGTTTATTACAGTTACTCACAGACGTTACTCAATAAAGGGGAGATAACAAAAGCAAGAGATTTGAATGAACAAGCCGCACAATGGTACGGCAAAGCCAATTACTGTAAATCAAAGGTTTTATACACCAATCATATTGCAAATGTTTTCCGTGAAGAATACGACCATAAATCTGTAATAGAATACGCTAAAAAGGCACTACAATTGTTTGAGGAATGTGATAGTATAGGATGGGGAGCAAAAGCTGATATCCTAATCATGCTTGGACTTGGATATGAGGGACTTGAGCAGTACAATGATGCAATAAGAGAATATTCAGAGGCATTGAAATATACTGGAGAGACTAGAGAAGACAGCATTAAACACACTAAAGCACTACTTAATATCGGTTTTGCATACACAAAGAAAAAAGAATTAGAACAGGCTAAAAGTTATTTAAATCAAGCTCTAAAAATAAGAAAACGAATATTTAATCAAGCCAAATTTAACTACTGGTATGCGTCCGTCTATGAAGACCTTGCGGACATAGCGATGATAGAAAAAGACTATGAAGATGCGTCAAATTTATATGAAACTTCTATTGACAATTTAAAAGATAGCCCGACCTCCGAAGCCCACTACATCTACAACAAACCCGACCTCCTCCGCGTCCTCGACCTCAAAGCCCAAGCTGCCCTAAAAAGTGGTAACACCGACCTCGCATACAACACCTATAAAGAACTGGACAACTGGACAACTGAATTCTACAAAGACCTCTCCACCAATGAATCCAAACTAACATGGATAGCCCGCGCACATAATACATACGGACACGCGATAGAAGTTGCATTAAAGAAAGGTAACAAGGAAAAAGCCTTCCAATATGCCGAAAAAGCCCACGCTGTACTCTTATGGCAAAGCCTTTCCCAACAGGCAGCGCGAAATTTGCTTTCAGAAGAAGACAAGGAAAAAATGGACGACCTCACCGCCAAAATCCGTCAAGCCGACCAACAATATCGTTATGAAGAAATCAAAATCGAAGCACTACGCACACTCGAACGCGAGCAAGAAGCCTTAGAAAAAACATTTGACGAAAAATACCCTGAATATGAAAAGCGCAAGTATCAACCCGAAGCCACTACTGTCAACGATATTCAAAAGAAAATCATAGACCACCAAACCGCTTTTATCGAATATTACCAAACAGACGAAACCCTATACATCTTCACTATTACAAAAAACGGCTTAGAAGTCACTCAAAAAAATGCAAAAGGGCTGGCAGATGACATTGCTGATTTTGTTAAAAATATCAGCAATGAAAATATGAATATAAAAAACTATCATACCCTCGCCCACAAACTATACCAACAACTCATCCCTAAAAGCATACCATCAAGTGACAAAATCAATCGTATCGTCATAGTTCCTGACCGCGAAATCGGAACACTGCCTTTTGCTGCCCTTGCTACCCAAGATACTTCCGGTAAATTAAGTAAAAACACCGCCTTCCTTGTCAAAAAATACGCCACCAACTACCTCTATTCCGCAGGTTCATATCTGCAATTGCAGCAACAAAAAGCCAACCAAGAATATTGCTTTGCCGGAATTGCTCCGGGAGATTATGAAATGGAAAAATGGAAAGACCAACCTTTGAATCAAGCAATAAAAGAGTTGGAAAGTATTAAGTCATTGCATTGGTTTTGGGAAAGGGAAATTTTAACAGAGGAAGAAGCGACCAAAGCTGCATTTGAAAAAATTATCAAAGATGGATATAAGACAATACTAATCAGCACACACGCCGCTTATGGTGAAAATGGCGGAGAGATTGCCTTCCGCGATAGCATACTCACCCAAGACGCAATTGACATGCTCGAAATCAATACACATCGCCTTATTTTGAGTGCTTGTGAGACAGGTGTTGGAAAGCAAAATCAAGGCGAAGGCATTTTAAGTCTCGGCTGGAATTTTGCCTACAAAGGTGTACCGAGTATTACGATGACACATTGGAAGGTCAATTCGGGTACGACTAAAGACATCATCGTTAGTTACAGCGAAAATCTTAATAAAGGTGTGTCGGCTGACCAAGCTCTTAGAAAAGCTCAATTAGAATATTTGCGCTTAGATGACAATAAAATTGTATACTTTCAACCGCACTACTGGGCAGGTTTTTTCCATACAGGGAATATCAATTGATTTTTTTGCGCTTATCGGTTTGACGAATCGACACTTTACAACGAAAAAGACCATTTCTGTAAAGAAATGGTCTTTTTCGTTATACAAATTGGGATTTAATATTTAAATTTTGCAAGTCATCAATTAGAACTCCCCACAATACGCACCTCTGTACGACGATTTTCCTGATGCTGCTCTTCCGTGCATTTTACACCATCAGCGCAGCCATTAATGGGTTGAGATTCACCATAACCGATAGCATTAAAGCGACTCGTGTCAATACCTTTCTGAGAGAGGTATTCCGCAACTTCTCCTGCACGACGTGTAGAGAGTTTTTCATTATAACTTGACGGTCCACGCGCGTCGGTGTGTGATGCGATTTCTACTATTACAGTCGGATTGGCTTGCATCAAATTGTAAATGATGATTAACTCATCGCTGTACAATTCTTGTACACTTGCGCGGTCAAAATCATGGTACAAAGTCGGAAAACCCAAAGGACGCGCCGGAGAAGACGGGAATGTCGTTGTTGGTGGTGCCGTGGACGTACCTGTTATCACTTCTTCTACGACCACGACATCCGTTTTTGTAGGAACGGTGTTGAGTGCGAGAGTGACTGGAATATCTGCAGAGGAAGTCTTGCCACGTGTACAGACATTTTCAGTGCCAACAAGATAGCCTTGCTTTTCGGCTTTGACTAAGTAGCAACATCCGGGACGGAGCTTCATTGAGAAACTGCCGTTGGAGTTTGCTTGCAGTACATCTACTGGTTCGCCACAGTCATTTGTAATTGTCAAACTTGCATTTTTTAGTGTTTGTCCGGCAGTGCTTGTGATGGTTCCTTTCAAACTAAATTCAAGCGGACGGTCAAGCGGAATGCTCACTAAGAGCTTTTCTCCAGTCTTATAGCCTTTGGTCGAACCCGATGCCGAATTGACTGTATATTCTTCTTTCTCTGCCTCAAATCGGCAAGTACGGTCAAGCGGCATTTCAAAAAATATACGTCCGTCGCTACCTGTTTTAAGTTGACGTTCAGGACAATTCATATCCACCACAGCAGCTTCAATCGGGTCACCGGAATTTTTATCATACACCAATAACTCTACGTCCACCGCTTCACGTTGGAACATATAAAGGTCGTCATTACCACTGCCGCCTGCGCGGTTGGAAGAGTAAAATCCGATACTTTTATCGTCGCTGAAAGTCAAACTAAAATCATCTGCATGGCTATTAATCGGCGCACCGATATTCGCTACCGGACTCCACGAACCATTGACATCATTGCTGTAAAAAATATCCAAACCACCAAGCCCCGCATGTCCGCTGGAAGCAAAATAGAGTGTTCCATCATCGTGAATGAATGGGAAAACCTCATTGCCTTCGGTATTGATGCCGGGTACATAAGAATTCATATTAATGGCTGGTCCCCAGCGTCCGTCTTCGAGCATTGCCACGTACAAATCCATACCGCCCATACCGCCGGGCATGTCAGAAGCGAAGTACATTTTGTCGCCTTCGGGCGTAACACTCGGATGCGCTGTAGCATATTCATCACTATTAAAAGGCATCCCTTTGATGTCTCTCCATTCGTTGTTTTCAAGACGGGCAGTAAATATTTTAAGGTTGACTACACCATCGCCGTCGCGCTTTGTACGATTGCCTTCTATATTATTTCTGGTAAAAAAAATACGGTCTTGTGTTTTGTTGAAACTGACCGGACCATCGTGAAATTTTGTATTGATTTTGGAAGAGTATTTGACCGGAAGACCAAACTCATAACCGCCTCCGGCAGCAGATTGTATCTCGGCATAATAGAGTTCCAAAAATGGATCACCCGTCCACGTATGAATACGACGAATTGCCGCGCCTCTATCTCTCTCTGAGGCAAAAACGATACCTTGACGAAAGAAGGTTGCGCCAAATTCATCAAGTGTAGTATTTACATCTTCAATCTGTTGTGTACGATAATAATCTGACCCTACCGATTTGAGTTGGCTGACCGTTCCCGACTCACAGGCATTGCGAAGTATCTGTCCGCGTGTGTCGGCTGGTACTTCGTCGGCGTATTCTTTGAACCATTTATCGGCTTGTTCGCACTTATCCGTTGCTTGAAGGGCTTGAGCATAATGTAGTTTGTGTAAAGGTTCTACTTCCGGCAAACGCACCACCTGACCATACCAAAAAGCCGCCTCATTCATATTACCAATTTTGCGATAAGCATTGGCTAATTTAATTTTGGCAGATGACAAATCACGCTTATCCAAAACATCCAAATAATACTGAATGGCTTTTTGATAATTGAGTGACTGATAATATTTATCGGCTTTTTTTAGTTTTTTCTTTTGTGCAGATATGCTTCCTACAAAAAAGCAGCACATTAAAAGGGCAAGTATTATTTTGAATCTCATCTTTATTATTAGTGTTATTGTGTTGAGTGTTGAAGTGTTATCGTGTTAAAGTGTTGAAGAAGCAATACCACCAACACTTTAACACTTCAACACATTAACACTTTTTGATACATCAAAAATATCGCGGTGTAGCGATTTTATCTCTATCATAATCCAATTCGAAACCTATCATGGCTTCTACCGAACCGGAGGATACATTGCGAATTTCTGTCAGGGGGTAATCGTAAGCCAAGCCAAGTCGTAAACCGTTTTTCATTTGAATGGACATCCAAAAATCAACCGAATCATACGAACTTACGTCATTGAAACCTTCAAACGCAGAGCGGAAAGAAACGCCCAACCAAAGGGTCTCACTGAAGAGTAAAGACGCATCAATATCAAACTCGGTCGGCGCAGAAACACCGCCTGTGCTTTCATTTTCGTTCTCACGAAACTCACCGAACAGTCCAACGTTTTTAATTAAAAAAGAAGGTTTGAAATGTACCGATTCGCTCATTTTGATAACGATACCGCCCATAGCGTAATAGTGGCGATATTGACGAGCAAAAAGATTTTCTGAGTCGGGGTCAATATTTTCGCGCCTCAAATCACTATCCAATATATGCGGTACGGAAAATCCAAAATAGAGTGACGGAGTAGAAAAATATACACCCGCTCCGAAGTTGGGCAACCAGTAGTTAAGTGTCTGGTTCATGAAGGCAGGGTCGTTATTCATTGGAACTTGAGTCATAATCTTATCCGGTGAAAAGTCCGCCTTCCAATTATGTACACCGCCTTGCAGACCAAAGGCGAGATTACCTTTGCCTATAGGAATTCGGTAGGCATATTGCGCCTGAAAACCCAATTGAGTCGTCACACCAATTACATCGCGCGAAGCCGTAAGACCAAAACCGACACGGTCGCCTCTGACGGGCGTGTGCAAAGAGATAATTTGAGTAACGGGTTTCCCTTTATTCTCATTGAAGCCCAACCATTGGTCACGGTACAAGACATTGATACTCATGTGTTCGCGACTACCCGCGTAGGCAGGATTGTACGAAAGTGTGTTGAACATATATTGTGTCAACATCGGATCTTGCTGGGCATCAGCCTGAACACTCATGAGTAATATTGAAAATACAATTAATATATTTTTCATTGAATGTTAATTTTTTATTTGAATTTGGTTCATCGTTTGTCATCCACCGTCTTTCGTCAAGCAAAGCCTCCGTCTGTCGTCTGTCGTTTGCCTATCGGTGCAATTGAATATAGCCGTGATGTTCATTGCCACTTCCATCATCAATGATATAAAAATACGTACCGTCGGGCAAGTCTTCTCCATTCCATGTACCGTTCCAATCATTCTGATAATTGACAGAGGAAAACACGAGATTGCCCCAACGATTAAAGATAGAAATTTTATCATTAATCGTTCCATCAAGCCCTTCCACGACGAATAAATCATTGATATTATCATTGTTCGGCGAAAAGCCGTTATAGACCTTCACATCAGGCGCGCTACATTCTACATCTATTCTGACTGTGGCGATATTACTACACAAGTCGGGCGAGGTACAAAGCCGATAAGTCAAAGAATCTGCCCCACAAAAACCCTCATTTGGTTCATAAGAAATCACGTCTCTGCCATTTTCTTGTACAATAGCGATAGTCGCATTAGCCGAAGGCGTAATAATGCCAACCTCTGGATTAGTCGTAAAAATATCATTATCAAGCACCGCTATCAAAGCAATATTATTTTGCTCCGTCGAAGCAATATCATCTATGGCTTCCGGCACATTCGGAGTTATATTTATCGTATATATAAAGATTTTACATGTGTCTAATAAATCACATACCTCCAAACATAAAACATCTGAACCCTGCGCAAAACCCGATATATAGGTGGCACACTCATCACCTGCATTTATCGCAAGCACATTACCAAATTGTAGTGACTCACATCCCAAATCAGTCAGTGTAACCGGAGAAATGAAATCCGTCAAATCCGGACATATCAGCCTCGTCTCGTCTTCAACAAGGTTGATTGGGTTAGGGAATATCGTATCCGGCATATACACCGTCTGCCCTGCTTCACCCAATATATCCGAAGCATAAACCTGCCCCGCCAAAAAGCAAAACAACAACAGCGTGTTACATATTTTTTTCATGCGTACTTTGTTTTTCGATTCTTCTAATTGAGAACATAAAGGTAACTCAAGTTGCGTATAAACCGCAACAGTCGATAGTTAATGGTCAATAGTCCATAGGAAAACGTGAAATACAGTAAAATCTACAACCACCTATGGACAACGGACTACCGACAATGGACTAAGTTGCGTTACCCGCAACTTGAATTAAAGTATTTGTCAAAAAGTAAAGGTAAAGCTAATTTGTAAAGTCTAAAAGCTATTATACACAAAAAATTATGGTATGAAAAGTATTAAGACGGTATCTTATCAATATTATAAAAAATAATTTTATTTTAATAAGTAATAAACAATATTTTAAATAAATTTAAATAAATTATTAATTAAATTTTATTTAAAAATACATCACTTTTATTTATCGTAAAAAAGTACACCATAAATGAGAAAATCGCTGATTATCACCTATTTACCTCTGTTTTCCATTTAAAAATAATGGTCAAATACCGTTTTTTAAATAAAAAAAAATACTTGGTCAAAATAAGTCCATTCAAATATAGATTTTACGCTTACTCTCATTACCTTTGCGGACATAGACAAACATATATTTCAAATTTAAAATTTATAACGTAAACATGGGATTATTTTCATTTCTAAAAAACGCAGGTGCTAAAATATTCAACAAGAAGAAGAAAGAAGCCACTCCACCCGACACTTCCGATATAGATGTGCAAGCTCTTTTGAATGAACAAAAAGCACAATCGCTTGAGAAACTGGTTAATAGTATGAAACTGGATGTCAGCGATTTAGACATTACGGTGGACGGCGAAACCGTTACGCTTTACGGCAATGCAAATACGCAGGCAGACAAAGAAAAACTAATCTTACTACTCGGCAACGTAGAGGGTATTGCTGCTGTTGATGACTATATAAATGTCCTCAATGTCGATCCAAACCACAGCCCTACTGTCAGCTACGACCCAAGTGTCAATACCAATCAACATACGAATTTTGATGGCAGTGGTTCGCAGTTTCATACGGTTGTGAAAGGTGACAGCCTCAGCAAAATAGCAAAAGCCTATTATGGTGATATGATGAAATACCCTGTCATTTTTGAAGCCAACAAACCCATGCTAACCGATCCCGACAAAATCTATCCCGGACAAGTATTGCGTATTCCTGCATTGGCGTAAAACAGTTGCGAGTTTGCGAGTTACGAGTATTGAGTAAACGAATCACGAGTTCATACTCGTTGAATTGAATGTGAAAAGCTGGACAATAATTTGTCCGGCTTTTTTATTGACAAACAACAATCAAGGTTAAAAGCCTGTTAAAAGACAGATAATTTGCCCAAAAAAACTGTACTTTTGCAAACTTTTGAAAATAGGTGAAATGTTATTTGAATAATTTTATTCACTCATTCACATATTCATAACTCACTCATTGAAAAATGGAATATTTAATCATAGCCGCACAATTAATTTTAAGTCTATCTATACTCGTTGTACTACACGAATGGGGGCATTTTTTCCCTGCTCGTTTGTTTGGTACGCGCGTCGAAAAATTTTACCTGTTTTTCAATCCTTGGTTTTCTCTATTCAAAAAGAAAATCGGCGAAACCGAATACGGTATCGGCTGGCTACCTCTGGGTGGCTACGTCAAAATCGCTGGTATGATGGACGAGAGTTTTGACAAAGACCAACTCGCACAAGAACCACAACCTTGGGAGTTTCGCTCCAAACCCGCATGGCAACGCCTGATTATTATGATTGGCGGCGTGACGGTCAATTTTATTCTCGGATTTTTGTTGTGGGGCATGGTTTTGTTTATTTGGGGAGAAAAATCACTACCCGCCGAGAATGTAAAATATGGTATTTACTGTGATGATTTGGCGCAAGAAATGGGCTTGAAAAATGGTGATAAAATCATTTCTATCGGCGGAAAACCTTTTGAAAACTTTGGAGATTTGCGTCGCGACATCGTTTTCGATGAAGCTAATACAATGACGGTACAACGTGGTAGTCAGCAAGTTAAACTTGATATAGATGAAAAATACGTCAGCGCATTGGCGGGGTATCGTGGCTTTTTTGTAATGCCTCGTTTCCCTTTCGTAGCTGGAGAAATAATGGAAGACTCACCCGCCGAAGCAGGAGGTATAGAGGTTGGTGACTCTATCATTGCCTTCAATGATACGCCGGTTAAATATTTTGATGAATTCAAAAACATCGCAAGTACTTCGCGCAACGAGACCGTGAAAGTTACCCTTATCAGAAACGATAGTACTTGGGAACAAAAAGTCAAATTAGACACTTGCGGACGTATGGGCGTTGTGCCTTACGGAGAAGACCGATATTTGACTTACGGTACCCAAGAATATACTTTAGCCGAAGCTTTACCTGCCGGTGTATCTAAGGGTTGGGACTTCCTCGCCGCCAATGTCAAAGGCTTTGCCATGATGTTTACCGGCAAAATCAAAGCCTCCGAAAGTCTCGGTGGTTTTGGTACGATTGCCAATCTTTTTCCTCCCAAATGGGACTGGTCGCGATTCTGGAAAATCACTGCCATACTCTCTCTCATCCTTGCTTTTATGAACATTCTTCCCATACCGCTTTTGGATGGTGGTCATGTCATGTTTTTATTATATGAAATGGTCGTCGGACGACCGCCAAGTGATAAATTTATGGAAATCTCTATGAATATCGGTCTGTTTTTTATCATGGGTTTGCTCCTCTATGCCAATGGCATGGACGCATGGCGCGCATGGGTAGGTTCAGGCGCAACAGCTTGCTGAGGGAAGACGAAAAAAATAATCTACCCGTCTGAATCGTTCTTTTTCTTATATGTTTCACTAAATTTTCCTTACGTAGCTCGGCTATGCGCGTCAAATTTAGCCAAACATATAAAAAAAATAACTTCTTCATCTGGGGTAGATTATTTTCTTCCTCTTCCCTGACAAAATGATTGAAGGATTGTGGAATTGCGTGATTGCAAAAAATATTTTGCGAAGCAAAAGCAACAAAACAATTCCACAATCTTACAATTTCACAATGATTATTTTCAATGAATTATTTTAAATTATATGAATTACCGGTAAGTTTTATTTTGGATAAAAATGAAGTGAAGCGGAAATTCTATCAATTGAGTAAAAAATATCACCCCGATTTTTACACCCTTGAATCGGAAGAAAAACAAGCAGAAATTCTTGAACTATCTACCCTCACCAATGAAGCGTACCAAGTCCTTTCGGATGATGACAAACGTATGAAGTACGTTTTATCCCTTCGGAACATGTTGGACGAAGAAGGCAAAGCACAAATTCCGCAAGATTTTTTGATGGAGATGATGGATGTGAATGAAACATTGATGGAGTTAGAATTTGATTTTGATGAATATAATTTTTCTCAATTAAAAAATACACTCCGCGAAAAAGAAAATGCCTTGTACGAAACCGTCCATTCGACACTCGAAAATTACCAAGATGGCACAACACCCGATTCAGAACTGAAAAAAATCAAAGAATATTACTACAAAAAACGCTATCTATTGCGAATTCAAGAAAATTTAAATAAATTTGCACCTCAATAATGCGGACTATAAGTCCGCGTTACATTTTCTACCAGCCTGAGTGGCGGAATTGGTAGACGCGCTGGATTCAAAATCCAGTTCACGCAAGTGAGTGCGGGTTCGATTCCCGCCTCAGGTACACATAAAGCCTTGCAAATCATTGATTTGCAAGGCTTTTTTAATTTTATTGTCTTACATTTTCAACTTTCCTTTACTTCCTTTGGACAATTTCGATATATCACTTATTTTAGCGACCTTGATAACACGAAACACAAAAACCAATGGCAAGCAAAGACGACAGTAGCTTTGAGAAAAAACTCTTTAAAGCGGCGGATAAACTCCGTAAAAATATAGATGCAGCCGAATACAAACACGTCGTGTTGGGCTTAGTTTTCTTAAAATTCATTTCAGAAGCTTTTAGCGAACTCTATCAAAAACTCGAAACCGACCCGGAGAGTAGCCCCGAAGATAGAGACGAATACATCGCTAAAAACGTCTTTTTTGTGCCGACGTTGGCGCGTTGGTCGCACATTCAGGCGCAAGCAAAATTGCCGAGCATCGGGCAAACCGTAGATGAGGCAATGGAAGCCGTAGAAAAGGAAAACAAAAACCTGAAAAACATCTTGCCGCAAGTATATGGAAAACCCAACCTCGACAAAACCTCCCTCGGCGAACTCATCGACCTGATTTCCAATACCGAACTGCAAGCCGAAAACGAAAATTCCAAAGACCTTTTTGGTAGAGTCTATGAATATTTTTTAGGCGAATTTGCGAACGCAGAAGGGAAAAAAGGCGGACAATTCTACACCCCAAAATCCATCGTAAAACTCATGGTCGAAATGATAGAACCCTACAAAGGCAGAGTCTATGACCCTGCGAGTGGTTCGGGCGGTATGTTTGTGATGAGCGAAAAATTTGTCACCGCACACGGCAGAAGCATCAAAGACATCACCGTTTACGGACAAGAAAGCAACCAAACCACTTGGAAACTCTCCAAAATGAACCTCGCCATTCGCAATATCAACTCCAAATTTGTCTTGTGGAACACCGAAGGCTCATTTTTAAAAGACGCGCACCCCGATTTGAAAGCCGACTACATTTTAGCCAATCCGCCTTTTAATCAAAAAGAATGGGGCGTGGATATACTACAAGAAGACGGACGCTGGAAACACGGCACACCGCCCACCGGAAATGCCAACTTTGGATGGATGCAGCACATGCTCTACCACCTCTCCCCAAGAGGCGTAATGGCAACCGTTTTATCCAATGGCTCTCTAAGTTCCAATACTTCGGGCGAAGGCGTGATACGCAAAAACCTCGTAGAAAATGACTTAGTAGAATGTATCGTCGCCCTACCCAAACAACTGTTTTACAATACCGGCATTCCCGCTTGTATTTGGGTGCTGCGAAGGGAGAAAAACACCCACAGCAAAGAGGTTTTATTTATTGATGCCTCCGAAATGGGCTACATGAAAGACCGCGTACACCGCAACCTATCCGATACCGATGACGAAAAGAAAAAAGGAAACTTTCACGAAAACGGACAAGGCGATATTCAAAAAATAGCAGCTACTTACCACAACTGGCGCAAAGGCGAAAACTACGAAAACATCAAAGGCTACTGCAAAGCCGCCACCATAGAAGACATCCAAAAACACGCACACGTACTCACGCCCGGACGCTACGTAGGCATACCCGACGAGGAAGACGATGGCATTCCCTTTGAAGATAAAATGGCAGCACTCACCGCTACCCTAAAACAACAAATCGACAAAGAAGCACAACTCAACCAAGAAATTGCTACGCAACTTTCTAAAATCGGATTTAAATTATGAGTGATACAGAAAATTTACCGAAGGGCTGGGAGAAATTTCGTCTTGATGAAATATCTGAATTCGTTATTGATTGTCCACATTCAACTCCCAAATGGACGGATACAGGGTTTATCGTTTTAAGAAGTCAAAACATCCGAAATGGTAAACTCAAAGATAAGCTTTACTGACGAAAAAGGATATTTGAATAGGATAAAAAGAGCCATTCCTAAAATGGGAGATATTGTTCTAACTCGTGAAGCACCTATGGGGGAAGTTTGCATGATTCCAAATAATTTACAATGCTGTCTTGGACAAAGAATGGTCTTAATTAGGATTATAAAAGATACTGCCCATAATAGATTTATTCTTTATGCTTTTCAGAGTTCATTTTTAAAATCTCAAATAAGATGGAATGAAGGTACAGGAACTACGGTGAGTAATATTAGGATTCCCAATATAAATGCCTTCGAGTTTAAACTCCCGCCCATACAAGAACAAAAAGCCATAGCCGCCATCCTCACCGCCTTTGATGATAAAATAGAGAACCTACAAGCCCAAAACAAAACCTTAGAAGCCACCGCACAAACTATTTTTAAAGAATGGTTTGGGAAATACCAAATTGGGGATGAGTTGCCGGAGGGATGGAAAGTTGGGATATTGGGGGAAGAGTTTGATATAACAATTGGAAGAACTCCTCCGAGAAAGGAAAGGGAATGGTTTTCTAAAACACCAATAGGAAAAAAATGGATTTCAATAAAAGATATGGGTAATTCAGGTATGTACATCTCAAAGACATCTGAATACCTAACAGATGAAGCAATAAAGAAATTTAATATTCCAATAATACCCGAAAATACAACGATTTTAAGTTTCAAAATGACTGTAGGTAAATTAACAATTACCACAGAAGATATGCTCTCTAATGAAGCTATTGCACATTTAAAAATTAAAGCCAAATCATCTTTGAGTTCCGAATTTATATATCTACTATTACAAAATTTAGATTTTAATGCTTTAGGAAGTACGTCATCTATTGTAACAGCTATAAATTCTAAAATAATTAAAAATTTGGAAATTCTTGTGCCGGACGCTAAACTTCTTGAAAATTTTGAAGATGTTGTTTTATCATTATTTAATAAAATAAAACTCAATCAAACCCAAATCCAAACCCTCAAAAACACCAGAGACACCTTATTACCCAAGCTCATGAGTGGCGCGATACGGGTAAAGGATTTTAAGGGCTAAAAATGCTTTATTAATTATTATATTTGAAATGAATTGAGTGTTTCACAAAACGGTGATAAAAATAATAGGCGCGTAGCGTCAGCACCATTTGTAATAATAAACTGCACTCTATCTGTACAAGGCGCGTAGCGTCGTCACCATTAAAATGAGCGCGTAAAAGGTGACGACGCTACGCGCCTTTGGAACTTTATTTGAGAGACTTGTTACAAATGGGGTCGGCACTACGCGCCTACTAAAATCTTCACAACCGGTTTTGTGGTGCAGTTAAATCATATTATTAAAATTATTCTTTGTTTGCGTGAATGAAAACCACATTTAACCAACTAAATTACTCTACATGAGAAAAAATATTTTTTGGAATATGAATTGAAATTCTAATTCGAATCTGCCCTAAAACTCGCCTTGCATTTTCAAAATGCAAGGCGAGTTTTAGGGCGAAAC
>Ga0209595_100306_pt1 | contig 17084 bp, 10 predicted proteins | sample Porto_4metaG_FD_187427 | JGI IMG/M metagenome (GOLD analysis project Ga0209595, IMG submission 187427) | Marine algal microbial communities from Porto, Portugal - Porto_4 metaG (SPAdes) (version 2) | ecosystem: Host-associated > Algae > Red algae > Unclassified | place: Portugal: Porto...
ATCAGCTCATTTAAAGCCTATGACATTCGCGGTGAGCTTGGGGTCAATCTCGATGAAGAGATTTCCTACCGTATCGGGCGCGCGTTCGCACAGATTTTATATCAGCGTTATCAGGCAGCAGCTCAAAGCCAAGCCGATGATGTAGCAACTCTAAAACCTGCTATCGTTATCGGTAGTGATATTCGCCACTCTAGTGAGCAATTAAAGCAGGCTGCTATCACAGGTATGATAGATGCAGGCGTTGATGTTATTGATTTGGGCATGAGTGGTACTGAAGAAGTATATTTTGCTACCAGTCACTATCAGGCGTTAGGTGGTATAGAGGTAACTGCCAGTCACAACCCTATCAATTATAATGGCCTAAAACTGGTTAAAGAACATTCAAAACCGATCAGTGCCGATGATGGTTTGGCAGAGATTCAAGCACTGGCAGAATCTGGGCAATTCACGACTGACAATCAATCAGGCAAATTGCAGTTATTGACGGATAAAAGCGCGTACATCGATCATGTCATGACTTTTATCGATACTGATAAACTAAAACCACTCAAACTGATCGTTAACTCAGGCAATGGTAGCGCAGGTCCTGTGGTCGATTTATTAATCGATAAATTAGCACAAGCAGAAGCACCGATTGAAGTGATTAAATTGCATCATACACCAGATGGTAGCTTCCCTAACGGCATCCCTAATCCAATGATTGAAGCCAATAGAGTAGCTACCCAGCAAGGCGTTTTGGAAAATAACGCGGATCTTGGCATCGCCTTTGATGGTGACTTTGATCGCTGCTTCTTATTTGATGAACATGGCGAATTTATTGATGGTAGCTATATCGTCGGTATGCTCGCTCAAGCATTTTTGAACAAATACCGGAGTGAATCAATCGTCTATGATCCACGAGTAATTTATAACACCGAAGCAGTGATAGAGGAACATAACGGCAAGGCGGTCATTAGTAAATCTGGACACTCATTTATCAAGCAAGTCATGCGGGACTCAGGTGCTGTATATGGCGGTGAAATGTCCGCACATCATTATTTCCGCGACTTCTTCTATTGCGACAGTGGCATGATTCCATGGTTATTGACCATTGAACTGTTGTCTATCACTGGTAAAACACTATCCGAATTGGTCACAGGCTATATTGCCGCCTATCCTAGCTCAGGTGAACTAAACTTTCGTCTTACAACCTATGACGCACCAACAATTATTAGCGCAATTGAAGATAAATTCAGCAACGAGCAACCAATTAAATCAACACTTGATGGTTTAAGTCTGAATTTTGGTGACTGGCGCTTTAATTTGCGAGCATCGAATACTGAGCCGCTTATTAGATTGAATATCGAAAGTCGCGGTGATCAATCGTTGCTGGCTGCTAAAACTCAAGAAATTCAGCAATGGCTAGCAACGCAAGGTGCCGTACCAGCATAAAGTCATTAACTCAGTAAAAATCATTCTGATTGTCAGTCGAAAAAGGCTCGCTAATACTCATTAGCGAGCCTTTTTTCTATATACAGAAAACCTTAAACCAAACTATTTAGTTCGACCAATACCCATATAGTCACCTACTAAGCTATTAATTTGTGAACGTGTCAGGGCATTTTGCGCATCAAATACTGGCATGGCTTGTTGATTGATTTTGCAAATATCCAATTGATCTCGTGGTGACCAACTAACGATGAAAATAGCATGAGTATCACAAAGATGTTGATAAGGACTAGCAATCAGCTCAAGCAATGGCTGTTGCTGATAGATCTCGGCAAGCTCATGCTGTGCCTTATCGCTATAGACCAGTGTGCGAATATTATAAGACCACAGTAATGCTAACAACGGATGGATAGCTGAGCCAGCGGTACGTCCTGAACCTGATTTATAACTACCGCCCCAAATCATGACTGTTTTATTATCAATAAACCCATCAAAATATTGCCAAAACTTACGGAATATCAGTTCTTTTTGATCTTCATTAATATGTACAATAGATTGTAATAAAGGCATATCCAAACTGTGTGTGCGGCTTGATTGTTGCAATTTAGCCAGCTCAGTGGGCAAAGTATTACCACCGAATCCCCACCCTGCTTTTAGATAACTACTACCTACCCGCTCATCCAATCCCATGATACGACTGACTTGACTGATATCGACATTTTGACTATCAGCCAAACGTGACATCTCATTCATAAAGCTCACTCTAGTCGCTAGCATCGCCATGATACTACTGCGAGCAAACTCTATCGTTGCGATATCAGCATGATGAGTAGCTTGCGCATGCTGCATCAAAGGCTTCAATACATTCAAGTGCTGACTGCTACTTGCTGTCTTTTCACCCAGTAGCCATAACGAAGGATTCAACATCGAGCTATAAGCATCGCCATCTTGTAAGAATACAAATGGCACATAATAGACCCAAGCACGCTGTAAACGCTGAGCCAAACCAGCTACATGGCCTAATTGCTTAATGCCGCTCATAATCACAGGTAGCGCCTGCTGATGGCTTCGATTAAAAGCAGTAATCCAACTCTCTTCTGTCCATGCTAGCTTGACACTGTCTAAAAACAACCAATAAAGCGTCACCGTACTTTGAATATCAGTTTCGTTATGACTAGCTGCTTCATAGCCTTTTATTAGCATATCAGCACTAGCTGGTAATTCCTTACTGGTAATGACCTGATGCTGCTCATACATTTGCCATAGCGCTTGCAGATGATGCTCAAAACCATATTGCTGTATCTGCTGCGTCAGTAGCATCTTGTCTGCATAAAGATGCACACGCTGACCGAGACTTGCCAGCACTACTGTACTGGTAATCGCCTCTATACTGTGACCAATAAGCACACAAACTGTAGAATCAGTTAATTGGTTTGGTTCAGATTCATTATTGTATTTATTCATATGGCTACCATCTAAAGCCGTCTCCATGAGCGTGCTTTCCTATATTATTGACACACCACTATCGCTAGGACAGCTGTTTGATACGCTGTAGTAATTGGTCAGTAGATGTATCGAATAGACCTTGAGCATCTTTTTGCATGTGCTGCATAGCATGGTGTACGGAATCTGCCATTTGCTTGCCCATCTCGACGCCCCATTGATCAAACGGATTGATATCCCAGATACTGGCCATGACATAGACCTTATGTTCGTAGAGCGCTATCAATGCGCCTAAACTATGCGGCGTCAGCTCATCAATCAGTAATGTGGTTGACGGTTGATTCCCACGGTAGTACTTATATTTGTCTGCTTCGGAAACTGTCTGTGGATCGACCAGATCTGTCACAGCAGCATTACCAAATGCCAATACTCGACTTTGCGCCAAACAATTGGCTAAAGACAACTCGTGCTGTTGTTGCAATGAGGAGTTTCGCGCCTCATCACCGTAGCGACGTACACAAGCGATAAAGTCACAGGAAACCTGCTGCGTGCCTTGATGTAGCAGCTGATAGAATGCATGCTGCGCATTTGAGCCGATTTCACCCCATAGAATTGGACACGTATCATAGTCAATATGGTTCCCATTCCGAGTAACTGACTTGCCATTACTCTCCATCTCTAGCTGGGTTAAATAGCTGGGTAAATAGCCCAATCGACCGTCATAAGGCAATACGGTATGTGCATTTACTTGTAAAAAAGTACTGTTCCAAACAGCTAGCAATCCTAACAGTACGGGTAAATTGTCGGCAAATTCAGCTTGTGCAAAATGCTCATCCATACTGTGAGCACCGCTTAATAGCGCTTTAAAGCCATTCATACCGATACGAATAGCAATGGCAAGGCCAATCGCAGACCATAGAGAAAAGCGACCGCCGACCCACTCCCAAAGCTGCAACTGATGCTCAGGATGAATTCCCCAAGCACTCATTTTTTCACTATTGGCTGAGATGCCGATGAAGTGTCGACGCAATACACTATCTTCTGTACCTGCACGAAGTTTTGCCGTCGCAAGTAGCCAAGATAATGCTGTCTTGGCATTCGATAAAGTATCAACTGTCCCGAAGGATTTGGAAGAGATAATAAATAGTGTGGTCTCAGGATTTAAATGCTTGAGCAAGTTATCAAGCTGAGTACCGTCCATATTGGAGACAAAATGTACTTCAATACTGGTATCTGCCCATTCATCAAGCGCCGTAGTCGCCATCAGCGGGCCTAAATCAGAGCCGCCAACCCCAATATTGACAACATCTGTAATTGCCTTGCCAGAAAACCCGCGCCACGTGCCATTGCGCACGCGCTCTGAGAGGCGTGCTACTTGTGCCAAACTATGATGTACATCAGTGACAATATTTTGTCCATCGACTTGTAATGTCGCTGTCTCTGGCAATCGTAATGCTGTGTGCAATGCAGCACGCTGCTCGCTGGTATTTACCATCGCTCCTTGTAGTAACGAATCAATACGAGCATCTAGCTCACAACTATCAGCCAAACTCAGTAAGTTAGACAATACTATCTGATCAATACGCTGCTTACTAAAGTCCATATACAGCGCACCAGCCTGCACACTGAAATGCTTAGCGCGCTTATCATCTTGCGCGAATAGCTGTGCAAGCGACCATGGATGCTTTGCAAGCGTTTGTAGTTGCTGCCAGTATTTAGAATGTCGAGCACTGCTATATGCCTTATCGCCCTTTATCTCATTCATCAGCTAGTTGCTGCTCGGCAAAGTAGATGAATGCCTGCATATACGAGCGGATATCGCCTGCATCGTAGCTATCACCACGCATAGTTGTGACATGGACACCATATTCACTAATGAGCGCGTCAATCGCATCTGTCAGTTGAATCTCACCGCCAACTGAAGCTTTAGTATTGGCTAAGTAATCAAAGATATGGTTGCTAAATACATAGCGCCCTACCACAGCCAGATTGGAGGGGGCATCAACTAAATTGGGCTTTTCTACAAAACCAGCCACTTTAAAGCTAGTATTAGTATTTATTTCTTCACCAATGTCATTAGTATCGCTGAGCTTTTCATCTAGTTGAGCAATACCGTATTTATGTACGTCTTCATCCGCTACTTGATCAACCAATATCTGTGAATGACCATCTGTAGCAAAGGTATCTAGCATAAAGGCCAAATTGTCAGCTGACATATCAGTAGTAAAAGGATCAAGCACGACATCAGGTAACAATACGGCAAAGTCATGCTCACCAATGATTGGGCGCGCTGCCAGTACCGCATGACCCAAACCTAACGCTTTACCTTGACGTATCATCGACACAGTTACATCTTCTGGCAACCAATTTAAGCTATCAGCCAGTTCATCTTTGCCTTTATGACGTAATTGATTGTCCAACTCCGCATTAATATCAAAGTAGTTTTCAATCGCGCTTTTTTGTGCATGACCGACCAAGATAATATGCTTAATACCCGCAGCGATAGCCTCTTCTACCACGTAATGAATAGCAGGGCGATTGCCAAGCGGTAACAATTCTTTTGGCACAGATTTCGACAATGGCAGCATACGGGTGCCAAAGCCTGCGACAGGAATAACGGCGTGAGTGATTTTTTTCATAGTATGTTAGCTATATTAAGAAGATGAAAGGAATATAAATAAGCGTTAGCAACAATAACGTATTGAAATGACTATAGCTCAATAAACTCAACGATGTTCTTAATCCATTTATCGTAATTATAATTTTGCAATACATGATTGCTAGCATAGCGCATCATTTCTTTTTGTTGACTAGTATAGCCTTTGGACAGTTGAGCAAATAATTCATTTGCTTGCTCTTTACTATCAATGACTTCACACATACCTTCAAAGCGGGTACTGACCGACAAACTAGGATTGGTCACTGCTAGTCGCCCACAAGCCATAATCTCAATCAGACGACGGGAAAACATACTTGGAGAGTCAGTCACAGTATTGACATTGAGGCAATGTGAATAATTCCTAAGTAGTTCACCTGTCTTGTCATAAGGTACCGCAGGCTTGATAGTCATGTTCGGTAGCTCTGGATAACGATAGACATCTGACTTACGGTCAGAGTTGCGATCTACGATTGTCAGTCCATAAGGAGAAGCCGCAGTAAATGCCATATCTTGCCACTGTTGCCGTGCATTATGTATGTGGTGACTATAGCTACCAACAAATAAGCTCTGGTTATAACGAGGGGGCAAGGAAGTTGGATGATGAAACTTAGGCTGCACTGCAAATGGTAGCACCCCTACTTTCACGCTATTACCTAATATAGAACGATATCGCTGAACACAGTTTTCATCAACAGTCAGTATATATTTGAATAAGCTGGCAGAGTCAATAAAACGGTTGAAGTGAGCACCATCTTCCTTGTTCCAAAATACAGCAGGAATATTATGTTTGTCAGCCAACTCTAAAAACTTACGCAGCTCGACATTACTGCGCTCAGGATAATCTGGATAATTGGCAATCTTATAGCGCCATTTATCTTTATAACCACGCCATGCTGATTCAACTAATATAAATTTTGGACGACGAAACTTCCATAAAGCAATATTAATCATAGACTGATGAATATTAACCTTATTCGCTGTAAGTGCAGCATTGGTAAGTTCGTCTGATATTAAATAAATATCCATAATACTCAATTATATTAAGAGAATCAAAAATCTCTGTTAAATTTATATACTCAATATTCTCTATTAAGAATGCTAACTGTGTCTTCTTTAGTCAAAGGGCTGTGTCCACTTTTCGGATCCGAGTAATATATAACTTTAAGGTTCTTATCTGTACTGAACACTTTGTTTATTCCGTCAACAATCTCATACTCTTGCTCGTTAAGACTTTCAAGTAATGGTTTGAGATGATGTTGTAGGTGGTGACCATCATCTACATTTTGATAGTAAAGAATTGGTGACTTTCTATTTTCGGTGTTTAATTCGATTTTTAGTCGATCCTTATGAATATCCTTAGCCTTCTCAGGAGTTAAATTTGGAAAGACCCAATTGACTATTTTCTGGTACTCTTTGTACGAATAATTAAAAATACGTGTTTGCGGATTAATAACCATTACTCTGCTATTTGGAAATTCATCTGCTATTTTTAAACTACTAAATCCGCCAGCAGAAGAACCGAAAATTGTTAAATTAGACTCTTTAATGTTATTAACTATAAGCAGGTCTTTTATTAGTTTGACTAAAATAGGTATAGCATATTTCTTTTCATTGCCTTGGAACCAGCCTATAGTAATATCATTATTCTCAGCGACAGTTGGATCTAAAAAAGAGATAACGGAACCATCGATATCCTGAGACCATGAGTATCTTTGAAAATTGTAGATAGTTTTCTTTCTGTTTACAGCACCAGGCAACATTATTGTTAACTTTTCACTGTTCTGTTTAATGTTTGCATAGAATATAAGATTTAACTGATCTAAAAAATACTGATACGTGTATTTACCCTCTAGCAAGTCATATCTCTGATATTTTGTTCTATTTACATGAACACACTTACCCAACAAATTTTTTAAAATTTTAGGTTCCGTTTTTTTACTTCCTACTAAATAATCTATAGCACTTTTTTCGTACTCTTCTGTTAGTGCTAGAATAGTTACTACAATGTTTTCATCTACAGCACCACTGTAGCCAATTGCCACAGATGACTCATATTGAAAGTCCTTCTCACTGACAAACCCTTGCATGGAAGATTCATTACCTTGATGTAGAGTTACAGATAAGTTTTTGTTTAAACAGTTTACAATCAGTGAATCTTCTTCATTGCTTAGAACAACCCTATTTGCTACGGAGCTTTTAATATGAAATGTTTTATCAGGATGAAACCATTGCGTAAATTCTCGTACTCTTTGAAACTTCAATTCATCCTTTACAATTATCCACTTACTAGGATTAATTATTAACTCACGTTTATGATATACAGCAGGGTAATCTAAAGAGCCTTTCATTACGACTAAACCATCTTTCTCTTCTGCCTCTTGTAAGCAAGAGCCGTAAGGTTGAATTTTAAGTATATCAAACCCTTCAATTTCAACTGAATTATGTGCTCTACTGCTTAAAAAGTAATTTCTATATTTATTACTTTTATAACCATATTTCCCACTATCACAAATAATTTTCTTTCCATTATCAAACCATTCAAATGTTAAGCAATCTCTATGTTTATGAGATTTAGAATGATACATACCCATAAAGAATACATAACTGCTTTCCTCGGGTCTAGTCTCCCATTTAGATCTAAAAATCTGATAGCCAGATTCATGGAAGTTACTCAACACGCCTTTAGGAATGTCTTTTTCAAGCTCTTCAGAGAAATCAGTATTAGAAAAATCAACACTTTTTTGTACCGTCAGGATACTGTCGCCGATACATGCTGGTCGAGCTAAAGGGTCAACTATCCATTTTTTTACCGCTGATGCTTTGACAACTAACTCTTTAATAATGGGTTTTTTCTCATACCATTCATTTTTTAGTATTTTTTCGAAAGTAGTTAATGCATAAAAATGATAGTGGGGTGAATGTTCTTGATGCACACCTTTGCTATCATATTGAGATCTAATTAATTCTTCCATTCTGTTTAGCGCATAATTATATTCCTTTTCAAATTCAACTATATCCTCTTGTTGAATCAAGCTCATCAAACCTTGTATTTGGAACATACCATGATTATTTAAACTAAAAACTTTTTCATTACTTAAGTGACGAATATGCTTAATTGTTAACTTTTCTAATAGAACTTCGTTTGGATGTGTCAAACCAATCTGATTAACTAATATTCTATTTTTAAAAAATGCAATAACTAGAGCTCTAAAACCTGCAGACATATCATACCAAGCATAGCTTTTAGGCATTCTAGTAGTAACTATATCATCTGAATCGTCACCGTACTTGGCATACCAATCAGAAGCAACATCAAAAAAATACTCAACTAATTTTTCCTTATCATGATATACATCAAAAAAATTCATAATAGGAAAAAACATTGCCCAGCCCTGTAGCTGCATTCTCCAATTTCTATCTTCAATTTTATCTATCGCTTCCCAATCTATAGGAAGAAGAATCAAGTAATCCTCACAATCATTCCTAGGCTTGAAAACTCTATTATCTACGATATAGTTATATTTATCTTCGTAAAATGAAACTGGAAAAACCCTATTAAGAAAACAATCAACAGGTATTAAACTTACAATATCATGAGTAATCATAAAGAACATCCCTATCTCTATTTAAACCTAAAAATTTTCTTTTGTACGAAATTCCTACTCTAGAATTATCCAAAAGCTCTAACATTTTCAATCTTTCACTCTTTAGATTAGGGTCTTCAGATGTTAGTAAATCATATTCATAGGCAGCCATCCAAAAATAATCATAATCAGTAAATAAGTCTTTTTTGTAAGTTTTAATTATATCTAAAAAGTTATTATAAGCTTCATTATATTTTTCATGATCGATTTTAGATTTGGCATAATCCAAATTTATATAATTAACTAGACGTATAGTTACACAGAAGTGAGTTGGAGCTGAAAACTTATCAAAGTAAGGAGGTTGAGAATAACTCTCTATATCTAAACTTTTTAGCTCATAAACTAGGTCTTGAATATATTTCGAAGTTTGAAAAAAGTAGCCCAGATTAAAATCACTTTCCATCTCAAATGCTAAACACGCTATAGCATATAGAAAACATTTTCTACATTTTAAGCACCATTTTCCTACTAAACGTTCACACATATAAATATTAGCCCAATGCTCTTGAAAAGCTTTTGACAGCAATTCGAAAGCTATATTTTCATTTATAGCGTAATTATAATTCCTGAAGTATATTTTTTGCTTTAACATACCCTCAATTGATTCCGCTAAAATTTTGAGCTGTTCAGGTCGTGCAGTTGAAAAAGGCATTAATTTTTTTTCACCTGCTTTATTCAGTACAGGTAAATGGAAAAGTCCAGGGTCATATCCGTTCACTACCCTTTTAACATTTAATTTACTTAAAATAGGCATCATTAATCCTGGATATAGTGCAAGATTTGGTAGCTTTCCGATATGTCTATTAGTGATAATGTTATGAAAGTTCGACTCAATTAACTTGCTTTCTATTCCTATTTCCCTCATATAATTTAAAGGTTTTTCTATGATACTTCTCTTAATTGGTAAATTATTTACATCAGTATCCCAAACTAGACGCAGAAGAACTATGTTGCTTGCACCATAAAGCTCTTTTTGAATTAATGCAGAGACTAAAGAGTCCTTACCCCCCCCATAGAAAAGAGCATTCTCATATTCAATATCAGTAGTAGCTAACTTTTCTTCAATACTTAAAACCTTACTACATTCAGATGAGAATTCAATATTATGATATTGCTTTATACTAGTCTCAACTGAATAAGATAGTTCAGCAGGTAATACATAATCGATAACTTCTCTTTTGTAATACTTGCTATAGCAAGCTAAAATTGTATTTATAAATATAAAAGTAGCTAAACCTGCATTTAGCGGTACTTCTTCATCATAAGTTATAGTAAGGAGCCTACTTTTGAATACATCGCTATCATCAAAATCAGTTGACCACTCTAAGCAAATCTTCTCAGGGGTTTCAAGCCAAGCTTTTGTGACTTCTACTCTCATAACAAATCCTTATTAATCTCACTTGATAGAACATTAATAAATTTCATTGCTGTTTTTTCCCAAGTTCTTTCAACCTCTACCCATGTCCGAGCTTGCTCGCCTAATTTAATACGTAGATTGTCGTCACTAATAAGCATCGAAAGCTTTTCAGCAAAGTCTGTAATATTGCCCTTTTCAAATACTAAGCCATTTTCTCCATCCACTATCATGTCTGTAAGTGCACGAACACTAGATACTACTATAGCTTTTTTCATAGCTGCTGCCTCTAAGGGCTTCATAGGTGATACCATTTCGGTGACAGGCTGTGGCTTACGTGGGAAAGGTGCAATATCTATCAATGAATAATAAGTTTCTACTTCTTCATGTGGAATTCGGCCAGGCATAATCAACCAGTCTTCAAAGCCATATTGCACTGCAACATCAATTATTTTTTGAGTGATTGGGCCTTTATCATTTCCTGCGGTATTTTCATTGCCTACAATCAATAGACGGAACTCTAACCCCTTTTGTTTGAGAATGCCACAAGCTTCAGCTAAATGCTCTAAACCTTCGTACTGCACGAAAGTACCAATATAACCTATCACAGGTACTGTTGGGGGTATTGATAAACGTGTAGCTAACTCATTATCTCTATCAGTTGGTTCAAATCTCTCTGGGTTACACGAGTTCGGCAAAATAGTAATAGTATTCTTGTTCACACCTCTGCGCTCTAACTCTTCAGCCATCGGTGTAGTGAGAGTAAATACATGATCAGCTTGCTCAGCTGTCAGAGCTTCGAAACTGCAAAGCAATTTGTACCATTCAGTATTTTCGAATTCAGGCTCTCTAGAGATTCTGGTAATTTCCCAGAAACCTCGAACTTCATACACAAATGGTATACCTAATTTGCGAGCAGCAATCAGAGCAGGTAATGCAGTTAAATGATTGGAAGCGCCAACTACCAAAGACGGTTTAACTACTTTGAACTTTTCGATAAGTTCTTCAGTTGCTTGCTGAATGTACTCGAAAGTCGGTAATTTATCTTTGCGTGGTTCTAAAATAGTATGATACTCAACTCCATCAATATTCTGTGAATCCACTACATCAGACGGTCGCAATTCTTTTTTAGTATCTAAAGGAAAACCTGGGCGAGTAATAATATTAACATCATATCCTGCTTTGATAATTGCAGTAGCTAGACCATGACCTCTCGTCGCATACCCTCCGGATGCATAGGGTAAGCTATTATGCAAAACATACGCGATATTTTTGATATTTGGCTGATATCCTTCTAGCCTGTTATCCTTTGCTTCTTTTATAAGTTCTAAAAAATCGTCAACAGTCAAAAAAAGATATGACTTCTTTCTTGATTTTACAAAGCTTAATATTTTCTTATCATTATGGCTTTCAGCGTAATCTTCTAGCCATACTAATGCTTCTTTACTTTTCTTAATATCACCTTTTCTCTGATAAGCCCAAAAAGAAGATCTCATACTTAGCGAGTTCTTATTGATTTTTATAGCTTCGTCAACAAAAACAGTTTCGAAACTTTTCTTACCTAATTCATCAAACAGCTTCCCAACCTGAATTAATACAATCATCGTAGTCTTTTCAGAGAACTTATTTAATCTATACAAATCTATTAGTATAAAATCGATGACATCTTTTATATTTTCAGATTCCTTAAAATTATCAAATACTATTTGAGCAATTTCTTTATCTTTCCCTTTTCTATATAGAGTTCCCAAAACGGTAAGCATACCTTCGGTTTCATTTAAATAACTGGTGTCTTTTGACTCCGAATAGCTTGAAGATGCATTCAATATATAGCTATCAATATCGTTTATATTGAGCCTAGAGGCTATGCTATTTTTAAGACGATCCACGCTATAATCTGGATAAAGCTGCAACTCTTTAACATTCAATATAGCTTGATGGTAATTTCGAGCATGTATACTAGCCCAAGCGTGTGCGCTAAGAGTCAAACTTGATCTGTGAGTATCTAAAGCTAGAGCAGTAATTAATAGACGAGAATGGACGTCTGAAAACATTTCGGAAGTCAACTTAGCTATTTTTAAAAGCTTACGAGCTTTTTGCTGAGAGTTTATAAGCTTGTTATTTTTCTCAAATTCGTAAACCATGCTACCTAAACTATTAGCTTTATTAAATTTTGTATAGAAGGCAATTTCCTGTGCCTCATTGTCGAAATTATCTCCCGACATCAATGGTGCTATCTCATCTATCAAATAACTTTTGACAATACGATCAAATTTCTTACTTTTTTTTATTACCGCTTTTCTGGCAGTTTTGTACAAATATAGACTTTTCATTGAGATACCAACCATTGATTATTCAAAATTTAATTTCACTATAATGTTAAATAATGCCTACAGCATCAACTACTGGTTTGTCATCCGATATACTAACTGCTTTAAATTGACTATGTCCTACAAGTACAGCAATAATGTCTGCTTGTTCTAAAGCTTGTTCTAAGCTGATTAGTTGCCCAGCTGTTAAGCTCTTAGGCAGTTCACTAATATTAGGTTCAACCAGTAGGACTTCTGCTGAATTAGTATCTAACATTTCTCTAGCAATATGAACTGCAGGGCTTTCTCTCAAGTCATCGATGTCAGGTTTAAACGCTAAGCCTAGTAACGCTACTATCGGCTTCTTGATACCTTCCGTTTTTAATTTATTTATTTCGATATTAACCTTATCTACTACCCAGTCAGGTTTACTATCATTTATTTCACGAGCAGCACGAATGATTTTGGCTTCGTCTGGGTTTTGGTTGACGATAAACCATGGATCCACAGCAATACAGTGCCCACCTACTCCAGCACCAGGTTGTAGAATATTGACGCGCGGATGGTGATTGGCTAGCTCAATCAGTTCCCAAACATTGATATCTAGCTTATCAGAAATAATAGATAGCTCATTAGCGAAAGCAATACTTACATCACGAGAGGCATTTTCAGTCAGTTTTGCCATTTCAGCGGTACGAGAGTTAGTTGCTAGCAAGTCACCCTCTACAAAAATGCGATAAACTTCTTGAGCTTTTCTGGTCGACTCTTTAGTCATACCACCAATAATGCGATCATTCGAAATCAGCTCTTCAACTACTTTGCCTGGTAATACACGCTCGGGGCAATAAGCTACAAAGATATCAGCTTCGTTATCAGGCTCATGATATTTAGGAAAGCTTAAATCTGCACGTTCTTCAGCGAGCCATTCAACCATTTTTTCAGTAGCACCTACTGGTGATGTGGACTCTAATATTACTACATCACCTTTTTGTAATAGTGGAGCTAGTGCTTTACTAACAGCTTGAATATAGGAAAGATCAGGCTCATGATCATCACCTTTGAAGGGTGTAGGAACTGCAATAAGGTAAGCGTCTGAATGTACAGGAGTAAGGCTAGCCTTAAGATTGCCTTTATCCACGGCTTGCTTGACGATGGCTTCTAAACCTGGCTCTACGATATGTATTTTGCCTTGGTTGATCGTATTGACTGCATGCTGGTTAACATCAACCCCTATTACATTTGCTCCATGATGAGCGAACATCGCTGCTGTTGGTAAACCAATGTAACCTAGGCCAAAAACACAAATATTTTTCATTATTGACTCACTTAACTTATATGTAATTATTTATTTCGAAATTTTTTCTTGACTGAAAAAATTAACAATAGTTTCTGTGATGCGTTGTGATGCTTGTCCATCACCGTAAGGATTATGTGCTTGACTCATTTTGAGATAAATAGCCTCGTTTTCAATCAAACTGCTCACTTCAGCTACAATAGTAGGTGCATGCGTACCGACTAGTTTAACTGTTCCTGCCTCTACAGCTTCTTGCCTTTCTGTAGTTGAACGCATTACTAATACTGGAATACCAAGAGAAGGGGCTTCTTCTTGGATGCCACCTGAGTCGGTTAAAATTATATGACTAGTACTCATCAAATATACAAAAGGTAAATAATCTTGAGGTTCGATCAATTTAACGTTGCCAAGGTTTTTAAGTAACCTATTTACAGGCTCTTTAACGTTAGGGTTTAAATGCACAGGGTAAACAAATTCATAATCTGGGTACTTTTGCGCTAACTCTTGTATCGCTTGGCAAATCGACTCAAACCCATCACCAAAGTTCTCACGACGATGACCAGTAATCAGAACGCGACGTTTAGTAAAATCCAATTCAGAAAACTTAAGTTTCAATTCATTGCGTAGAGCTTCATTATTTTCAAGCTTGTTCTTAACTTCTAACAAAGCATCGACTACTGTATTCCCAGTGGTATAGATATAGTCGGGATTGTTATGTTCATCATATAAGTGCTGAGCAGCAGCTTTAGTTGGTGCAAAATGTAACTTAGTAATTATACTTGTAAGCTGTCTATTAGCTTCTTCCGGCCAAGGAGAGTAAATATCATAAGTACGTAGACCCGACTCAACATGCCCGATAGGAATTTGCTGATAAAAAGCGGCCTGCGCTCCGCATAATGTTGTTGAAGTATCACCATGAACAAGTACTAAGTCAGGCTGGCATTCCTTCAATACTGGTTCGAGGGCAAGCAACATTCTGGAACTAGCTTGAGTTAAACTTTGTCCTGACTTCATGATATCTAAATCATAGTCTGGAATGATTTCAAATAATGACAATACTTGATCAAGCATTTCACGATGTTGAGCCGTTACACACACTAATGACTCAATATTTGGATTTTTATCTAATGCTTTGACAACAGGTGCCATTTTAATTGCTTCAGGACGCGTCCCAAATATACTTAGTACTTTTATCATAAACTTTCCTTCTTTATTTCTATCTATTTTTGTCAGTAAATTACACCACTTTGGTATAGCCATTTGGATTCATACTCTGCCAACGCCATGTATCTCGACACATATCAGCAATCGATAATTCAGCTTGCCACCCTAACAGTGTTTTCGCTTTATCGGCACTGGCATAACAACTCGCGATATCACCTGCTCGACGATCTGTAAACTGATAAGGAATAGCCTGTCCAGATACACCAGAAAATGTAGATACTAATTCTAAAACAGACGTACCTTTACCAGTTCCTAAGTTAATAGGTAAAAGGCCTACTAAGTTTTTTTGTCTCCTGTGATTTTCGTTTAGATTAATCTGTTTATCTAGATAACTTAGTGCAGCCACATGACCTTGAGCCAAATCAGTGACATGAATAAAGTCACGGACACCTGTTCCATCGACAGTAGGATAGTCATTACCAAAGATACTGAGCTTATCAAGTTTGCCGACGGCCACTTGAGAGATATAAGGCATCAAGTTGTTAGGAATGTCATTAGGGTCTTCACCAATCTGTCCCGATGGATGCGCGCCTACTGGATTAAAATACCTAAGAGCAATCAGGTTCCAGCTGTCATCGGACACAGCTAGATCTTCTAAGATATGTTCTACTGCTAGCTTACTTTGCCCATAAGGGTTGGTACAAGAACGCTTCGAGCTCTCATTGATAGGTAGGTTTTCAGGGTCACCATAGACAGTAGCAGATGATGAAAAAACTAAATTCTTAACGCTATACTCTGCCATAACTTCTAATAAGGTAATGGTACCGCTGACATTGTTATTATAATACAGCAATGGTTTTGCTACTGACTCTCCAACTGCTTTTAACCCAGCAAAATGAATCACCCCAAAAAATTCATGCGAAGCAAAGACTTCTCTAAGTAATTCCGTATCTCGAATATCCCCTTCGATCAACTCAACTGTCTGTCCAATAAGAGTAGAGACACGGTCAATCGCCTCACGGCTACTATTAGATAAGTTATCGTATACGACAATATCATAGCCTGCCTCATGCAATGCTATACAGGTATGGGAACCGATATATCCAGCACCGCCCGTAACTAGTATCTTGGTTTTCATAAGAGATTCAGATATAAAAAAAGACACCCCATTGTAGGGGTGTCTTAGCAGTAATTCAATAGAGTTTTAGTAGTTAGCGGGCTTTTGCCTATCTTACCAACCAGTAACTTCTTTTAGCTTATCGCCAAGTTTAGATGGGTCACGTGTGTACGCGATACCAGCATCTTCAAACGCTTTAAATTTCTCTTCAGCAGTACCTTGACCACCAGAGATGATAGCGCCAGCATGACCCATACGCTTACCTTCTGGAGCAGTAACACCAGCGATATAACCAACCACTGGCTTAGTTACATGGTCTTTGATGTAAGCAGCAGCTTCTTCTTCAGCAGTACCACCAATCTCACCGATTAGGATGATAGCTTCAGTTTGTGGATCAGCTTCAAATAGCTTCAATGCGTCAATCTGGTTCATACCAGGGATAGGATCACCACCGATACCGATACAAGTTGACTGACCAAAACCAAGTTTAGTAGTTTGAGCTACAGCTTCGTAAGTCAACGTACCAGAGCGTGAGATGATACCTACTTTACCTGGCTGATGGATATGGCCCGGCATGATGCCGATTTTGCACTGACCTGGAGTGATAACGCCTGGGCAGTTAGGACCAACCAAACGTACGTCGCCAGCTTCTTCAAGATAGCGTTTTGCTTT
>Ga0209595_100311_pt1 | contig 17041 bp, 21 predicted proteins | sample Porto_4metaG_FD_187427 | JGI IMG/M metagenome (GOLD analysis project Ga0209595, IMG submission 187427) | Marine algal microbial communities from Porto, Portugal - Porto_4 metaG (SPAdes) (version 2) | ecosystem: Host-associated > Algae > Red algae > Unclassified | place: Portugal: Porto...
CGCGCTTTTTGTTGGTAAATATTTACATCATTCAAATTCAAAATAATATTTGAAGCCTTTTCCATTATATTTCTCATAGCCATTCATGTTTCGCGTAAGAGATGAAAAACGAATTTAAACAGAATTATATTTTGATTTTAAATAAAAACAAACGGCAATTCAGAATTTTTAAAATGCTATTTTTTAAAACATTTGTTTTAAAGTCGCACTGAAATATAGCCATTTTTTAATTAATTAAAATTATTTTGTAATTTATTTATTATTAAAAATGAATTATTTATAAATATTTTTTATTGTAAAATAATTTAAAAATATCCTTATTTCAGTAGAACCTTTTAAGTAAGGGAAGACGAAGAAGATAAACTACCCCATTTATGACACACTCAATAAAAGTTGCAAAAATTCTCAAAGACCATTTTAATTTTTGATTTGCCAAAGGCAAATCCTTTTCATTGAGGTTGAGATTGAGGTTGAGATTGAAGTTGAACTATGTGTATAACAGATTGCACAAAATGAAGACCTAACGCCGATAGGCGTGACCGATTTAGTAGCTCCAAGTTTCAACTTGGGGCTACCAAATGAAACGTGTCTATCAACACTACTAGTGAAAAAGTACAATTTGTTATACACACGTTGAGTTTGAAGTTTTTTTATACCTTTACATAGTGTACAAACAACACTTACACTATGGAAAAGGAGAATACGGACACCGACCAACACTTAGAAAAGACAGGTCACGACCTGTCCCTGCTTATCGCCCGCATGTCGCTCGAAGACAAAGCCAAACTCTTATCGGGACGCGATATTTGGTCCACTCATCCATTTGAGGAATACGGTATTCCGCCTATGTACCTTGCTGACGGACCGCACGGACTCCGCAAATTGGCGAGTAACGATGCGACTTTGCATGGCAGCGTGCCTGCCACTTGCTTCCCCACCGCCTCTGCGCTCGGTGCGACTTGGAATATCGAACTCATCCGCGAAGTCGGCGCAGCTATCGGGCAGGAGTGCCAAGCCAATGGCGTACAAATCCTACTCGGTCCCGGCTTAAATATCAAGCGCACTCCACTCAACGGGCGCAATTTTGAATACTACTCCGAAGACCCGCATTTGAGTGGAAAAATAGCTGCGGCATTTATACAAGGCGTTCAATCACAGGGTATTGGGGCATGTGCCAAGCATTTTGTTGCCAACAACCAAGAACACGAACGCATGATGCACAGCGTCAATGCAGACGAGCGCACGCTCCGCGAAATCTACCTCCGCGCTTTCGAAATCGTCGTCAAAGAATCCGCCCCTTGGTCGATGATGTGCGCCTACAACAAAGTCAACGGCACTTGGGCAGGAGAAAACGAATGGCTGCTCACCCACATACTCCGTGACGAGTGGAACTACGAGGGCTTTGTCGTCTCCGATTGGGGCGCAGTCAACCACCCCGACCGCGCCGTACACGCCGGACTCAATCTCGAAATGCCCGACAACGCATTTAGTGCAGACAAAATCGTACAAGCCGTAAAAAACGGTACTTTGGACGAAGCCCGCCTTGACCACACCCTCCAGCCCCTTCTTCGTATTATCCTCAAATCCAATCAATTAAAACTAAAAAATGCAACCACCGACCTCAACGCACATCATGCACTTTCTATTCGCGTAGCGGAAGAAAGTATTGTTTTATTGAAAAATGAAAACGAAATTTTACCCCTAAATGAAAACGAAATCAAGTCGGCGGCGGTCTTAGGCAGATTTGCCGAAACGCCGCGTTTTCAAGGTGGCGGTAGTTCCAATGTCAATGCTTTTAAATCCGAAAGTACGCTTAAAAACATCCGAAAAATAGTAGGCGAAAACGTCGAAATTCATTACCATCCCTTCTACGAATCGCGTGGTGGCAAATACCAAAAATCCGACCTTGACGCTGCTGTTCAATTGGCAAAAAAGGCAGATGTTGCGCTAGTTTTCATTGGCTTGCCTGATGATTTTGAAGCAGAAGGATTGGACAGAGAACACATGGATATTCCCGAATCGCACAAGGCGCTTGTGCGCGAAGTGGCAGCCGTACAAGCCCGTACCGTTGCCATCATCTCCAATGGTGCGGCAGTCGAAATCGAAGAATGGGAACGCGAGGTACCCGCCATACTCGAAGCGTGGTTGTCAGGGCAAGGCAGCGGCGCAGCAGTAGCGAATATCCTCTTTGGTCGCGCCAATCCTTCGGGCAAATTGGGCGAGACTTTTCCCTTGCGTATGCAGCATAATCCGGCGCACCTCTATGCGCCCGGCGAACATCGCAGCGTGGACTATCGCGAAGGTATTTTTGTCGGCTATCGTTATTATGATGCCAAAAGTATGGAGGTTATGTTTCCTTTCGGGCATGGCTTGTCGTATACCCGTTTTGAATATTCAAACTTGACCCTAAATAAATGTGAATTTAATGATAATGAGGTTTTGAAAATTTCTTTAACCGTAAAAAACATCGGCACACGGGCAGGCGCAGAAATCGTGCAGCTATATGTACACGATAAAGCGTCAGAATTGGTGCGTCCGATAAAGGAATTACAAGCATTTACAAAAATAAAATTATGCGCAAACGAATCGCAAACCATTGATTTTGAATTAGATAAACGAGCGTTTACGTATTTTCATCCTGAAATGAAGACTTGGTACGCGGAGTCGGGTGAGTTTGATATTTTGGTGGGCAGTTCGTCGCGCGACCTACGTTTGCATGCGACCATCACACTAAATTCGAGTCAAGAACACAAGCGTGTCATTGATAAATACACGCCATTCAGAGACATCATCAATCATCCCGTAGGACGACCTTTTGTAGAGACAATTTTGGCAGATTTCGGCACCTCCATTGACTCCGAAAAACCCGAAGATTACGAAGCAAAAGCCATTTTCCTGTCCTTGCCACTGATCAAATCCGTTAATTTTAGTCACGGGTCTTTTTCGGAAGAAATGTTGGAAAGTTTGATTACCGCTTTGAATGAATAATGTAAAGCGATTTTGCAAATCGCTCTCGCGTATGTGTACGATTTACAAAATCGTTTTACGTTTTCGACAATACCTTCAAGCGCCTTTGATAAGATTGCCAATAATTTCTTTTGATACGTTCGTCAAGAAATGATGCTTCGATAAATTTTTCAACAAGATTAGATTTTCCCAGCATCGAAGTCATTATACGATTGAATATTTGTTCTTTAATACCTGCCTTTTGTGCGAGTAGCTTAAATTGTTGATTGATTTTCCCTTGTGCCAGATTTTTGGGTAAAAGCCCGTCGTCAAGTGCAAAATCTTTATCCTCCACATGGATTCGACTGTTGAGTAAATCGTAAGCCGGACTCAAACGGGAATCTCCCATAGGCGTTTCTATCAATGAAAAATTTTTGAGATGGGCATCGCCATTAGAAAACAAATAGTTGAATAACAGTACTTCCAATAATTTTGGAGCTTCTACCCGATAAGCCGGTAGGTGAGATTGCATAAGCTGAAACAAGTCAAAATAATTGCCCAAATATTTATAATGTTCTCCATGCGTCTGTGGGGTTCTACTCGCCAATGAAGTGAAATCTTCCTGCGCTCGTTTTGAGCCGTTTTCGGTTACATCAAAGCGTTTGGTGATATAGGCAGGTGTTCCGTCTTTAAAAAATATTAAGGCGTTTTCCGCTGTCTCTATGCCATATACCTGATGGGCAATTTGCATCGTAAGATGTTCATTTGCAGGCATTTGGTCGCTTTTTTTTCCTGCTTCGGATGGAATGGGTTTTAGGATATACGTACTGCGCTCGCCTTCATGGACGAGTCGCAATTTATTTTTTTCCAATAATAAAGAAAACTTCTCTTGTACGCCCGAAATAGACAACTTTCTTCGATTTTCTGCGAATAATTCGTCCGTTTCTACCCCGCTTGCAGGAGAATCGTAAGGCAGTATATGATTCACCTTTTTCCCACTATACATCTTATTCAAACAAGTTCGACTGTAAGTATCGAATCCTTTTGCCAATGTACCCGGACAGTATTTTATTTTTGGTAAAGGCATCAAATTTTTATTACTCTGACCGCACCTATGGCATCATCTGCGGCAGTAAGGGTTAATAAAGCAAAATCATCGTTTTTGTCAATTTTGTTGTGGCGGCAGATTAGTTCTTTGTTTGAACCTTCGGGCAAGAGTTGATAAAAAAACGGGAATAAATACCTTGAATGATAGACCTCCTCACTTTTTGGCAGCGTAAGGCTGATACTGGACTTCTGACTGTCTATCAACCAAGCATCATCGTACTGAAAAGTAAATGAACCGTTGTCATGCTGAATAAGTGTTCCGGCTTGTTCATCTTTGTATAATATGCTGGCTTTTCTCATTTGTTAAATCCTTTAATTCTAAACGCAATTCAAGTCCCAAAACGTTTGATATTTTTTGCAATGTTTTGAGTGTCGGATTACCTTTGCCGCTTTCAAACTGTTTTAATGTTCGCAAGCCCACATCGGATAGTTCTGCTAAAGTTTCTTGCGTTACTTGTAGCGATTCTCTCCTTTCTTTTATGGTTTGTATTAATTTTTCGTAGTGCATTTTAATGCTCTTTTTTTTGCAAAAATACGAATTTTTAAATTAAATTCAATGAAAAATGCAATAAAAAGCACTTTTATTAGATTTTATTTAATTTTAAGATATAGCTTTTGAAGTCCCAAATAGGTATAACTTACATGGTATTTTTTATTTATTTTAAAAAAATAATACCATAAAATAATGGGTTCTTTGACAATTTTTGCATTCCCCCTCCAATGTGGCTTTAGCCCATTGCAATAAGTAACTGAATGACAATGGGTTAAAACCACATTGGAGGAAGAATGAGCATTTTTTGTAAAAATTGTCAAAGAACCAAATAATGTTTTCGTAAATTGCGTATTATCTAACAATTACACCTAAAAATTAGTATTTATTCAACTTACAAGATAAAAAATCAACAAAAATGAAAAAGGAAACGATAGCCATTCACGGCGGATACCAATCCGAACCAACGACAAAATCAGTTGCCGTACCGATATACCAGACGGTCGCTTACGAATTTGACAATGCCCAACACGGCGCAGATTTATTCAACCTTTCGGTTGCAGGAAATATTTATAGTCGGATAATGAATCCGACAGTCGGCGTACTCGAAGAACGGATAGCGGCACTCGAGGGCGGTGTCGCGGCACTCGGCGTAAGTGCGGGTAGTGCAGGGGTCAATTATTCGATTCTCAACCTCGCGGTGGCGGGCGATAATATCGTTTCTGTACCGCAATTGTATGGCGGAAGTTATACGCTTTTTGCACACATGTTGCCAGCACAAGGTATTGATGTACGCTTTGCGGAAAGCGATGAGGCAGCCGATATTGCCAAGCTTATTGACAAAAAAACGAAGGCGGTTTATTGTGAATCTATCGGAAATCCTGCCGGAAATATCGCTGATATTGAGGCTCTTGCGGAGGTCGCACACGCACATGGCGTACCGCTTATCGTGGATAATACGGTGGCGAGTCCTGCTATTCTCAATCCTATCGCTTATGGCGCGGACATCGTGGTACACTCGCTGACCAAGTATATCGGCGGTCATGGTACTACTATTGGCGGCGCAGTAGTCGATAGCGGTAAATTTGACTGGGCGGCACACGCCGACCGATTCCCGATGATGAGTACGCCCGAACCTTCGTATCATGGCGTGGTCTATACCGAGGCTTTTGGTCCGGCGGCTTATATCGCGCGGATGCGTACTGTCGCGCTGCGAAATACGGGGTCGGCACTCTCGCCTCTGGCTGCTTTTCAGTTGTTGCAAGGCATGGAAACGCTGTCGCTACGGATGGAACGACACTGCGAAAATGCCATCGCCGTGGCAAAGTATCTGGAAGGTCATGCGCAAGTTTCGTGGGTGCATTATGGTGGTTTGGAGAGTAGCAAATACCACGAATTGGCGAAGAAATATTGCGGTGGCAAGCCTTCTTCTTTGATGACTTTCGGCATCAAAGGCGGTTTTGAACAAGCAGAAAGGTTTTATGATGCGCTTGGTTTGTTTAAGCGATTGGTGAATATCGGTGATGCAAAATCGCTGGCATGTCACCCGGCATCGACCACGCATCGACAAATGAGCGTCGAAGAGCAAGCCAAAGCAGGCGTCACGCAAGACCTCCTGCGCCTATGCGTCGGCATCGAACATATTGACGATATTATCGCAGATTTGGAACAGGCTTTTGCGGCGGCTAAGTAGATGTACCAAATTCTAAATTCCAAAAAACAAATTCCAAATTTCAATTTTTTTTGAGCAGCCTTTGACCTTTTGGTTGGGGCTGCTTTTTTTTGTTTGTTGAAATAGGAACTGCATTTTTCATAAAAATCACTTATCTTTGAAAAAAAAATCAACGCTTATGTTACAACAAGCACAGCCGTTCACAAATACGCAATTGGAAATTATCAAGACCTTTCGACATGATTTGTCTGAAGTGGATTTGAAGCGTTTGCGGCAGCATCTTTCGGAGTTTTTTGCGAATATTTTTATGGATGAGGCGGATAAAGTCTGGGACGAAGAAGGTTGGGATGAAACGAAAGTGGATGAATTGCTGAATACGAAACTTCGTCGTAGAAAATCTTAAGCATGAAAAAGCGGATTGTTATTGTATCTTTAAATCAAATCAAAAAAGACTTTCTGTATGAGTACATTAGAATTAAAAGGCAGTATTTACGATTTGATTTCTACGGTCAATAATGAATCTATTTTGCGGCAAGTGCATGAAATGGTACGGGATGTCTTGGAACGAAATACGAATTTGGCAGACGAAAATCCTGACATCTTCAAACCCATCCGCGAAACCGTCACACTCGAAGAACTCAAAAAGGAGCAAAATTTTAAAGGTATTGACCGCCCTGAGTTCGATGCTTTAGCCAAGCAATTGGACATTCAAGAATCTTATGAAGAACTAATTGCTTGATATTGATTTATTAACTTCCGATAGAGATTTTGAACACTTGAATGAGGCATTTATTCGATTGGCAAATGTGTGAATATGGTGGGCTTAGGCAAGTGCAAATTATTTTGGGTTGACAATTAGTTTAAAAAGCTGCTTTCTCATCAACATTTTTTTGGACAGTTTATCATCTTCCAAACCCATCAGTTTATTGTGCAGGTAATCAAACTCTTGCGAAAAATCCTTAATGGCATCCTCACGGCTATCTCCACTTCCAACAACACCTAATAATACCGATTCGACGATAAAACCATCTTCATTTTTTTCTAACACACAATTTAGCGGAGATAATAAATGATACGTTTTTTCCTTGTGAATGATAGACTCAAAGGTATGTGGAATTTCTGCTCTCTCCGATTGGTCTATTCCATTGGAATCGGTGGGGTCGTGCATATCCGTTTGAAGTTGCTTTTGCATCTCCACAGGCAACTGTTTTATCAACTCCAAGATTTCTTGATAACCGATGTTTAGCTTTAATTCCATGTTTCAAATATAAAGGTTTTTTTGAGGATTTCCTAAAAGTAGTACACCTTCATTATTTAAAATCTTCCCATTTCCTTTCATTCAGCTTATTGGCTAACTCCTTAGAATCTTTTACATCTTCGGCAATATTCCAAAAATATTTTTTCGATTGTAACATTCCTCCTTTAGTGCTTTTTAAAAACGACGTGGGATGAGGATTACTCAATAGAAAAACTTGTAAAGGAACACTCTTATTTTCTTCAATCCTATTATCCCATTTTAAGATTTTCTCTTTTGCAGTCTTAATGAGGTGTTCCTTTTTTAAGTTTGAGTTGTTCCATTTTATTGTACCTTCCGCAACATTTTTACCAACTATTACTATCGCATCAATCTCATAAATGGCTCTTACTCCTTTATTTTTGTAAGGTGCGAAATATTTTGCTCTTCGATGACTATACGCACCACCCTTATCCGGACACATATACACTAAATCCTTAATCTCATGCAGTGTTCCTGAACAGTTAACAACATCAAGTAAATATTTCCATTTGGGGAGCAATCCCCTACTGTCTAAGTAAACTTTAAATTCCTCAATGAGATTTGAAATGTACTCTGTTTTTGCAACAGCTTCAAGACTATTTATAAAATCTTCATAAGACAAAGGTTGTAAAATTATATTATTCTTCTCGGCAATTTCAAAATCTTTAGCAAATCGCTGCTCCAAATTATCTGATTCAAAATTAGAAAGTAAAAAAAGAATCTTTCTGTCACTTCCATCGCTAAATCCTTCTATATGCTTCTTTATTTGGGAAGAATAAAACCAATCGTTTAATTTTGTTTCAAAAAAAATAGAGATAGATTTTTGTGTTATGATTAAATCAGGAATGCTTTTATTTTTCTTTATTTGCTGAGAAAAAAAAGGACCTATCGGAATATCTATATCGTTTTGAATCAGATTTACAATGAGTTCTTCAAATCTTTTCGGACTTTCCTCATATACCAGTTTCATCATTAGTCCACAATAATTCGTAACCCTATTTTCTTTCTGAACATAATCGGTAAACAGTGAAATTTCTCTACTCATTTTTATTGTTTTGTATTTATAATTTAACTTAACGCCCATAAAACTTCCAAGAAACCCCAATCAGAAAAGCCCGTTTCTTTAAAGTTACAAGTCCAATGCGAATATATAAAATAACTACCGTTCCTCCAAAAATATGTGGCAGAATAGCAACTTCCCCCACAAACAAAAAAAATTCCCCAACCTATCCAAACCAATAACTCGCGGAATCCACCCACATTTACATAGATGAAGCACATTATCATTTGGATAATCTACTTAATCTACCTATTTTTACATAGATTAAGCAGATTATCGTTTGGATAATCTACTTAATCGTAACACAGACATTCCTGTCTGTCCTATCATATACAGACAAGAATGTCTGTGTTACGAAACAAATCATGAAAAATATAGTTATCGGCAGAACGGCTCAAAAACAGGAATTAACGGAGGCATTAAACTCCAACAAACCCGAAATGATTGCCTTGGTGGGCAGACGGCGAGTTGGCAAAACCTACTTGGTGAGTCAGATGTATGATGAGCATATTGATTTTGAAATAACGGGGCTTCAATATGGAAATAAGCGCGAACAGCTTGAGAATTTCATGTTACGCATGAGCAAGCATTTTCCGAATTACGAACTGAACACCATCCCAAAATCATGGTTAAAAGCCTTTGACCATTTGACACGGGCATTGGAAAGTGTGGAGAAAAAAACAAAAATGGTCGTCTTTCTGGATGAATTGCCGTGGTTGGCGACTCGAAAATCGGGCTTCCTGACAGGCTTGAGTTATTTTTGGAACAGTTGGGCGGTCAAACAAAATATTGTGGTCGTGATATGCGGTTCGGCGGCTTCGTGGATGATAAAAAAGGTTATCAATGACAGGGGCGGATTGCACAACCGGGTCACTCGTTTGCTGCATCTTTATCCCTTTACTTTAGCCGAAACCGAAGCCTATTGTCGCGCCCAAAACATCAAATTGAACCGATACCAAATCCTACAATTGTACATGGTCATGGGCGGTATTCCGATGTACCTCGACCAAGTCAAAGCTGGACTTTCTGCCATTCAAAATATTCAAAACATCTGTTTCGCGCCAACGGGTTATCTGCGAAATGAATTTGACCGCTTATTTGCTTCGCTGTTCAGTGATTATCAAAAACACGTTGCCATTATACGTGCCTTAGCCGCGAAACGAAAGGGATTGACGCGACAGGAAATTATCAAGGCAACCAAATTGCCAAACAGTGGAAAATTAAGCGATATTTTATACGAACTCGAAACTTCGGGCTTTATCACGGTTTATGGCGGTTATGGCAAAAAAGTTAAGGAAAGTCTTTTTCGTCTGACGGATGCTTACTCCTTATTTTACCTGACTTTTTTAGAGCCTTTGGGCAAAAATAACCAATTGGATTTTACACAGCTGAGCGATTTACCCGCATGGAAAACATGGAGTGGCTATACGTTTGAAAATATCTGTCTCGTCCATATCGGGCAGATACGAAAGGCACTAAGTATTGGAGGCGTCACTTCTTCTATTGCCTCTTATATTGCGCGACCCAAAGACGGTTTACCTGGCACGCAGATAGACCTCCTGATAGACCGCAACGACCAATCTATCAATATTTGTGAAATCAAATTTAGCATAGAAAACTATGTAGTTACAAAAAAGGATATTGACAATATAGAAATAAAAAAGCAGGTATTCAGACATCACACCAAAACAAAAAAGCACCTGTTTACGACCATTATTACAACAATGGGCGTAGTAGAAAATAGCCATAAAATCAACTCAATAGACCAAGTCGTAACCCTCGACGACTTATTTGAATAATCGATAGTGTTCGACAAGAATAGGGTAAGGAAGCGAGCAATAAAAATTAATATTCGCTTAATGTGCTAAAAAAAGCGACTTTGAGCGAATAATAATACAAAAAAAAGCACAGACTTCACAGCCTGTGCTTTATATTTTCTGACAGACAAGGGTGTCTGCGTGGCGTTATTTCTTCACTTCTTTTACTTCTACCACTTCCGCTTCTTCGACTTTTTTATTGCCCAAATACTCTGGCAAATCCATACCTGCCATATTAAATAGGTCGTTCATGGGTGGAACGGATTTATACAAACCGGAGATGAATTTGGAGGTCGAGTTGCCTTCGCCTTCTTTTTGTCCGCCGCCTTCCCAAACGGTGACTTTATCAATTTTAATATTCTTGATTGCATCAACTTGCGTCTTAACAAGTTCGGGCAACTTGTCGGCTACCATCAACAAGACGGCATCTTTGGAGCTGTCGCCGGCAGAGTGGACGAGTTTTTCAAAACCTTCGGCTTGCTTGCTGAGGAGTTCGTACATACCGCGTGCTTCAGCTTCTTTTTTAGCATAAATCGCGTCAGCTTCACCTCTTGCGATTCGTCGGCGTTGTTCGGCTTCGGCTTCGGCTTCTATTTCGAGTTTGCGCTTGGCAATTTCAGCGTTGACGATGGCGTCGGCTTCTTGGCGTGCCATCTCGCGTGAGGCACGGGCGCGCTCGGCTTCTTCCTCTGCACGGTACGATTCTTCGAGTGCCTTTGCGGTTTGTATTTTCTCAGAAGCTATCGCCAAACGCTCGGCTTCGGCTTCTTGTTGACGACGCAAGGCATTGGATTTTGCAATGGCGATTTGGGCGGTGTTTTCTCCCTCGATGGCATCGGCATTGGCTTTGGCTTCCCCTACTTTGGCGAAGGAATCTGCCTCCGAAACCTTGATACGTTGGTCGCGTTGTGCATTGGCTTCACCGATGCTACCATCACGGTTTTTCTCCGCTACGATTGTTTTAGCTTCGTTAATCGCCTGAGCAGCAGCCTCTTGTCCGAGTGCTTTGATGTAGCCGGATTCATCTTTGATGTCGGTTACGTTGACATTGATGAGTTTCAAACCAATTTTGCGTAGCTCCAAACCTACGTTGGAAGATACATTGGTGTAGAACTTGTCGCGGTCGGCATTGATTTCTTCAATGTCCATCATGGCGATAACAAGGCGCATCTGACCGACAATAATATCGTGCGCGAGGTCGCGGATGCTGTCCATTTCCAAGCCTAAAAGACGGTCTGCGGCATTGGTCATCACGCCCTCTTCGTCAGATACCCCAACGGTGAAGCGCGAAGGCACATCGACACGGATGTTTTGACGACTCAAAGCACCTTGCAAATCGACATCAATCGAAATTGGCGTGAGTTCCAAAAAGGCGTAATCCTGAATGACGGGCCACACAAAGGCAGCGCCACCGTGAATACATTTGGCGGAGCGTCCGCCGCCTGTACGTCCATATACAACGAGGATTCTATCCGATGGGCAACGCTTGTAGCGCGACGCCGCAAATAATAACATCAAAAAGGCGAGTAGAACGAGTCCGCCTATGAGTCCGAGCATTCCTGTAAGCATAATTTATTGATTTTAGATGAGTTAATTATGTTGTTTTGAATGTGTGAAATTACAAATTATATTTTATCAAACACTCAACTTATATTTCAAATCTCTCACTTTATCAAACAAGACATTTTCGTCCAATAAGTGTTCGACTTTTAATCGTAAAATTTCTTTATCGGGTTTTCTTTTAGAATATTCGAGTTTGATGATTTGTATATCTTCATTGAGGTCTTTATCAATACCGTTGAGTTCCTTGAGGTCTTTTTCAATTTCTTTAATTAGGTTGTTGACGGCCTCTTCATTAAATTCTTCCGGATTAGTGAGTTTATTGACGACTTGCAGTATGCCTTTTTGTGTCAAGAATTTTACTATACGAGTTTGGTACTCCTCGTCTAATGCTTCGTAATACATCTGTCCTCGTGGTGTCAGTTGCGACACAAAACCGGATTTTTGATTATGGTGTGATAAATATCCTTCTGCACCAAGATAGTTCATTATATCTTGCACATCACCTGAACTATATCCTTCTCCCATCATATCTATTATCCAAAACGGACTAAGGGCGAATGTTGGATTAGCTTTTCGATTGAAGTAATATACTGCAAGTAAATGGTCATAAATTCTTGATACTTCATATTTTCCGTACGGAAATTTTATGGTCAATTTATTGTTTTTTATTTCTCCCAAAATATGATTTTATAAGTTTTTGGGCGATTTTTTTCGACAATAATATAGTTTTTGACGATTTTCTATGAAAAATCGTTTGTTTATGAAATATAAACAATCAAATTCTCAATGTAAATATAGTTAATTTTTTGCTTTTAATTGACTTTCAATTCATCTTCATTCGTCCAAGTCCTTTTTCATAACAATTTGCACAATTTCGTAGCCCATTTTTTTATACAAATCAAAAGCGAGGGTATTCCATCCAAATACACTCAAACTTGTTCTTTTGATGTTTTGGGTCTTACAAAAATTGTGAAGTTCACTGAGGGCTGCTTTGCCGTATCCTTTTCCTCTATGTTTTTCATCTACAAAAATCTGATAACCGTAGGCGGTCATTTTTTCAGTATTGATGACAAACCAAATTCCACCTACTGCTTGGTTAATTGTTTCGTCAAAAATAGTTACTATTTTGGTTTGCGTGGTTTCTTTTTGGTGGTAGAGTGCTTGTTCAATTTGCCGTTTTGACATTTCCATTGCTTCCTCAATATTCAAGTCATTCGCCTTTGCCAATCCTTTTGCGTAGTCTTTGATGGTTTCTTCGAGAAATTGTTCTTTTTCGGATTCGTTTTTTGGAATTAGTTTTAGATTTAAATTGTTTTTCATGTTAATTTTGCTTTAGATTTTTGAGTTAATCTTTAAACACCCTTCCATCCAAAAACCGCGACACTATGACCAATATTATCCCCGCCAGTGCCATCGTACCATCGCCATCTACCACTGTATGCGCTGTAAATGCCAATATTACATCAAAGAAAATCCCGGCATAAGCCCACTCTTTCAGGAAGGCAGACTTACGGCTAAGAATTGCCACAACCGCTAATATTTTCACCGTAGCAAGCGGATAAATTAGATAAGTCGGGTAGCCCAAATGTTTGAAAAATCGACGACCATGTCGTGTTTTGTGAGGTACATACTCGCTGAAAAAAGCATCAGCGCACAGAGCAATCCCGTGCTTATCCAGTAAATGAGTTTGTTGGCTTTTATTAAAATTAATGTTGAATTTTGAATGAATGAATTTTGAATGTTTCAACGCGCGTATTTCAAATTTTCGATAACTTTCAATCGTCCTTCGGTATGCTCCAGAAAAGCGTTCGTTTGTCTCAAATGTTCTTGAAAATCAGTGTTTTCTGTATAAAATAATTCGGCAGAAAATTCATGAGCGACTTGCAACATCGTGATATACGGTTTCGGGTCATGCTGTCGTGTGAGTCGTCGGAGTGCCAACAAATAATCATCTCTGAATACCGTCGGAATGATGATTTTCGCTTGTTGTGCTGCGGTCAGTTCAGCGTTCATCATGATGCGTGCGATACGTCCGTTGCCATCGAGAAAGGGGTGTACTTCGCTCACCAAAAACATCATAAAAGCCGCCTTTGCAAAGGGCGCATTGAGGGCGCGATAAAGTTCAAATCCTTTGATAAGCGTTCCGCGTACGAGCGTATAATCGACAAAAGCTGTCTGTCCAGCATAGTTGTTTTTATCTTTGAATTTTCCGGGATTTTTACTCGTTCTTGCAGAAAGTAACACATGGTGTCGGCGCATTAAAATCTCCAATAATTCATCTGCACTTGTAGGCGTGAGCGACATTTCAGCGACATCAGAAGCAATGCGATATGTACCGAGAATGTCGTGCGAATCTTCTTGTCGAGCGGGTAGCGGTTGTTGGTTTTGAATGATATTTCGCGCCTCTGCAAGACCAAATCGTGTACCTTCAATGTAGTTGGAAAAATAACTTTCGTAGAAAGCAAACAAGCGAAATTGTACGTCGGTTTGGTTGCGTTCGGGCTGGTTTTTGTATTCGTTTTGTTGCAATTCAATGAACAGTTTTTGGAATAAATCTACCCGCGCAGGGTCGTAAGGCGTACCCAATGCACGAGCTTTTGCCACAGATGAATGAAGCAATTTTGAAGGACGTGTGGCGAGCATGGCACTGATCATTTTGTGGAGTTTTTCGTACTCGCGTGTCATCTCCAATTGTTCGGAAATCGCCTTTGCTTTGTCGCGCAATTCATTCAACCCCGTTTCGCCGTGTACACGAATTATTTTGTCCAATTCTTCCTCTACATAAGTACGCGGAAGTGTTTTTGATGCACCGCCTTTGCGCCGCGATATTTGGAGGTTTTCGAGTAAAGCACGTTCTTTTTGGGCAGCAAATAAACCATCCGCAAGTAGATTGTCACCTGCTATCGCGCCTTGTCCTTTGAGAAAATTGACGGTAATACCTGCGAGCTTAGTTTTGCGTGTGTATTTATAGGTGACAAATATATCGTCCGTCTCCGTAGGTTGAAATTCTAAGGCAGAACGATGACTCAAAACCGCCCCTTCAAACAAACCGCCCAAGACGGTAAATAAGTTTCGCTTGACAATATCCTTCGGACTATCTTTCAAATTTGAGGTGTATAATCGTGGGGCGATTTTTCGGATGTTGCCGGATTTTTCAAGTTGATTTATTCTCCTCGACACAGCCGAATCCGGCGAACCAAAAATAATTTGCGGAAGGTCTGTGTGTATATTTTTTTTCATTAAAATGCCATTTTTTTCCCAAAATGACAAATATTATTGATTATAACAAGGTTTTATGTTAATTTTTTTCGATTATAAATTTAATCCTTCGTAATATTATCGCTCTTAATTTTCTTTATATTGGATTTTTTTTAAGCCCAAATGCAGTTATTTGTATACAGGACTCCAACCATACTTATTGACAAGTACAACTAACAAAACTATATTAATAAAGATGAAAACGAATACTAAAATCCAAAAGGCTACGATAAACCGTTCCCGAAATTTACGATTCATGTCTGTTAAATTTGTTATTTCAGGTTATTTTCTTCGCCTAAATTCTTTAGGCATCACGCCCGTTCCCTGGCAGAGGTCGCAGTCATTGCGTTCGCCGCGTGTCGATTCCCAATAACCTTTTCCGTTGCAGGATTCGCAATAGTCAGGTTTTACACGCTTGGAAAGCCAACGGGCGGTGAGATACACCAAACCCAAAATCACAAGGGCTGCAAGAATATTATTACTCATAATAATTAGTCCATAGTTGATAGTCCATAGCAGAAGACAATTTCACGTCGAACTATGGACTATCGACTGACGACTATGGACTATTTTATTTTTTCTTTAGAAAACTGGTTTTCAAAACAATATAACTTTTTCCGACTTTACATTCTACTGCGTTGGGGTCGTCGGTGAGGCGTATGCCTTTCAGGACTGTGCCGCGTTTGAGGGTCATCGACATGCCTTTTACTTTGAGGTCTTTGATGGGCATTACTGCGTCACCGTTGGCAAGGATGTTACCGTTGCTATCTGTTGTGTCCATTTATTTTGTATGTTTGAATGTCAGGGACTTGCATGAAATTATAAATTGTAACTCGTAACCCACGACTCGTTTCATTCCAAATATCTCAGACTATCTACGGGTTCTACCAGTAGCATTCCGTTTTCCAACACATCAATCACTTGTATCGGTACGCCCGTGGGAATGGCTTCGCCTATCGTAATTGCATCCAATTCGCGAAGTGAGCCTTGTACTTTCATCTGCACTTTGCCGATACCGCCTTTATCGCCCGGAATTATGAGGTAAACTTCGCCTGTTCCGCCAATAGCATTATCAAGATTGAGTGTACCGCTACTTTGTAATTTGATAAATAGGTAGAAAATATACGCCACTACGAGCATCGCCACAAAACCCGCCGACGAAGCGAGTAATATTGCCATCACCGCCCCTACGCCACCACCCAAAGCGACTACGCCTGTCCAACCAAAAAAGGTAAAAAATGCGATAATGCTTCGGACAGAAAGCAAGGTGAAGTCGGCATCCAAGCCATCTATACCATCGGGGTCGCCCATATCTGATTCGGCATCGGCGTCGAAATCAATGCCGATAATACTCAGCACAAATTGAATCACAAACAATACACTGAACACAATAGATATGCCCCAAAAAATTTGTTGGATATTGCTCAAATCGCCCCACCAGTTCAATAATGTAATTGTCATCATCATGGTTGTCTGTATTTTCGGTAATTTATTGGTTAGTAGTTTATGCAGTTTGTAATCTGCTGACTAAATAACTTTTATGTTATGTTAAGATAAATAAAACATGCTAATTTACATACAAGTTTCGACAAATCAATAGAAAACATCGTTAAACGGGTTGCGAGTTGCGAGTTACGGGTTTTCGGGTTAGGGGTTTACACATAAAAAAGCCTGATTTTTCGTAAGAAAAACCAGGCAAATACTATTTTGGATAACCCGTAACCCGTAACTCGAAACCCGTTTTAATTCAAATCTCCTATCTTCTCTTCGGTAGATTCGATGACTCGTTTTTGAGCGTCGATTTCGAGTGCTTTATTATCTTGGTCGGTCAGGTTTTGTTCTATCTCTGCTT
>Ga0209595_100316_pt1 | contig 16907 bp, 15 predicted proteins | sample Porto_4metaG_FD_187427 | JGI IMG/M metagenome (GOLD analysis project Ga0209595, IMG submission 187427) | Marine algal microbial communities from Porto, Portugal - Porto_4 metaG (SPAdes) (version 2) | ecosystem: Host-associated > Algae > Red algae > Unclassified | place: Portugal: Porto...
CGCAGGGTTAATTATTGTTCTTTTTTCTTGATTACTAGACTCTCTCCATTCACCGTTTACATACATTTTTAAATCTAGCACTATATTGAATCCTCCTTTATTGATCGTTTATATATTTATAAGCAAGTTTCATGCCAACATTTAAAACACAAAGGAATCCTATAAAAACTAACTATATTCTTACGTGTAATAAAAAAGAAATATGCGTTGTTGCATACACTATTCCATTTTGCATAAAACAAAACGTATATCAGTACCATTACCATCTTTCATTTTGCTGAAATGTGAGATGATAGTACTTGCCACCCACGAATAGTGGAAAACTCGCTAAACTAACAAAAAAGGAGAGGTCTATGTGACCTTCTCCTTTTTTAGGAATACGAGATTATATCAGTTGGCATTCCTTTTTCACTGACAATCCTTTGATATTTTCGACTCACTGAAGATTGGCTAATGCCAAGAGCTTTTGCTGCCTTAGTCGTTGTTTTATACTGCTTCATTGCAAGTAAAATCAATTGTTCTTCTACAGAATGTAGTGCTTCTTGTAACGGTAATACTCTCGTAATAACTGGTTTTGATTTTTTAAAGTCATAACCGGGGGTTAAAAACTTACTAACAAACTCAGCTTCAATTACTGGATCGTCTGCTGATACTACTAAACGTTCAATCATATTTTGTAATTCACGTACATTTCCTGGCCATGAATAAAACTCTAGTAAGTTAAGTGCATCCGGAGTTAAATGATAGTTTTTATTATATTTTTCATTTAACTGTTGTAAAAAATGAAAAGCGAGTACTGGGACATCTTCCATTCGTTCTCGTAGAGGAGGCACTTGCAATGGAATTACATTTAAGCGATAAAATAAATCTTCACGGAACGTTCCTGCCTCTACCATCTTTTCCAGACTTTTATTTGTAGCGGCAATAATTTGTACATTTATTTTCGTAGGTATTGTACTTCCAATAGGAATTACTTCTTGTTCCTGCAGGACCCTAAGCAATTTCACCTGCAAATGTAGAGGCATTTCTCCAATTTCATCTAAAAATAAAATACCTTGATCAGCTCGCTTGAAATATCCTTCTTTTCCATTTTTATCTGCTCCTGTAAAAGCACCTTTCGTATAACCAAATAGTTCACTTTCTAACAAAGTTTCTGGAATTGCACCACAATTTAATTTTAAAAATGGCTTTGCAGATCGCTTTCCAAGTTGATGAATTGCTTGAGCAATTACTTCCTTCCCGACGCCCGATTCTCCGGAGATAAGAACATTGGAAGAGAAATCTGCTATTTTTTTAGCTTGGTTTATAATTTGCTCCATTTTCGGACTACAGTAAATAAGTTTCTTAAGAAAACGATCTTTATTTTTAAAATCATCTAATTCCTTCTTATATTGCTCTGATATTCTCTTTATTTCATGTAATTCCGTCTTTAATCTCGTAGCTTCTGTAATATCTCTTGAAGCAATAATAATACGATGAAGCTCTCCGTTTTCATCAAATACAGGATTTCCAACTGCCAATATTTTTCTTCCACTTTTTGTTTCTTGTACAACTGATACCTTTTTTTGTTGCTCCAATACTAATCGCGTAACAGATGGACTAAATAACCCTTTCTGTTCTAAGTCTAAAAGGTTTTTACCTAAAAGATCCTTCAAATTACTCCCCCAAAAATCATTAATAACGGTTTCACTGTAACGAATTAATTCCCCTTTATGATTAACAACTAATATTTCATCATAAATACTAGACAAAATTGCATGCAAATCTTTGTTTAAATCCTTTATATATTCAATTTCCATTGCCATGTCCTCAACCATCGGCAAATCTTGTACGATAATAACCATTCCTTCAATATTTCCATCAAAGTTTGGAATGGGACTGTAGTCAACTAATACACCCATCTCATTTGTGATTTGTAATTGATTCAAAATTGTCTTTCCCGTTGCAAATACGTTATTAATATGTCCTTCGTTAAAAATTTGTTCTGCTGGTACATTCATTACTCTTTCAGGTGTAGATTTAATCATCTTCAAACCAGATTCATTGCAATTTACAATTTTCTTTTCACGATCCACTACAAAAATCCCCATTGGAATAGACGTTAAAATAATTTTTAATATATCAACACTCTGATTTTCTTGTTTAAATAGTTCTGCAAAAACATCTTCTCTTCTTATATATCCTATTAACTCATCCATTTCATTTTTCACTATCGCAATCGGCGCTCCAATAATTTGAAACAGAGCTGTTAAAGAAATATTTTTACTAAGATAACATATTGTATCTAGCGAAACTGCATTTGCAAGCAATGCCTTGGAATGTAAGTCCTTACTGTTTGATAGCAGATCCTTGACATGAACGTATGCAAATAATTTCTCTCCCCTTTTTAAAAATAGAAAAGGTTCTTTTATATTTTCAACGTCTATATTCCATTCCTTTTCGGATTGATCGATAGGTAGAGAAACAATAGGTCTAATTTTATTACGAGCAATGGAAAACATTCTGCTATTCCTCCTTTGGGCTACTTAATTTGTATTGTATCATTAAATGCAGATTTTTTTAATTAATCTGAAAACAAAAACATTCTTTCCTTTACTTAATAAAAAAAGGAAGATGAGCACCTCCATCTTCCTCATTGTTCTATCATTAATCACTACCACTAACGAAAAGGTCTTCTTGAATATAAGCTAATACCATACCTGGAATTACTTTATCTCCTGCCTCTACTTCTAAAGAGTGAACTTCTCCGCTACATCCCATCTTAATTACTTCCAGTTTACCATTCATATCTTTAATCGAAAATAATGGCTCCCATTCATAAACTCGAGAATCCTTAACAATAGAAACTTTTTCAATTGTTCCATAGCATGGACTCGTAATAATATCATAGTACATAATCAATCATCCCCTTCTTTTATTCTATTAATATTGCTCTTCTAACCTTTGTGACTGAAGAATCATATAAAAAAAGCTTTGAAACTCTTCTATGTCTTCAATCTCAATTCCTAACCTCGGTGCCCAATATTGTTCCTCTACAATATCTTCTTGACTTAATAAAATCATTCTCCCATTTTGAATAGAGGTAACCATTGCTTTTCCAAGAAACTGTTGTGAATACGTAACAGCTATATCGTAACGATGACTTTTCGACAAAACACAATAATAACCGATTGGTTGTCTCTCCACTTCTTCTAATAAAATATCCAGTTTCATTTGAGCCCTCCTTTAGGTTAAAAATGCAACCAACCTCTTAGGCGCGATGCTTCTACAATCTTACGAACTCCTTCAATATAAGCAGCAATTTTCATATTTACTCCAAAGTGTTTTGAAGTGTCAAGTACGTTAGAAAAACTAGATGTAATTTTCTCCTTTAAACATTGATCAACATATCGCTCTGTCCAATAATATCCTTGATTATTTTGACACCATTCAAAATAAGAAACAATAACACCACCCGAGTTTGCTAAAATATCTGGAACAACCAAAACTCCCTTTTCTTCTAACATCGTTATCGCCTCTTTTGTTGTTGGACCATTTGCAGCCTCAATGATAATCTTACATCCAAGCTTTCCTGCATTATGTTTCGTAATGACTCCCCCAATTGCCGCTGGAATGAGTACATCACATTCTTTTTCTAACAACTCCTGATTAGAAATTGTTTTACTAAAGAGATTCGATACTACACCGAAAGAATCTCTGTTTTCTAATAAATAAGGAACATCTAAGCCGTCTGGATTATAAATTCCTCCTATAGCATCTGATACCCCAACTACTTTCACACCAATATCATATAAATATTTCGCCAAATACCCTCCAACATTCCCAAATCCTTGAATAATAACTCTCATATTTTGTAGTGGAATTTGTTTTAACTCACTTACTAACTGAAGCGTATACAATACACCTTTAGAAGTTGCTGTTTCCCGTCCTTGTGATCCTCCTAGCATTAATGGCTTCCCGGTTATAAAGCCTGGAGAGTCAAACTCCCTAATATGGTCATATTCATCTAGCATCCAAGCCATAATTTGCGCATTTGTGTACATATCAGGAGCCGGAATATCTTTCGTCGGTCCCACAATTTGACTTACTGCCCTTACATACCCACGACTCAATAACTCTAATTCTCTAAAACTCATCTCCTGTGGATTACAAATAATCCCGCCCTTTGCGCCTCCATATGGCAGTCCTGTCACTCCACATTTCAAGCTCATCCAGCCAGCAAGTGCTTTTACTTCTTCTGCCGTAACATCTGGATGGAATCTAATACCACCTTTCGTTGGCCCAGCTGCGTCATTATGCTGAGCACGATACCCTTGAAATACCTTTGTTGTTCCATCATCCATACGAACAGGAATACTTACTTCTAAAAAACGCATTGGTTTTTTCAGAAATTCAAATACTTCGTCTGGATAATGTAAAAAATGAAGCGCCTCTTTTAATATAGCTTGAAATTCCTCTAAAGGATTTTCAACCTCACCTGTATGTTTTTCTGACTGAATCGGCACGATAACACCTCGCTTTTTATTTTTACTAATTATACAAAGCAATAATCGTGCCAAGTGAAAATGCTACGGTAATCATATTGTGTCACCCTCCTACTTATGATGCTTTGAATGACTTATGCAATACTGCATGATTATTAAATATAAAAAGCAAAAGACATCGGGATTTATCCGATGTCTTTTGCTTTTTACATTTCCTGCACTTCTTCAAAATGCATTTGCGGAGGAGCTAAGCGGAACATATTTGTAATATATAAAAGATATCCCATTCCAATAGCAGCCCAGCAAATACCGAGAATAAGTGAATGAACATTGAGATTAAACCATAGTACTGCTACAGTACCAGCACCTAAAATAGGCATCACTAAAAAATTTAAACAGTCTTTTATCGTTTTATATCTTTTTTTCTTAATTACATAGTAGGAAATTACAGATAAATTAACAAATGTAAATGCAATAAGCGCTCCAAAATTAATAAGTGATGCTGCCGTTTCTAAATCAATGAATATCGCAGAGAGTGAAATAACTCCTACAATAATAATGTTATATACTGGCGTTCGCCAACGAGGATGAATGTATCCGAATATTTTTTTCGGAATGACATTATCTCGACCCATTACGTACAATAATCTAGACACACTTGTATGAGAAGCTAAACCAGACGCGAGTGTCCCCATAAGCGTTCCTACTAAAAAGAAAGCTTGAAATAGTTTTCCACCAACATATAGCGCAATTTCTGGAGACGCTGATTCTTTATCTTTAAATACAGATGTATCTGGAAAGAAAGATTGTGTAAAATACGTAGTTGTAATGAATAAAACTCCACCGATTAAAGCAGTAAGAAAAATAGCCCGAGGTATTGTCTTCCTCGCGTTTGGTGTCTCTTCCGAAAATGTAGTTACTGCATCAAAACCTAAAAATGAAAAACAAAGAATTGTTGCACCTGCAACTAACGGTGATATTTGTATATCTGATTGAAAAAACGGCTGAATGGAAAAAACTTCTCCTGTTCCCTCTCCCGCTAATAAACCTTTTATAACTAGAAAAACAAACACGGCCATTACTAGCACTTGAAATATTACTAAAAACGTATTGAAGTTAGCAGTAACATTTACGCTAATAACATTTATAAGTGTAATCAGTAGAATAAAACCAATGACCCATATCCAATTAGGAACACTTGGAAAAAATGCTGACAAATAAATTCTCGTTAATAGTGCGTTCACCATCGGCAGAAACAAATAATCCAATAATGCGGACCATCCAACAAGAAACCCAAGTCTTGTACTAATTGTTTTCTGTGTATACGTATAAGCTGATCCTGCGGTAGGAAAAACCTTTACCATTTTGCCGTAGCTTGCAGCGGTAAACAACATCCCTGCTAATGCAATCAAATAAGCTCCTGGAACATGCCCACCTGTTTTTTCCGAAACGATTCCAAACGTATCAAATCCAACCATCGGTGTCATATACCCGACCCCTAGCATAACAATTGACCAAAGCCCTAACGAACGTTTTAAACCAACTACTTTTCCCACCTATCATTCCCCCTACTTTCTCTATCTCATTTTCATTTGAAAATCGACAGCGAAAAGGAAACGCTTTCAAATAGCTGTATACATCACACCAACTATTACAGTTCCCTTTTGTTTTTAAATATCATGCAATTTTCGAGCCAAAATGTATGTAATTAAAAAATTCAATTCGAAAGAAAACATATAGGTGGAATGAGGCCTCACTTCTTCTCATTTTTTATTCATTTTGACATAAGTTATTCAATCTCTCATACTGCTAAATATAAAAAATAAAACTTTAATTCGTGTTTTTTATTTTCACTCCCTTACAAATTTGGTTTTTATGAGATAGGAATATTTCCATGAAATAATAACATTATGTAAACTATCCATAGAAAAAAGCTGTCTTTTCTATAAAGACAGCTTTTTCTATGACACGATATTAAAAATTGAATGCGAAGTCATCGTCAGATAACTTTTCAACGTTCGTTGCTTTTACGTAACCATTTCCTTTTACAGAGAAGAAATCATGGTTTTTCGTATCTGTACGTAGACCATTTAAAACGATTGGGTTAATTTCTTCTTCTTCAAACTTCGGCTCAAGTCCTAAATTCATAAGTCCTTTATTCGCATTGTAGCGAACGAAACGATTTACATCATCTACAAGACCGATAGAAGTGTAAATTTCTTCTGTGTATGCCATTTCAATTTCATATAGTTCCATTAATAACTCTTGCGTTTCTTTTTGCACTTCTTGTTGATCTTCTGCAGAAAGCTCTGCGAAAAGTTGTTGTGCTAAAATACCGACGAATACGCCGTGAATGGACTCATCACGAATGATTAGGTTAATAATTTCACCACTTGCCGTCAATTTACCTTGACCTGCTAAGTAAAGTGGATAGAAGAATCCACTATAGAATAAGTAACTTTCTAAGAACACACTTGCTACCATTGCCATGTATAACTCTTTTTTCGTTACTTGAGGCTTTAATAAACGACGATAGTAACGAGTAATAATACCAGCCTTTTTCTCAAGTAATGGATGATTGTCTACCCATTCAAAAATATCATCAATTTCTTCTTCCGTAGCTAACGTTGTAAAAATATGACTGTAACTCTTCGCATGTACTTCTTCCATAGCTCCCATGAAAGCTAATACACTTTTTGCTTGTAAATTTTCAAGATGAACAAGTACAAGTGGCATCCCTTCGCCACCTTGTTTCGTATCTAAAAGTGTTAAACCACCTAATACACGCTTATAAGCAATTTGCTCTTCTTTTGATAATTGTGCCCAAGTATTTTTGTCAGAAGACACCGCGATTTCTTCTTCTGTCCAAAACTGAGCGATGTTTTGCTTCCAAAACATTAAACTAAAATCATCTTCCTTTTTGTTCCAGTTTACCGCACGCATTCAATCGCCCCTTCTCTAAATAAACATGAAAAATTGATAACTAAGCATGAGCAGGGTTCAGAAAACCCTGCTCATAATGTCTCACTTTTTTATATTAAACGGTACAAGCTACGCACTCTTCCACGCTTAATTTACGTGTTCTCGTATAATACAGACTCTTTAAGCCTTTTTTATGTGCATAGATGTAGTAACGTGCTAACTCACGTGTTGAAATATCACTATTAACGTAAAGAATTGTACTAATTCCTTGGTCAATATGCTCTTGAATTTCTGCAATTAAATCAATTAATTTAAACTGATTCATATCGTAAGAAGATTTATAGTACCAGAACGTATCTTTTGATAAATACGGCATTGGGTAATATGTTGTCGCATTCGCATACGTTCTTGATTCGATTTGACTTACGATCGGCATTACGCTTGAAGTTGCATTTTGAACGTAACTGATAGATTGTGTTGGAGCGATAGCAAGACGGTATGAATTATATAATCCATTCTTCTGCACTTGCTCTTTTAAACTTGTCCAATCTTCTTTTGTTGGAATATGAATTCCTTCAAATAGTTGCTGAACTTTTTCAGTTACTGGGCTGTAATCTGTCGTTTCATACTTCTCAAAGTATGTGCCGTTCGCATAATCAGACTTATCGAAGTCTTTAAATGTTTCGCCTTTTTCTTTAGCGATTTCCATACTTTTCTCAATAGAGTAGTAATTTAACATCATAAAGAATGTACGAGCGAACTCTTTCGCTTCTGCACTTTCATAACCAATTTTATTTTTTGCTAAATATCCATGTAAGTTCATTGCTCCAAGTCCAACTGAATGAAGCTCATCATTTGCTTTTTTCACAGTTGGTGCATTCGGAATGATTGTCATATCAGAAACAGCTGTTAAAGCTTCCATTCCTGCATGAACTGCTTCACGAATTTCTTTATTTTCCATTACATTTACGATATTTAGTGATCCTAAGTTACAGTTAATATCGCGGCGGATAATGTCATCTGTACCGTAATCATTTATTTCAGAAGTTTCTTGTAGCTGGAAGATTTCTGTCTCGAATGTTCAACCGAGTTCGCTACTCCTCAGTCCGTTGCTCATGCAACTGCTGTATGTCACCATACAGGACAGACTATATCATCACCTACAGCATTACCTGATTAGGTGCTCCGCTTTTCGAACGCCAATCGCTTGCGCTCTACTCCCATAAGGGATAGTCGTTAGGCTTTTACTTATCTTAATCTTTCAGAAAGTCTCTTATTACTTTATGTTGTCTGATCACTCTGCTATACAAAATAATAAGATACATTCTGAACTTTTCTATGCTCATTCTAAGATAAGATTTAGCACGGTAGGTTACCTCAAACTTGAGGCTTTCCCCGTTTAACGGAGTTTTCGACTAGCATTTCTACTAGAAGGTGCTACATATTTAACACAAGTTCGACATCTTCACAGTTCCAATATCCTTCAGTGGATGCTGGTTATTTGCATTTGATTTAAACATTAAGTATGGGTAACCAGACTCAAGCTGAATCATTGCGATTTTAATAAGCATATCACGTGCACTAATATCTAGCGGCTTCTTCTTCACTTTCGGATTGCTCATTAATTCATCGTACATTTCATCAATATCAATATCATCTAAATGCTTGCCATATTCTTTAAACACCGTATAAGGCGCGAAAACATGGAAAGGTTCGTTTTTCTCAGCAAGCTCAAAGAACTTACTTGGAACGATAATTCCGATTGATAGAGACTGAATACGGCTCTTCTCGTCGGCATTTATTTTCTTTGTATCAAGGAATTCGATAATATCCCAATGGAAGATGTTTAAGTATACTGCACCAGCACCTTTTCGTTGGCCAAGTTGATTCGCATATGAAAACGAATCTTCAAGCAATTTCATAACAGGTACTACACCACTTGCAGCGTTATCAATCCCTTTAATTTGCTCACCACGCGCACGTAGCTTCGATAAGTTTAAAGCTACTCCCCCGCCAATTTTTGATAATTGCATTGCAGTATTAATGTTAAAGCCGATTGAATTTAAGCTATCGTCCATCTCTAACAAGAAACAAGACACCATTTCTCCTCTTCTGCTTCTTCCCGCATTTAAAAAGGTTGGTGTCGCTGGTTGGTAGTTTTGTTTTACAATCATGCTTGCGAATTGTTTTGCCTTCGCAACATCACCGCGTCCTAAGTATAATGACACAATTGCTACACGATCTTCATAGCTTTCTAAGTATTGTTTTTGATCATTCGTTTTTAACGCATAATCTTTGTAGAACTTAGATGCTGCCATATAAGATTGGAATTCGAAGTTTTCACCATAAGCGATGTTATATACTCCTTCTACTTCCTCCAAGCTATACTCGTCCAGAACATTGTAATAGTAATCATGTTCTTTCATATACTCCATTCGCTCTGCCACGCTATTAAAAGGAACGGTATTCTCTCTAGCTTCTTCCATAAAGACTTCTAATGCCTCTTTATCTTTATGAAGCTGATAAAAACCGTCCTGCATTTGCGTGATTTCATTATTCAGTTCAATGTGTCGCAATCTCCCGCACCCTTTCCTTAAAATATTCTACATCGTTATTTGTTCCTGATAACTCAAATTTTGATACAATAGGCACTTCATATTTAGCAGAAATTTTGTCAGCACTTGCACCGAACATGTCTCCCCAGTTACGATTGCCGCTTGCAGATACGCCTTTTAATTTGTCATTATTGCGCTCTAAAAATTCTAAAACACGTTCTGGTACATTGCCAAAACCTGTTGTATACGTAATAAGAATAAAGTCTTCATCTATTACTAGATCTTCACCAATTTGAACGGCCGGCATATTTAATTTGTGAATGAAACGCTTCACGTTTCCTGTCATAGAATCATATGCAACTAACATTTCCGACCCTCCCTCTCCAATCTATACTCTTTGTATGTCATTTCTTGATTTCTCTATATATTGTATTACGTTTCAAAATAAGACACAAGATATATGTATAAATTCTTTCTTTTTTTAACTTTTACTTTCCTACAAGACTGTCGATCTTTTTCAATACTATACCTATGAAACAACATTTTAAAACTCATGTCAATAAAGGGCTTTTCAAAAAAGTCGTCAACGAATTTAACATCATTTTAAAAAAAGTTAACAATATTATTTGTCATAAAACGGCAAATGCTGGAGGAATATATTTCTCCAGCATCACGCAAAAAAGAACAGATATGAAGCGATAATCTGTTCTAACAAACGATTACATGTATCAATTTTACTTTATTAAATATTGTACTTATACTTTCATTTCTCGTTGCATATTAAAAGATAACTAATTTAGAAAAAGATTATTATTATGGCGTTTCAAATTATGTATGAAAAGTTTATTCAGAGTACTCAATAAGCAAAATATCTTTTACAAATATGTGATGCGGATTCTCATCTTTATCAAGCATTGTACATACAGGAGCTTCTTCATCAAAGTATACGATCATTCCTTCTACGTACTCATATGTCTGTTGGACTTGTACAGTTACTTTAATTTCTGCCGCTTGCTCATACGCTCTTTTTATTTTCTGAAGCATTTTTGTTGAACATTTTCGTTTCTCTGGATACATAACTATTCCCATACATCTATTTCCGGCTCTATCTTTCCACATATAATCCCAATGCGGTAAAATACCTTTTACAAATATATAATGTAAATTCTTTTGCTTTTCAATTATGTCGTGTACAAGAACTACAATTGTTTATATTTCGTTAATTAAGAATATTCAAACCACTATTAGCAATTATATCTATATTGAGAAATTTATTACAAAATTAGTTACAAAATGATTCAAAATTCCAATGTAAACTTTTAGCCAGAAGTTTACTTTCAAACCCTTAATTTATTAGCTTGATAGCGATGTGGTGCTATCCCTACATGTTCTGAATAAGAATAAGTAAAAAAAGAACCCTAAGGTTCTTTTTTGTTTTATGTTATTGTTTGTTACTTATAAGTAAAAGTATTTTTTTATTTAAAAAGCATTGGCAAAAATCCAACAATGTCGTAAGCAAGGTGGCAAATCCAACTTACCCAAACGCTCTTTGAATTTTTCCATATATAATTCAGTAATAACCTAACAGGGACTATAGTTATCAATAATTGCATTGGTACGAAACCATAAGCAGGAATATGCCACAAAGCAAACAGAACACTACATATTATTGATGCTGTACCAAATTTTAATCCTAATTTTTGTAATACGATGATTGTGTTAGTACATAGCAATTCTTCACCCATTAACATAAATGGTACACGGATTAAAATCATCGAAACACTTATTACTTGAGCAACAGAATTTGTAGTTGGAGGCTCAAAAATATAGCCATATATTGCGCCTAAACCCATGCCAACGATAATTGTTAATGGTAAACCCCAGAGTAATGTCTTAAATTTAAAATGCTTGAATTGCTCTAAAGATATTTTCCCTAAAAAAAAGTATCCTATAATTCCACATAACACAAGATTCCATGAAGCTTCAAAAATCTTTGTTAATAATTCAGGTATATTACCCGCTATAAATGCGATACATTGATATAAAATTCCGGAAATAATTAATAATCCTAAAGCTAAAAGAGATTTCGAATCAATTTTCTTCTCTGTTTGCATAAGCTTTGTTTCCACAACAACCCCTTCTCTCTTATTATTTTGATAATTACAAATATATAATAACATATTTTTTACTAATTAATGGTAATTGAGACGAGTACAATAACTTTTATTAAGTATCCACCTAAATTTCATATTCCCAAAAGGTACAACTTTTAAAACATGTTTAATGTTCATTTAGTGAAAACGAGTTTTACAAATGTATGAAAATAGCAAATTAATAAAAACCAGTTGTATTATTGCCATTATCTCCAAAAGAACTTGTAGTAATTTCTACAGGTTCTTTTTGTTGCTCTTACAAAAACGAAAGTGCACATGCAATACACTTTAAATGGAGAGGTAAAGAGATCCACGAACAAAAACACATCTCCCTTTGGGATTAAATCAAAATTATCTGACCATGGAACTTTCTTGAATTCTAGAATTATTTCTCAATAAAACCTATGGGAAAAAATAGTAAAGTGAATATTGTGGGTATGTTCGAAAAAGTAATAAATAAGTATATATAGCAATTCTTCATACCCTCAAATCCTTTCTTTACCGAAGGGATAAAAACGAAACGTAAATTCTCATAAGAAAGGAGGAGAGGAATGCCTGAAACTAATATTTCCACTTTCACATATGAATATGATGTTCCTGCAAAATCTAAAGTTACCGTAGCAATTTTTGCAGGGAATAAACCTATTGAAAGCCGTGTTAATGAAAACACAGGAGATACAAGTTTGACTACTTCTTTGCGAATTGAAACTACCAGTCCAGTTAGTAAGGTTGAACAAAAAATTACTAAATTGTAATTGTTAAACTGAAACACTAAATGATTATATAAATTAAAATAAAACACGGAAGAGGGTTAATATTTATGGCAATATTTGATTTAGATGCATATTTGTTACGAATAGTAAAAGAGATACCTATATACGGTTCAATGATGAATGCTGTAGATACATCACGTTTAACAATCAAAAATGCAGAAAGTTATGGCTTTGAAATTAAAAATAGTAAACCTCAAGGTACAATGTTTATAGGAGAATCTGTACTTAAGAATGACACGAATGAAACTCAAACAATACATTCGGATAGTTTTACCAAAACCATTACTGATTCCGTAACTCTTTCAGTAACAAATGGGATATCAGCTGGAGTTAATATAAGTATTGGTGGGAAAATCTTTGGCATGGGTGTAGAAACAAGTATGTCGTTTGAAGTTAGTACAAGTACTACTAATGAACAAACGAGTGAAGAATCAGTTGCATACACAGTCCCTAGCCAACCGGTTGTTGTGCCTGCCAAAAAGACATATTATGTCTATACTTCACTACAAAGAAGTCAATTAGAAGGAAGTATCCGCTTAAGAGCAGATTTATCTGATGGTTTCCTTGCACTGATGAATTCAGGCGCTGGGTTACCTATTGGTGATATATATGAATTTATAAAATCTCGACAGTTAGCTCATCCTTTACCAAGTGGAATTTCATTAAATCACAATAATAAATCCGTCCATTTTGAAGGAATTGCAGAATATATCTATGGTACAGGTACAAAATTTTATGTCACTATAACGGATACACCTTCTTCACAAGGAACTCAAGAACATAAGCCAATTGATGCTAAAACTGGGCTTGGCACTTATGAAATTCAGTTAGATGGCAAAAAATTAGGTTTTGATATTAATGATCTAAAAGACAAAATGGATCCTAAAGATTTTAAAAAACTTAAAGAATTACAAAATGAAATAGTGTAACAAAAAAGAGCAAGCCGTATAAAAAATGCGGTTTGCTCTTTTTACGTTAGATTTTTTGTATTACCTTAAATGAAGACGATAAAACGAGTTTTACAAAACTAAGAAAATGTTAAACCCATAAAAACCCGTTGTATCATGTGTATGTACTGATATAACGGGTTTTTTATATGAATATTTAACTGTCTATTTTACTAATTATAAAAAAACATGAACTTAGTTTTACTTTTTAGGGGTAATACTTCATGTAAAATGGACATTTTATTTATATTTTTGATAGATTTCTTGCGAAATATGTACCTAGCTAGAGCGGTATTTAAATTTAAATGTGATACGATTGTTGTATAGTAGCAAGTATTAAAAGAAAAGTAGATACAAATAGGGGGCGTATTTCATGTATAACTTACAAGAAGATATGTATGAACAATTGAAAGAGAAAAAAGGGGAAGTTACTGTATTTTTAAAGAATGGGGTTCCAGTACGTGGACAAATCCTTACAATGGATAAATTTACGGTTCTTATGAAGGTTCATGGTAAGCAACAACTAGTCTACAAGCAAGCAATTTCCACAATTCTTACGTAATTCTTTTTCCTTTTTCGAGAGAAGAGGCAAAAACACAAAAAAAGAAGATTGAGATCAATCTTCTTTGAAAAAGGAACAGATGACAGATTACTACTCCAACTCCTAATCAATTATAATTAATCGTGTATCGATATTCAATTCATTCTAAATTTTCTAAATTTTTTGTCTTATTATTAAATTATAATATAAGTAATTCTTTTTATTATTATATATTTGTTCTTTCCTGTTGCAGAATCCTTATTATAAGGATTCCTTTTTTTGTATCTAAAATTTACAAATAAAAAAAGATAAGATCGGCGAATATGATCTTATCTTAAGCATAAGGGAAAAACAAGTGACACAAACCATCTTAATTTTTATAATATTATTTTTTTTGTTAATTTTCGATATGAAACCCATATTTAACATCTATATCAATATTGAGAAATTTATTACAAAATGAGCTATAAATGATTCAAAATCCGAAAGTAAACTTTTACCAAAAAGTTTACTTTCATTTCCCCATAAACATTAACTTTATACCGATCCCCCTGATATCCTCAAAAACAGAAACAAAAGTATACATTGGAAATACTAATAATAAAGAGGTTGTAATACCTGTAAACAAAAAATAAGCTAGAGTTAATCTAACTTGTTTGAATAAATTACATCAGCGTAAGCAGTACTCTCTTAGATACAAAAAAATAATTACAAATCCCTTATATGCTTTCTAATATCCGAAGCTACTTTAGTAGGGTCATTGATTTCAAAATAAACATATTTATATTTTTCATGTCCTTCTAATTCAATCATTACGAGTGGTACTCTATTTTCATAAGAAAGAAAATACCATTCATCAGCATATTTAAAACTACCTTCAAAAATGTTAAGTCCAGAAATTGAGGTTCCAGGCATACGGAGCATCCATTGTGGAGCATCAAAATGATTCACATATACATTCTTAATAGTATTATAAGGAATTTCTAATTTTAATTTTAAAGCAAAGAACCCTGTTACCCCACTTAACTTTAAAATTACACTTTGATTATCAAATAATACTTCTCTTCCCATGAACTCCCTCCTAACTTTGATTAATATATATTTTCTAAATTATACAATACCTACTTAATTACCATAACACCACTTATCAGTAGTCCATGTAATTAAAAGTAGTAAAGACACTAGCAAATAATAGACCTAATAAAAATTAGGTCTATTATTTTTATTTAATTCAAACTCTTCTTCATGTATTACTATACTTGTAATTCTCACTTTTTTTAGTATGTGACTTAATTTAAGAATTCAAATTATAAATGGAGTGTACAGTGCGAAAATTCTACCCCTGAAAAACGTTAATTTTCTTGTTTACAAACAAGAGGGCATAGGAGTAATATATTGTACATAAATTCATATCACTATTCGCTGAATCCATATGGAGCGGGGGAACCAAATTTTGTGCGATTGCACTCGGGGTGAATCCTTCTTAAATGAAGGTAGGGCTACTCTCAAGGCCCGAATCCGACAGCTAACCTCGTAAGCGTTTCGAGAGGGGATACTATGGTGATTTTTAAAAACACTGGGTGAACTTTGGTGTCTTTTTTTATACTCTTTTTCTGGAAAATAATTCAAAAAAGGATGAGGCACTTGAAAGAGACACCCATAAAAACGAAAAATCCACTTTTTTCTTTCCCTTCTAATTCCCAACCTTCTAAATTAAGAAGAGAATTAGGGATGAGACATTTAACAATGATTTCTATAGGCGGAAGCATTGGGACTGGGTTATTTATAGCAAGCGGAAATACGATTCATACAGCAGGACCTGGTGGATCAATTATAGCTTATTTGTTGATGGGGTGTATTGTTTACCTGTTGATGACCAGCTTGGGAGAGATGGCAGCGTATATGCCTACATCGGGTTCTTTTAGTACGTATGCTTCTAAATTTGTAGATCCTGCATTTGGTTTTGCAATTGGTTGGAATTACTGGTTTAGCTGGACTATTACTCTTGCAGTTGAAATTTCATCAGGAGCTATTCTTATGAAATATTGGTTTCCATACAGTCCATCTATTCTTTGGAGTGCGTTATTCATACTGTTTATGTTTGGAATTAATATTCTTTCAGTGAAACATTATGGAGAAATGGAGTTTTGGCTTTCACTTGTAAAAGTTATTACTATAGTCGTGTTTATTATGTTAGGAATAGCCACGATATTTGGAATTTTCAAAGGGAATCCTATTGGATTTCACAATCTAACAATTGGAGACGCACCGTTTCATGGAGGTTTTCTTTCTATTCTTAGTGTGTTTATGATTGCTGGATTTTCCTTTCAAGGTACAGAAATGGTCGGAATTGTAGCTGGAGAAAGTAAAGATCCTGAAAAGCATATTCCAAAAGCTGTGCGGCAAATCTTTTGGAGAATTCTTTTATTTTACATACTTACCATTTGCGTAATTGGAGTCATAGTTCCCTACACAGATCCGAATCTAGTTAACAATGACATTAGTAATATTACAATGAGTCCCTTCACACTA
>Ga0209595_100317_pt1 | contig 16843 bp, 9 predicted proteins | sample Porto_4metaG_FD_187427 | JGI IMG/M metagenome (GOLD analysis project Ga0209595, IMG submission 187427) | Marine algal microbial communities from Porto, Portugal - Porto_4 metaG (SPAdes) (version 2) | ecosystem: Host-associated > Algae > Red algae > Unclassified | place: Portugal: Porto | collected...
CAAGCACACTATGTTGGACAATCACACGCGGCGGATGCGATGATACGGCAAGCGAATCTTGTATTGAAGTTATAAATAATGAAGTCACCAGCGTTTCAGCGATAGCGACCGCAGGCGGACAAGAAGTATGTAATGAAGATAACTTCGCTGCCAATGCCAACGTACCCGCAACAGGCGAAACCGGAACTTGGTCAGGACCTACGGGCGTGACCTTTAGCCCAAATGCCAACGCACCGAGCGTCGTAGTGAACGGTTTGCCGACAGGCACAAGTACATTATGTTGGACAATCACACGCGGCGAATGTGAAGATACAACGAGCGAATCCTGCATAGAAGTAACTAATAATGAAGTCCTCACACAAGCAGTAGTTGCTACCGTATCGGGTCAGGAGACTTGCGACAGCGATACTTTCGTAGTAGAAGGCAACGCCCCACAAGGCAACGAAACAGGAACTTGGACAGGACCAGCCGGCGTCACTTTCGACCCGAATGCCAACTCACCAACGGCAACCGTCATCAGTTTGCCACTGGGTACAAGTACGCTCACATGGACGGTTTCAAATGGCGACTGCCCCGCGACCTTCGCCGAAATTAGCGTACTCAACAACGAACCCACCCAACCCGAAATCTCGACTTCGGGCGGACAAGCGATATGCGATATTGAAAGTTTTACTTTAGAAGCAAATACACCCGCAGCAGGTGAAACCGGTGTGTGGACAGGTCCGACCGGCGTGATTTATTTACCAAATATTAATTCGCCCACTGTCACCGTCAGCAATTTACCACCGGGAAATAATGATTTTATCTGGACAATCACACAAGGCGGATGTAGCCTTTCGGATGCAGTGACGGTCACGACATTCAGCACGCCCGTAAGTACGACCACCATTTCTGATGTGACCATCGTAGATGGTAACGATGGTGAAATTGCCATTTGTATAAACGGTGGTACATCGCCTTATGAGGTGACTTGGGAGCCAAACGAAGGCGACCTCGCCCCCGTAGGCGGTCCGTGCGATGCCAATTTTGAAATCACGGGTCTCACCGAAGACATTTACACCATATACGTACAAGATGCCAACGGCTGCGCTGATACTATTCCGAATGTAGCCGTCAGCGGACCGATATGCGACGACTTTAACATCGGACTTGTAACAGAAGTAGGGGAGACCTGCAACGATACACAAGACGGCAGTATCACAATCAACGTACTGGGCGCACAAGGCGACATTACGTACTCCATCGGCAACGGCATACCGGACGTGGTAACTTCCGACAATCCTTACACATTTACCAATTTACCCGCAGGGTCTTACAACCTTTTTGTACAAGACGAACGCCTTTGTCCTGATTCGTACATTAGCAATCCGGTCATTGTAACCGAGCCTAATCCATTGACAGTTAGTACGTCCATAACAGATTTGAGTGTGATTGGCGGCTCAGATGGTGCGGTTTGTATTACGGTAGAAGGCGGTACAGCACCCTACACGGTAACGTCCGATTGCGGTACGGTCGTGTCGGGCGCAGGTTCGTGCGGTGGCGATTTTCACATACCCAACCTCGCAGATGTTACTTGCGAAATTACGATAGTAGATGCGACAGGCGAATGTACGGTCATGACCTCCGCAACGGTCAGCCCACCAACTTGTGACCTCAGTATTGACGGCGACCCGATTGTCTCACAAGTCAATTGCTTCGATGGCAACGACGGTAGTATCACAATCAATGCGTCGAGTATGGGCGGCGATATTCAATATTCGATTGATGGTGGAACGACCTTTATGACAGGCGCGAGTCCGTTTGTGTTTGATAACCTTCCGGCAGGAACGTACAATATAGTTTTGGAAGATGCCTTAAATTGTGTGACCTCTTACTCAAACAATCCGATAGTACTCAATAATCCGATAGAACTCCTCGTAACCACCGACACCACACGTACTACTACGGTAGGTGGAAACGATGGCATAATTGATATTTGCATCAATGGCGGCACACCCAATTTTACGGTTTCATATACGCCAAATACCGGATTTTTGACTGCTGTATCAGGGAGTTGCGATGCCAATTTTCAAATTCTCGGACTCATCGAAGGCGAATACGAAATCACGGTAACAGATGCCAATGGTTGCGAATTTAATATCACCGAAACGGTAGAAGGACCGGATTGTTCGTCATTTACAATAGGGCAAGTACTCACGCAAAATGAATCCTGCAACGAATCCGACGATGGTAGCATTACCATTGAAGTCTTGAACCCAATCGGCGAAATTACTTATTCGGTCGGCAATGGCGTACCAAGCGTCGTTACGAATACCAATCCATATACATTTGAAAATTTACCCGAAGGGGATTACATCGTATTTGTAGAAGATGAAGTGGGTTGTACCAATTCTTACATCAGCAATCCCGTGGTGCTTACTGCGCCCGAACCTTTATCGTCAAGTGCTGCGGTGACAAATGTCTCCGTCTTGGGCGGTAGCGATGGTACGATAGAAGTCAACGCAACGGGCGGAACAGGACCTTTTACGGCTACAATAAATGGCGGTTCACAAATGACAAGTACCGATGGCAATTTTGTATTTTCCGGTTTAATCGCTGGAAATTATGAAATCATAATAACGGATGCGAATGATTGTGAAATTACCATCAACCAAACCATCAATGACCCATCATGTATATTGGAAGTAACCGGGGCAACAAGCACACCTGCCTCGTGTAGCGGCTTCTCTGACGGTACAATCACAGTAACCGCTACGAGCGACAATCCACCGATAGAATATACGCTTGACGGTACAAATTACCAAAGCTCAAACATCTTTACAGATTTGCCTGCCGGCGACTACAATATCGGTATCAGCGATGCAGTAGCTTGTACGGCTTCCTTTAATGGAAATCCGGTAACAGTCGGAGAGCCCGAAGCATTAGATGTATTGCCTACTATATTGAATGTCACGACATTAGGCGGTAGCAATGGACGAGTTATTTTATGTATCAATGGTGGCACACCCGACTACACAGTCACCATTGACCCACTCGCCGGAACGATAACTGAAACGATGGGTAGCTGCGATGCCGACTTTGAAATTACCGATTTACCGCCCAACGAATACACCGTCACGATAACCGATGCCAATGGCTGCGAAGTCATCATTGACGCGCCTATCGAAGAACCGGATTGCGATGACTTTATGGTAGAAATTGTCAATCCGATGGACAACAGCTGTAATGTCAGTAGCCAGTCGAATCCAACCCCAGATGGTACGATTGAAATTATAGTAACAGGCGGTGAACCGCCCTACGATTACTCAATTTTTGGCGGAGCCAATCCAACTAATTTTGCCGATACATCATACTTATTTACCGGTTTGAATGTCGGCACATACACGATTTTGGTGACCGATGCCAGCGGTTGTGCCGTAGGTTGGGCAGACCCTATCGAAATCGGTGAACCTGAATTATTAGTATCACCCCCTACGGTCATCCAACCAAGCGTAGTAGGTGGTAGCGATGGCGAAATTTGCCTGAGCCCATCCGGTGGTGTTCCGCCCTACACCGTCACGGCGAGTTGCGGTACCGTCATCGAAGGCGAAGGTCCGCAATGCGGCGGCGACTTTTATATCACAGGACTTTCGGCAGGGCAATGCGACATCCTCGTAGTGGACGCCCAACTCTGCGAAGCCAGTGGTACGATTATCCTCGAAGACCCGCCTTGCGACCAATTTGGTATATCGGCGGTCAGTTCAGAAAACGCCTGTTTTGGTGCAGCCGATGGCGAAATTACAATCAATGTTATGGGCGGCACACCGCCTTACCTATACTCTGTCGATGGCGGCACAACGACCGAATCAAGCAGCGATATGTCCTTCACTTTCACAGATTTAGCTACCGGAACTTACGATATTTTCGTATCGGATATGGTGCTGTGTACCGAAGACTATGCCGACCAAATCGTAATAGAGGAAATTCCTGAATTTGAAGTAGATGCGGGTGCTGACGTAACCACTGAAATTGGTGAAATCATCGACCTCACCGCCACTTCCGACCAAGCAGGTGAGTACGAATGGACACCCGCAGACGATTTGGACGACCCATTCTCTGCCAACCCTACCGCCACGCCTTCTGATATTGGAGAAATCACTTACATGGTTACGCTCACTACACCCGACGGCTGCACAGCTACCGACGAAGTGACGATTACGGTAGAAGACAACAGCGTCATCGTAGTGCCAGACGGTTTCACCCCCAATGGTGACGGAAACAACGATACATTTTACCCTGTAATTGACGGCAATGTAGATATTTTGTCTTTTACGGTATGGAATCGCTGGGGCGAAAAAGTATATGACAACCCCGCCCCTCCGGGTTGGGATGGCACCTACAAAACGGTCAAGCAGCCACTGAGCACCTTCGTATATATGCTCGAATATAGCATCAACAACAAACCACCTGAATTTTTGAAAGGAGATTTTGTGTTGATACGATAACGTAACACGGACATTCCCTGTCCGCACCGCATATAGCGAAAAAAATTTGTACATAAAAATAAAAATGCCGAGCATTGCTACTCGGCATTTTTTTATTTTCCACCTACCAAAAATCTAAAAAGTAACCGTCATTCCGCACTTGATGCGGAATCTGTGATGGCTTGGCACGATACTATATAGTAGCTTCCGTCTAAAATTGCGCCCTTGCGCCCGGCAGATTCCGTATCAAGTGCGGAATGACGACTGTTTTTTGGGTTTTTATTTCCAGCGGACTAACCACCAACGCGAAGTAAGGGACGAAATAAGTGTGTTATTATTTTATGGAAAAAAAGTTGCTCAAAACACTTTCCGTAAACGCAAAACACCCCGTCATTTGCAAGTATCTTGGCTCATACCGCTTTATCCGAAAACGAACAAGACATTCAATATTTGTGCTTGTTTTTGAGTTTACTTCATTTAGTGCTTTACAGTCTCATTTAAAAAAGGCTTTGATATCGAATGTTTTGCGCTCATACAAATGGGGGTAACGTAAAGGTGCAGTAGCACCGACACCGTTTGTAGCAAGTACTCACTGTATTTAAGGAAAATTTGGTGAAGTATAAAGGAAAAAGAACAAGTCGAGAATATACATTTATTTTGTTCCTGATACTGTGGCTATGCAACGATTTTTTGAATTCTTTAGAAGGTTCTACTGAAATAAGGATATTTTTAAATTATTTTATAATAAAAAATATTTATAAATAATTCATTTTTAATAATAAATAAATTACAAAATAATTTTAATTAATTAAAAAATGGCTATATTTCAGTGCGACCTTAGAAGAAAAAATTACGGCGCATTATAGAACAATTTATTTAATTTCTTTCACTAAGGCAGCGTAAATTTTTTGTAAAATATAAATAAAACTATATTGACGCTTATTTTTCAAACAAAAACAGCTAAATTATCTCTTTAATTTTTAATAAAATATATACCTTTGCCGCATGGAAACAAAGGGTATATTCGACCATTTTCGGCGCAAAAAAACCTTTGACGGTAAGGTGCGTACACATCCCGACGTATTTTTTCAAATTGCATTTGACGATTACGGGGCTTATCTTTATGTGGTGGACAAAAAGGGAAACCCTATCGAAGCCAACTATCTGGCATACAGTGGCTCAGAGCGAAATTTGCTGCGTTCTGTCGAGCAGATTCAAGACAAAAATAGCTTTGTCATTGATTGGGAACGCCCTAATAATCAACTCTATTTTTCAGAATACGATTACCTCATAGAGCAACTCCGCCGCGTCGAAAATATCGTCAATGAAGACAACCAAAAACTCACCTTCACAAACGATGTCGGTCACATCCGCATTACGCTTGATGAAGTCCAACAGGAAGAAAGTAACCTCGCTTCCCAAACACCACGTTGGAAAGGCAAGACCCAACTCATTCATGGAGAAACACAATACGATACGCCACAGTTTTTGAATGAAAACACTGCCATAGTCGGGCGTGAAATCATTGAAATTCAACCGCTTAGTAGTGGCTTTCGTAGCATTTCATTTTTTAATACCGAAATTAAAGAAGAAGATATTCCCGTTTATTTGTCCCTATTATTTTCGTATTTAGACAATGTAGAAGTCATTTATGAAGATTATAAAGTACGACACAGTTCCGAAAAAGTCTATGCAAAACCTGCGCTGATTTTTGAGAAAATTGATGTGGACGACGCACTCTTTATGCGCGTAGGGCAGGTACTGCCAAATATGGGCATGAGCGTACTCGATCAATTTGACCTATATCGCTACGCCGAAATCAACGAATTGGAGCGCGAAATAATCATCAAATACGTAGAGCAAGAAACCATCGAAGAAGTCATCCGGGAGATTAGCAAATTGCTACGCAGACACAGTCCCAAAAAGAAAAAAGAAGACCGCATGGAAGTGGTTTTAGAAGATGATTTATTTATCATTCCGAAAGAAGTCGCCGGAAATTTTATATATAATGAGCTGTCGCAGTTACTATTGCAATACGAAGTCTTTGGTTCGGAAAAATTAAAATCCTATAAAATATCTGCCGTACCACCTTCGCTCAATCTCAACCTCACATCGGGTATCGACTTTTTGGAAGGTGATGCCGAATTGGATTTTGGCGGCGAAAAAATCGACCTTTTTGATGCCATTAAGCAGTTTCGTAAAAATAATTATGTCCGCCTCAATGACGGCACACACGCCCTCGTCAATGCTGCATATTTGAAACGTTTGGAGCGTATTTTCAAACAAAAAGGAAAAAAAGTACAGGTGAGTTTTTTCGATTTGCCGCTGGTCGATGAATTGATTGAAGATAAGGTGACGGGCAAAAAATTTGAAAAATCACGCGCTATATTCGAGGGCTTCAATGATATTGGTAAAAAACGCTATCGACTGCCCGACATCAAAGCCAAGTTGCGCCCTTACCAAAAAGACGGTTTTAAATGGCTTAAATACTTACACGACAATAAGTTAGGCGGCTGCCTTGCCGATGATATGGGCTTGGGAAAAACCCTTCAAGCGATTGCCATACTCGCTACGGATTATCCGGCAGAAAAGAAACCGAGCCTTATTGTGATGCCTCGTAGTCTGTTATTCAATTGGGAAAATGAAGTCCAAAAATTCGCGCCTCAACTCAAAACCTACACCTTCTATGGCAATACACGCGACCACGAAGCAGCCAAAAAAGCCCATTTGATTTTTACGACCTACGCCATTATGCGTATTGAAATTCAGCATTTTAAAGAAGAAAAATTTCATTATGTGATACTGGATGAATCTCAAAATATCAAAAACGTACAGGCACAAACCACCAAAGCCGCCATGTTGCTCAATGCCACACATCGCCTTGCATTGAGTGGTACGCCGATTGAAAACAATTTGGGCGAACTGTACTCGCTGTTTCGTTTTTTGAATCCGGCGATGTTTGGCACTTTGAAAGGCTTTAACGAAAATTACCTCACGCCGATTCAAAAGCATAACGACAAACAAGCGATTCAGCAGTTGCGAAAAAAAATATATCCATTTATTTTGCGCCGTCTGAAAAAGGATGTATTAAAGGATTTGCCCAATAAAATAGAGCAAACATTATTCGTAGAAATGTCTGACAGTCAGCGCAAATTGTATGAAGAAAGACGTTCATTTTACAAAGCCGCTATCGAAACTTCGATAGCTACGCGCGGGATGCAGCAGTCGCGGTTTTTTATCTTTCAAGCCTTGAGCGAATTGCGACAAATAGCCAGCACACCGGAGCAATTTAGCGATGGAAAAATCATCTCTCCCAAGCGCGAATTGCTGGAAGAACAACTCATGGATGCGATGGCAAACGGGCATAAAGTCCTCATTTTTGTCAATTTTTTGGCAGCTATCGAACTCATCAGCGAGCAACTCGACAATATGGGCGTCGATTTCGTGAGTATGACGGGTGCAACGCGCGATAGGCAGAGTCTTGTCAATCGTTTTCAGAACGACCCCAACTGCCGCGCCTTTCTGATGACCCTCAAAACAGGCGGCACAGGGCTCAACCTGACCGCTGCAAGCACGATATTTATTTTTGACCCGTGGTGGAATGTAGCCGCTGAGAATCAGGCAATTGACCGCGCCCATCGCATCGGACAACAAAACAAAGTATTGGCATATAAAATGATAACGCAAGGCAGCATCGAGGAGAAAATCCTGAAATTGCAGGAAATGAAAAAAGAACTTTTTGATAACGTGATTTCCTCCGACGGCACTTCGCTCAAATCTATGACTGCCGAAGATGTTGAGTTTATTTTAGGTTGAAACAATGAATGAATGAATGAATGAATTTTGAATGAATGAATGAGTGAGTGAATGAATGAATGAATTTTGAATGAGTGAGTGAATGTTTTTGATGCGATAATGAAGCAGAAACATTATCGTATTGACGTATTTCAACATTATCGCACTAAATAATATTATCGCATTAAGAACTATGAAAAATAAGTTTTTACACGGAGAAGTGGTACGCATACTTGATTCAAATTACTATCGAAGAGAGATAGAGCATAAGATGGGTAAAGTGGCGAAAAAATTTGTGAAAGCAAACAGAGAATTTTGTGAAGAAGAGGGTATATCAGAGGATTATGTTAATCTTGCGCTCGGTGGTAGTATGAGTTTTGCTAAGTGGAAAAATCTGGCTGCAATTCCTTTTTCGAGTAAAACACTGTTTCAGGCATTTCGAGAGTTTTTACCGGAAAATGTGCGCTTGATTTTGGATGAATTGATATGGGTAGATACGCTTTCCAATGAAACTATTGAGCGGAAATTTGACATCAAAATTTACGAAACAAAAACGACGAAATATGCGTCCGGTTATACAAACACTACACACGGATTGCTTCCTGAATATAGTTTTTTCAGTTTTTATAATCACAATCCGCATGGCTATGCACATAAAAAAGCCAGCTTTACATTATTTCTCAAACCTGAGTTTCGCAAGCTGTTGAGTCAGTATTATGATAAGCCGGAAGGGGCTGATTTTAAGGCAGTTACAGACTTAGAAGATACCCAATATATCTATGAAGGCGAACAGGATATTTTGCTCGAATTGCCGCGTATCATAGCCTACAAAGGGCAGCAACAAATCAAAACAACGACTAAAGGCAGACCCCAAGCCAGCACCATCAATAAGATGCGGCGCAAGCTCAATATCAAAGAATTTTACCCCGATGCAGAAGAAAAAGAACTGCTCAATCTGCGGACACATTTGTTGGCAGGTTTGGTGGTTGCAACCCGAGAGGCTACGGTGAGTTCGGATGTGGTGGGGCAGTTGAAAGACCTGATAAAAGATACTTATGTAAGTAAAAGATTTCAGAGTGCGCCAAATATTTTGCTTTACCTTAAAGGTACGGGCTATCTTCAGCATGGCGAAATGAAACAACCCGAAGCGACTATACTCAAAGTTTTCAAGCAATTGCCTGTAGGCGAATGGGTGAGTTTGAGTAATTTTGAGGATGTGGTCAAGTATAATTTTTATGATATAGCTCCTGTCACCGGTTATGGAGCTGCCAATCGCTTGTTTTATGTCCAAAAAATTGAGGGCGCGCATCATACATATACTGAAAAAACATACATCGAAGGCAATTTATATTATGATTCGCTGCATGTACCTTTCATCAAAGGTACTTGCTTTCTGTTTGCGGCTTTGGGCTTGTTGGATATGGCGCACAGCGAACCCAATGTGGATAATATAGGTGAAACCTGTAAGTCTTATTACGATAACTTGAAATATGTACGCCTGACCGCACTTGGTGCTTATGTGTTGGATTTGACCTCCGAATATGCTGCGCCTGCCGCCATTAGTCAGTCCACAATTACTTTGTCCGATGATTCGCTCACTATCATCATTGATGAATCTGACACCACTGCGCCGATTGTCTTAGAGCCTTATACCCAACGAGTTAGCCCCAATCGCTTTCGCACCGATTTTAGTTTTTTCCTAAAAGGCGTTGCTAATAAAAAACAATTGAACGACAAAATCACGCTATTCAAACAATCCGTCAAAACGGACATCCCACCCAACTGGACAAGTTTTTTCGAGGAACTTGACCGAAAAATCGACCCTTTGAAAGCGGTGAAAAATGTCAAAATTTTCAGCATTCCCACCACCAACGAAGAACTCCTCCGACTGATAGCCAAAGACCCTGTTTTCCAACAAATTTGTTTCAAAGCGGAAGGCTACCTTATCATCGTGACCAATAAAAATATGCCGAAATTCAAACAGCGATTACAGGAATTTGGGTATTTGTTGAGTTAAGAACGTGTGCAAAATACTGATTCTCAAAGAACCCAAAAATCAATCTCCTCATTTCGCAGTAATAATAAACTGGTAGGGCAGTAATTCCTGTTCAATCGTAAAATCCGTAAATCCTGCCGTGCGTAATTCTTTTTCTATTTGTTCCTCTGCAATTTTCATTTTAACGGGCGGTCCAACGGGTGTTTTTTTCTTAAAAAAATCAATTACAATTAATTCGCCGTTGGGTTTGAGTCCTTTTTTGACTTTGGCAAAATAATCGCTTCGGTTTTCGATGTGATGATAGGTGTTGACGATGATTGCTCTGTCCACTTCGCCATCCGCCAAATTTGGTGCATTGTATGGCACTTTTCGCGTACTGATTTGCTCGTCCGTCATGCCCAATTTAGCTTTTTTCTCTTTGATATATTCCAAAAAACGCTCGTCCACATCCGCCGCAATGACCGTAGCACCTGCCTCCGCCAAACGGAAACTAAAATAGCCCGTTCCTGCACCGATGTCTATTATTTTTTCGCCCTTGACATCACCTAAATAAGCGATGACTTTCTCCGGTTTTTGGTATTCATCTCGTTCTTTTCCTTCAAAACGCTGAACCAATTCATCGAAACTTGTTTGGTGCATGTGTGCGTTGGCATCGCCGTGGTGGTGATGTCCGTGTTCGCCGGAATGACCGCCGCAAGCGGTGAATAGTAGGGTGGAAATCATGGCTAATTTTATGATATTATTTTTCATGTTATTTGATTGTTTGGTAAAATATTCTAATTCGTAAAGTGAATTTACTTAAAAATTTTCACAGACAATTTCCTTCCACAATAAATACCCCTTTCTATTCATGTGAAGACTATCTGAAATAAAGATATTGGGAATCGGACGACCACTTTCATCCAGCATTTTATCCCAAACATCCACGTAAAAAAGTTGGGGATTTTCCTCACAATAACGCTTCAATAAAGCATTGAATTGATTGTATTGCTCTTTGTAATTCCAACGAGAAGGACTTGGTTTGGCACTGATAAAATGAATCGTCATATCGGGATTTGATTGGAGTAATTTATCGACGACTTCTTGGGTGGTTTTCAGTATCGCATCGGGTGATTTTTCGGCTGAAATATCGTTATCTCCTTCATAAATAAACACTTTATCCGGTTGAAATCTCAAAATGGTTTCATCTATAAAAAACAGCAAATCAGACATATGCGAGCCACCAAAGCCCGTATTAACCACCGGAACTCCAGTACAATCTTTTTCTATGCCGTCCCACATTCGAATACTGGAACTTCCCGTAAAGACCGTCAAGCCTTTTCCTTTGGGAATGGGTAATCTTGCAATTTTCTTAATTTCTTCGGCAAAGCGATGTGGGTTTTGTGTAATCTTATTTACGATAGAATCGGGTGCTGAATCTGCTTCCTTATTTGAAGACTTACAACTCCAAAATATAGTTGACAGAAAGATACACGTTATTAAGATTCTCATATTTTATTTCTTTCTATTTAGTGACGTTGCTTCCGTAATGCGTTCGCATTTATCTATGGACTATGGACTGCCGAATATGGACTATTTCCTCCATTCCTCCCAACTTATCTCTCGCCCCGGATAAGCCACTTTCTCAAAGCACCATTCGTCAGCAATCCATTGTTTCACAGATTTAAATAAATGCTCATCTAAGCCGGATTCGGCTTCACTTTGTCTAACCCAAAGAGCTATCATAGCATCATAATCAGAATTAGGAGAAGGATAAATATACATGCAGCCCAGACATCGGCTTTCGTCAAGATTCATGACGGTATAGGCAAATGACGAGCGCATCTGAAACTCTTTTTGATGCCAGCCGAGGTCGATTAAGTTCTGTTCAAAAGTCAAGTTTTGAGGCCATTTTTGATTGGGTCCGAAAGGTTTTGTTTTTTGTAAATGTTCAGCACTGGACATCACCGCATCATAATCTTTCACTACATCAGACACCTTCAACATGCGTAAGCGAAGTCGATGCGTTTCCAATTGCAGTGGAATTTTGAAGTCTTTTGGTATAAAAGTGGCTTTGCTCATAATTACATCAATTTTATATGGTGGATTCAAGTAATAAATGCAACGTTATCTGTTTGGTCAATTTTTTTGCTGACCATTTCGTTGGGGGATAAGAAACCAAATCTCTTTCTTGGTCGATTATTAATAATGTTTATGACTTGTTCAATATCGGCTTTTTGTATCGTTTGGTGGATTCAATTTTAGACATAAAAAAAGCCGCACAAAATGCACGGCTTTAATATTTTTCCTAAAAATTTCGTTATTCGTTATTCGTTATTCGTTAACTCGAAACTCGTTAACTCGAAACCCATTCACTCGCAACTCGCTAACCCGTTTTACACATCCACATTTGCATAAATGGCGTTCTCTTCAATAAAAGCGCGTCGTGGTGGTACTTCATCGCCCATCAACATCGAGAATATGCGGTCGGATTCGACAGCATCGTGGATGCTGACGCGGCGCAAGGTGCGTGTAGCCGGATCCATCGTTGTATCCCAAAGTTGTTCGGCATTCATCTCTCCTAAGCCTTTATAGCGTTGAATACTTACAGAACTGTCGTTGCCCTTACCGAGTATTCTTACAGCTTGTACGCGCTCTTCCTCGCTCCAGCAATACTGAAATTGTTTGCCTTTTTTGACCAGGTAAAGCGGTGGCGCAGCAATATACACATAGCCTTGCTCTATCAATTCTTTCATATAGCGGAATAAAAAGGTCAAAATCAATGTCACGATATGGCTACCATCTACGTCGGCATCACACATGATGACTATCTTATGGTAACGTAATTTAGACGTATTCAGAAAGCGTTCACCGTCATTATCTTCGATGCGGACACCGAGTGCGGTAAACATATTTTTGATTTCTTCGTTTTCGTAAATTTTGTATTCCAGGGCTTTTTCTACGTTCAAAATCTTTCCACGAAGTGGTAAAATTGCTTGAAAAACACGGTCACGACCTTGCTTCGCTGTACCACCTGCCGAGTCTCCCTCTACCAAGTAAATTTCGGATTTTGCAGGGTCTTTTGAGCTACAATCGGAGAGCTTGCCGGGCAAGCCCGAACCGGTCAACACATTCTTGCGCTGCACCATATCTCGTGCCTTACGTGCGGCATGACGCGCCGTAGCTGCGAGGATTACCTTGTCGATAATACGCTTGGCTTCCTTCGGATTTTCTTCGAGATAATGTCCCAATGCCTCACGTACACAACCCGATACTATTGCCACGACTTCGGAGTTACCGAGTTCGCCTTTAGTTTGTCCTTTGAATTGAGGTTCAGGCACTTTGACGGATATTACAGCCGTCAGACCTTCCCGAAAATCTTCTCCGGCAATCGTGAATTTCAGCTTGCTGAACATCTTATTATCGTCACCATATTTTTTAAAAATATGATTGACCGCACGGCGAAAACCACTAACGTGTGTACCTCCCTCGCGTGTATTAATATTATTGACGTAAGAGTGCAAATTTTCAGAAAAAGAGTCATTATACTGCATCGCTACCTCTACCTGTACATTCTCTTTTTCTCCGGTGACGTGGATGGGGTTTTGAATGATTTTATTGCGTCCTTCATCCAAATACAAGACAAATTCTCTCAGACCACCCTCCGAATAAAACTCTTCAGAAACAAACTCGCCATTTTCGTCTTTTGCACGCTCATCTGTCAGCGTGAGACGCAAGCCTTTATTCAAAAAAGATAATTCGCGAATCCGCGAAGCAAGTACAGTATAGCTATACACGAGTTCTTCAAAAATCTCATCATCCGGCGTGAAGGTCACATAAGTACCTCGTATATCGGTGTCACCGATAGTCTCTACATCCTTCTGCGGTTTTCCTTTATTATATTCTTGTACATATATTTTTCCGTCGCGGTGAACTTCTGCTTTGAGGTGCTTGGAAAGAGCATTGACACATGATACACCTACTCCGTGCAAACCACCAGACACTTTATAGGTGTCTTTGTCAAATTTTCCCCCTGCGTGCAAGACGGTCATTACGACCTCCAAAGCTGATTTTTGCAGCTTTTCGTGTCGCCCTACGGGAATACCGCGACCGTCGTCTTTTACAGTGATAGAATTGTCGGCGTGAATGATGGTTTCAATGTGTGTACAATGCCCGGCGAGGTGCTCATCAATAGAGTTATCAATGACTTCATATACAAGGTGATGGAGTCCTTTTGTATCAGTACTACCGACATACATGCCGGGGCGTTTTCGCACTGCTTCCAAGCCCTCCAATGCCTGTATATTATTAGCATCGTAATTGGAATCATTGGGTGTTGGAATTTGATTGTTTTTATCTTCACTCATAAGACCGCGAAGATACGGTTTTTTAATGGATTTTCATAGGAAAACTAGTTGATAGTACATAGTCGATAGTCGATAGATAAACGCAGCTTGTTTTACGTTCACCTATCGACTATTTCCAACTCTTTTTACGTTCATCTATGAACTATAGACCATCAACTACGGACTAATTTCAACTCTTTTTCGTCTTAATCGTGCAGCCGACGGCTTTGGTGAAGTTTGGGTCGGGATTTTTGCCGTTTATGACCGCTTCTATGGCTTCCTCTACGTATTTCACTTTAACGTCATCGGCGTTTTTGTGATTGTCGTCAATAGCACCGGAGTAGGCGACCACCATTTTACCACCTTCATTTTTCAATAAATAAACTTCAGGCGTGCGTGTCGCACCAAATACCGGATAGATTTTTTGCCCTTCGTCAAACAAATAAGGAAATTTGAAGCCCTTTTCGGCGGCGCGTTGTTTCATGCCTGCCATATCGTCTTCGGGTACGACTTCGGGGTCATTCGGGTTGACGGCGAGTACCGGATAGCCCTTGTCGGCAAAGGTATTGTGCAGGTCATTAATACGGTCTTCGTACATCACTGCATAAGGGCAATGATTGCAGGTGAAAATCAAAATCACGCCTTTATCATCCTCAAAATCAGAGAGTGACACCATACTGCCGTCGATATTTTTTAGTGAAAAATCCATTACGGCATCACCAATATTATAACCTCGCTTCTGTGGCTTGGGTGATACATTGGTCGTTGTTACGGCTTTGCCTTCAGTGGTTTTTGCTTTTTGGGTAGTAGTGTCGCCGCTGTTGCAGGCAACTAATCCGATGATGAGCAAGCTCATCAAAAAATAATTAAGTGTTTTCATATTTTAAAATTGATAACGTAACACAGACATTCCTGTCTGTACTGTTCGGAAAACAGGCAAGAATGCCTGTGTTACGTTGTTTACAAAAATGATTTTACGATAGTTTCAAGTTCTTGATAATCAAACTCTTGTTCGTAAAATTCGCGTTTATTTTTATTATAAAATAAGGTGACAGGAATCGCGCCACTCCATTTGGGACTGACTTTATCAATCCACGAATTATAATCTGCATCATCCAATAAAATGACGGTCGATTGTAGTTCGTTTTTTTCGATAAATGGAATGACTTTACTTTCTAATTTGCGAATATCATCCAACGACACCAAGATGACTTCTACGTTTTTGTCCTTATATTCTGCTTGAATTTGCTCGAAATAGGGGAGTTCTTTTACGCAGGGTTTACACCATGTTGCCCAGAAATTGATAACGTATATTTTATCATTTTTCTCATGCAAATGATGCTCAAATTCATCGAATTTTTCGTATGTTTGAACGGTGAAATTATCGCTTACCAGAGTTGTTTCAGGCTTGATTTTAGGGGAGGGCGTAGCCGATTTATTTGGTGTATTTGGCGCACCGCAACCCGATAGAAATACCATTGAAGCCGCCAACAGAACGACCGCATTATTTTTTATTTGAAACATAAATATACTAACAGTTTTATGAGTATAATGTTATTTAATTTTTAAAGAAAAATAAAAGAAACCTAAAATAGTAAATTTGGTGAAACCGTAGTGTAACGCCTCCGGCTTGCGCTGCGTACTACTTCAAACTAATGCGGCGCAAGCCAGAAGCATTATGCTACGGTTTTATAAGAACTATTCACGAATAATAGACGTTTGGGATGCGTAACACAACGAATCACGAATCAACGAGTCAACGAATTACGAATAATGCGGCACATCATTGAGTTATATAAATCATCCTTCGGCGGATTATCACGTAATGTGTGGCTGCTCTCGGTGGTCATGCTCATCAATCGAAGCGGGGCAATGGTGATTCCGTTTTTAGGCGTGTTTTTGACACAGCAAGAGGGTTTTTCTATCGTGCAGACGGGTTATATCATGAGTTTTATCGGACTGGGGTCGGTGCTGGGAACGTATATTGGCGGTAGGACTACGGATGCGGTGGGATATTATGGCGTACAATTTTGGTCGCTGTTGTTGTCGGGTATCGGCTTTTTATTTATGCCTTTTATAAATGGTTTTTGGGCATGGTGTGCGGTGATTTTTGTCGTAATTGCGATTTCAGATGCTTTCCGCCCAGCAAATCAAGCGGCGATTGGTTTTTATAGCAAAGAAGAAAATCGTACACGCTCGATGAGTCTTGTACGATTGGCGATTAATTTGGGCTTTTCTGCCGGTCCTGCGGTGGGTGGTATTGT
>Ga0209595_100324_pt1 | contig 16685 bp, 6 predicted proteins | sample Porto_4metaG_FD_187427 | JGI IMG/M metagenome (GOLD analysis project Ga0209595, IMG submission 187427) | Marine algal microbial communities from Porto, Portugal - Porto_4 metaG (SPAdes) (version 2) | ecosystem: Host-associated > Algae > Red algae > Unclassified | place: Portugal: Porto | collected...
TTTATTTTGAAATGAATCGAATCAAAAATGACGCGAATACTCACTGTATTTAAGGATTTTTTGGTGAAGAGTCATTTTAAAAGAAATACTCAAAAAAGTAAATAAATTTGTGAAACAGTGTATTAGAGTGCTGAATAACACAAAATTAAGAAATTATGTCGGAGATTTATATTTGAAGTATGAAAAATTGGGCAAGGCGGACATTGTGTTGACCTTAATATGACGAATCCGGTTAAAATTGACATTATTCAAACAAAACGCCCACGAAACAACTCGTTTCGTGGGCGCAATATATGTTTAAATAATCAAATAATTTGATTAGTGAAACAAATTAAATAAATTAGACCACAAGGCGCAGTTATTTTTCTTTGTAAAAGATATAAAAAACTGAGCATAGCCGAGCTATACGAAGTCTTTTTTATGTTTTTTACAATGGAAAAGAACAAGTATAATGGTCTAATTTATTTTGTTTGTTTCACTTATTCTTTCACTATCATAATATTTCTTTGTTTAATACCTGCTACTGCTACAATCGACATTAATAAAGCGAGCATGATTAAACCCCACTCTCCTACCGTCGGAATGTTGGCAATTGTGCCAAAGTTAGGACCATCAGTATCTGTATTATCGTCATCACCATCAATGATGAAAGATTTAGGAGCTGTCTCACCGTCACCATAACAAACCGGAATGCCAGCAGTCAATTCTGCGAAGTAGTTACCACATGGATATACAGCAGGTGAAGAGTCATATACTCCCATAGAGTTCGTTGTCAATGTAGTCACGACAACGCCCATATCATCTGTGATAGTTACTGTAATACCACTCAAATCACAGCTTGGGTCTCCAATGACCATACCTGCGATTTCATCTTGGCAAACCACTGGTTCGCAAGTCGGTGAAACACCTGAAATCATGAAATCGCAAAGTTCATTCGGGTTGCCCATCGTTCCTTGAATGCTGTAATCGTAAGGCGAACCTTCAGTGAAGGTAATCGTAATCGTACCGGATTGAACAACCATCGGATTGTCGCCACCGAGTGTACCCGAAGTGGTTATGGTATAATTCATACCACCGGGAAAGCCTTCTGTGCCATTATCGAATGGAATAGAAACGGTGTAAGTATCTGTACCTGCTGTTTCAGCATCGCAAGTGACGGTTTCGGGAGAAAGTACTAGAGTACATCCCGGAGTCGCAGCACAGCCTGTGGTTGTGATAGTCACCATAATAGGAGGACAGGTAGAACCTGCAATATCCGAACTTACCATAACATCAAGTGTTCCGGCAGCTTCACCGGGAGCAGCAGTGTAAACCCCCATAGCGGCATCCCAGTTGGCAGCAACTGCACCGCCTGTTGCATTAGTGCCTGCACCAAATGTGTCACTTGCACATCCCGGAGTCAATGTAGTGGTACAAGCCATAGCATCTGTGGCTTCCGCAGTAGGTTGAACAGTCGGGTAAACCGTCAGCGTGTGCATACCGAGTGCGAGGTAACTGTCGTCACCACCTCCGGCTACACCGTCATCACCAAAACATAAGAGATAAGCAAAAGTCATCTGTGTTTCAGCAGCACAAAGGTCAGCACCGGAATGAACACCCGTTGCAGTACCCGCAGTAGGAGGTGTTGCCTCAGATACACCCGCAGGTGCATCGGTAGAGTAAATGACTGCTGCATCAGTATTACCATCGGCAATAGCAGCCGTGTTAGTAGCATCGGCTTCTACACTGCCTTGCCATGTCGCGATTTCGCCCGCAAGCGCACCGTCACACACTGCATCAGTAGCATCAACAGGAGCTACAGAAGGGCATCCGGCAGCAGGGCAATTGACATTGACCATTTCCACTTGTGAGAAACAAGAGACTCCAGCAGGTCCGCCATTATATTCAATAGTGAAATTGAAAGTAGCCATCATACCGGGAGCGGGAGCAGCAGGGTTCGCAGGGTCGGGCGTAATCGTATAATTTGCACAAGAACTTACTACTGTTGCAACAGTACAATCAGCATTGGTAATCGTCAAAGTCGTAGCATCATAAGGAGGATATATCGTAATGACGGTTTCTCCGGCAGCACTCACTGTATTGTCAGCAGCACATTCGATAGAAGCATAAAGTGTTACATCAACTGTATTACAGCCGTCTCCACCTGCCATAGCATAATCGACTGTACCGCCAAAAGCAGTTGTCAATGCAGCATCTGTCCACCAACTCACCGTAATTCCAGCACCTGCAGGTGTTGCAAGTGTTTCGTCATCTACCATTAAAGCTGTATCATCCAAAGCAGGCATTCCGCCGTCACATACATCTTCGGTAGTCGCGAGTGGTGTAGTGACCACTGGACAGTTAGGCGCAGGACAGTTGACCATCACAGAGAATGTTTCAGTGAAACATGATGTAGCATTTGGTCCGTTATTATACTCTATAGTGTAATTGAAAGTAGCCATCATACCGGAAGCGGGAGCAGCCGGATTAGCAGGGTCGGGCGTAATGGTGTAGTTGCCACAAGAGCTTGCTACGGTTGGCACGGTGCAGTCAGCACTCGTCACCATATCCACCAATGTAACATCGTAACTTGGGTAAACGGTAATGGTCGTTTGTCCGGCAGCGATGAGTGGAACTGGTGTAGCAATACATTCTATTGCAGCATATAATATGACATCTTCTGTAACGCAATTATCTGCCCCCGAATGGGCAACCGTACCATTAAAAGCAGTCGTTAATGCTGCATCGGTGTACCAAGTAACAACTAAGCCGTTTGCATCTTGTGTAGCAAGTGTAGCATCGTCAAGTATGAGTGTGGTCGCATCTAATGCTGGCATTCCGCCGTCGCATAGGTCTTCTGTGGTAGCGAGTGGTGTAGTCACCATAGGACAAGAAGATGTACAAGCAAATTCAGTCGCTGCACAAGCCACACAATCACCCGAACCAGGTGTAGGCGCACTTGCAACTGGACCTGTACCATCTAATGGATAGTAAACAGCGTCACCACCGCCACCGGCAGTTGGAGTAGTACCGTCACTAAAAGCAACTGATTGAGTAAAATCAACAGCAGGATTTGAAGCACAAGCGAGGGTAATATCAACACTCTCACCTGCATTTGCTAAACTACCCGTTGTAGGACCAAAAATCTGAGTACCTGCAGGTGGAGGCGTAGCCCAAGCGCAAGTACCAAAGCCTGTTGGGTTGATAGCTATAATAATATATTCACCTGGCGCGATAGTCGTTCCTGCAGGGAAAGTAAAAGAAGCACCATTACTTAATGCTAATGTTGTATTTGCATCTAATGTAATGGTATTGCTATAAGAATTGAATAACTCAATATATTCACAATTAGCATCAGTACCTTGTGTGCCTGATGGGTCATAACTCAATTCTGTAATCACCAGACCTGCGCTGCCCTCTGTACAAGCACCACATGCTACCATAGTGACAGTACAGTCAATCGGACCGCCTGTAATAGCTGGGAATATACATTCTGCATCGGTATCTGTTACGGTAATATTGTATGAAGCATCATCGGCATAAGTAAATATTACAGTTCCCGTAGCCGCTTGGCTCATTTCGGTAGAACCAGCATCGTCGAGTGTTACGGTATTATTAGCATCTGTACCTGTTACGGTAACAGTAACTGTATAAGTCAATCCATCTGCCGAACAAACGGGCGCAGCTGCTGAAATATCTGTAATGCCACAAACTGTACTTGGACAAGCCGGCGGATCTACGCTGAAAGTGGCCATACAGCCACCTGCATTGCTGACCATTACATCGAATGCAGCGGGATCTTCACCGGGAATTGCAGGTCCGGCAGTTGAAGGAGTTAATATATCACCTGGACAAGCAGGTGTAATGGTGTAATTACAAACAGCATCATCAATGGTAATCATCGGTGCAGTTGGTATAGGATATACATTTACTGAAACAACAGCACCTGCTGCATCCATTGTTTGATTATCCAAATCACAAGTCACATCAGTCAAAGTAGCGACATTAAATTGTGCCTGATACTCGACCGCGACAGGGTCACAAGCTGTATTTATTTCTATAAAATCCATGCAGAATTGCGTTGCTTGCGGACGTTCTTCAAATACTAAGGTATTGAACATGGCGGGATGTCCCGCATTCAAGCAATCGAAAGTATAACTCCCTGCCATTGTTACTGTAAATGAACCATTTGCGGTGACTCCACTAACAACCATTGCACTACTAGGGTCTGTAATTTCCATCGGGTGCGTACCACTTGCCTGATAATTGACGACATCACCGACATAATAAGGTCCGGCAGGAGTGACATCATAAGGAACACCCGCATTTACGATATTCACCGAAATAGTCTGCACCGGAGGCGCGACCACATCGGGTGTTCCGTCAACCCAAGTAGCTCCGCCGTCATTAGAAAACTCAACTACGGCAGTCGGATCGTTGGTTAAATCCACATCTACGCAGACTGTCACTGCATCACCCGAACAAATATCGGTGGCAGCTACTCCGCCAACCGTGGCTGATAGTGTACCATCAGTGATGTCGGGGCAAGCATCAGTACAAGCGGGAATATCCACGGTAATCGTTTCTTCAAAACAAATATTAGCATCTGCACCTGTTGGACGAATTTCAATTGTAATAGAAGTTGCTGTATTAGAATTGGGAATTGTGATTGTACCTGTTTGAGCAGTTTGGTCGCCTGTCGGGTAGCCGGACAATGTGGTATTCAATGTACCGTCCACATAAATATCGTAATCAGTAACATTACCTTCGGTATAATCGAAAGAGATGTCAAAAACAGCATCCGTGCCATTACAGGTAGCCGTTACACTCTCCATTAAATTAGTTACACAAGATCCTAATGAATTGATTACACCCGGCGAACCACCACCGAAAGTAGCTACATTGCCACCATTCAAACTTACACCATAAGCAGTTGGAAGGTCATTTTCAGTACCATCCACAAAAGTCGCGGGGTCGGCAATTAGGGAGTAAGTGTAGCCGTCATTTACACCGGAGCAATCTGCGGCATCATAAGTGATAATATCACAAACAGTACCGTCCGGTGCTGTAAATTCTACATCATCGCCTGTATTATTGAATCGGTTGCCACCTTGGGGTGTGGGGCAATTACCCGGATCGCAGCCTACTACTGCATTGATACCTGCTGCCGCCATACAAGTTGCTATATCTTCCTGTCCAATAACTAAGTAATCACCCGGTTGAATAACTGTTCCGGCGGGAATTTCATACACATCCGAAACCGCATTATCTCCAATTAAATAACCGCTAACATCAAGTGGCATAGTTCCATAATTATAAATTTCTACCCATTCGCCATTCGCTTCATCATCCCAATACGTACCTGCACCGCCCATACAATCATTTGTACCTGCCATACCTGAACATGGGTCGTACATTACCTCTGTAATCACGATAGGTACACAGCTCGCGGGTGGTGGAGCGCAAGTAGGAGTAGGTACGGTTGCAATCACTGCGATACAATCGGCACCATCATCAAAGGTCAGTACAACGTCCATCCCTTCGGTAGCTCCTGTTACAGTGACTGTACCCGAAGCCATGTCAACCACTGTTGTCATATCAGGTGTACCGTTTGATGCGGTGACGGTGTAAGTCCCCAGCCCATCAGCATCCGTGAAAGTAAATATAGCTGTGTAGGTATCCGTTCCCGTAGTATTGGCATCGCAAGTGGCTGTACCTTCAACGAGTGTCAGGTCACAGGCAGAAGGTCCGCAATCAGCAAAATCTGTATTTCCTGCCGGTAGGTTTGCGACTCCACAAATAAAAGTAATGTTATCAACAGCTACATCTTCGTCACCCGCATCCATACCGTTAATTGCTATGTTTATATCTGCTGTTCCATCGGCAGGAATAGTTACTGCTGAACAATAAGTTGTAAAAGCTCCCCCCACAGTGCAGCTCGAAGTAGCATCACCGTTGGCAACTCCCACTGAATTCGTTCCTGTACCTGCAAAATTAGCAACTGATGCCCCATCTACACTGACGACTATTGAGGAAGAAACATCCCAGTCATTTGCACCGTCTGCGGCAGGAGCATCAGCTATATCAAAACACAAATACAACTCTGCCCCACACGATGAAACATCAATACCCGTAAAATCAGCCGAAACAGCAGCACTTCCTGCCATGCAACCACTTACAGCATCAGCAACAATACCGTCAGTATCTTGTGCGCTCAAAAAATTACCGATAGCGCCTCCATATGTAACATTGATGTCTGCACTACCTACTATTCCAAAGTAATCACCAGTTTCATCAGTACATTCGCCGATAAGTGTAGGCGCATTAGTCGTATTTGAACCGTCAAAGTCTTCTGTCCAAATAGTCTGCGCGTTTACCTCCGCACAAAAGGCGACAGCCACAAGAGCCATCAATAAAGTTTTTAAAGTTTTCATTCTAATTTTTTGATTGAAGAATTTTTGTGAAATACTTATATTTTTATTTTAATAGGAAAACCGTAGAATAAATGTCAGAGGGATTGATAAATGTGATGATAAATGTTGAAGACATTTTTGGCTTCATTTGGTCTGCCTAAATATTACCTCACAAAGATATAAAAGTTAAAGTTTCCTAAAGATTAATTTTACATTAATTTTGAGTCATTTAAAAATAAAAATAATTATAATGTTTTTCATTTTAAATTAAAAATCAACTTATTACAAATAATATTTTAAAAACATTAAAATGTTTTATTATTTAAAATAAAAAAAAACACTACCAGGCAGTTCGCTTATCAAGCTAAATTTACACCCAAAATAGTAGCTTCAACTTAGCGTTTATTTCTTATCTTTAGCCGTATTTATAATTAGAATCTCAAAACCCGAATACTATGCAAGACACACAAATAGCATTAGAAGACACCCTACAAAAATACTTTGGTTATTCTACTTTTCGACCACAACAAAAAGAAGTCATTGAGCATCTTTTGGAAGGGAATGATGCCGTCGTACTCATGCCTACGGGCGGTGGCAAATCACTTTGCTACCAAATGCCCGCACTCGTTTTGGGCGGTTTGACGCTTGTAATTTCACCGCTCATCGCACTGATGAAAGACCAAGTACAAGCCCTACGTTCCAATGGCATTCCTGCGGCATTTCTCAATTCGAGCCTTAGCTCGGTAGAAGAAGCAGAAGTCAATGCTGACCTCCAAAACGGCACAATCAAACTCCTCTATGTCTCGCCCGAAAGATTGTTTTCAGGAAGTTTTCTTTCTTATATTAAAACACTGAATGTCAAACTCGTAGCTATCGACGAGGCGCATTGCTGTAGTAGTTGGGGGCATCATTTTCGCCCCGAATATAGCAGGCTCTACATCATCAAGAAACACCTGCCTGACATTCCGGTAGTTGCCCTCACTGCGACTGCTGACAAAGCGGTACGCTCCGACATCGGCGAGCTGCTCGGCATGAATCATCCGCTGTTTTTCATCTCCTCATTTGACCGTCCCAATCTCTCTCTCGCGGTACTACCCGGACGCAAAAAATGGGAGCAAATCCGACAAATCGTTAGTCGCTATCAAGGCGAATGTGGTATCATATATTGTAGCAGTCGAAAAGGTACAGAAGGACTTGCTGCGAAGCTACAAGCTGCCGGATTTTCTGCCAATTATTACCATGCCGGATTGAGTGCAGATATGCGCGATGGCATCCAAGATGAATTTATAGAAGGTACAACTAAAATCATCTGTGCTACGATAGCCTTCGGGATGGGAATCGACAAGTCGGATGTGCGTTTTGTCATTCACCAAAATATGCCTAAAAATCTGGAAGGCTACTATCAGGAAATCGGACGTGCAGGGCGCGACGGACAGCCTGCCGAGACTGTCCTTTTTTATAGTTACGCAGATGTACAAACGCAATTAAACTTCATTCAAGATGTTGATAATGAAGAATATAGACGAATACAACGCGCTAAGTTGGAGAGAATGAAAGAATACGCGGAAGCGCAGGTTTGTCGTCGAAAAATTCTTTTGTCTTACTTCTCCGAAACTCCGCCCGACGGCGATTGTGGCAACTGTGATGTTTGTAAAAATCCACCCAAATATTTTGATGGCACGGTACATGCTCAAATGGCACTATCCGCCGTACATCGCACCAAAGAACAAGTGGGTATTACGACTTTGATTGAGGTACTAAAAGGCGCGTATTCGCAGGGAGTGCGTGAGCAGGGTTTTGAAAATATCAAGACCTTTGGCGCGGGGCGCGCGACGACCCAATTTGCATGGCTTTTATACATCCAACAATTCATCCAACAAGGTATTCTCGAATTGGATTATAAAGATAAATACAGACTGAAACTCACGCCTGTTTCCAATGACATTTTATTTAATGGAAAAAAAGTAAAATTGGTGGGTGTAGAGACGGTCAAGGAACGTCAGGAAGAACAGAAAAAAGTAAAAATAGAAAAGGTCAAAGTTGCTCTTGAATATGACGATGGATTGTACGACTATCTTCGTAATCTGCGAAATAAATTGGCAGAAGAAATCGGCAAACCGTCTTACGTCATCTTCAGCAATGCCAGCCTTGAAGATATGTCGGCGCGTACTCCCGCCAACATTCGTGACTTCTTGCAAGTCAATGGCGTAGGTGAGCATAAAGCCCGAAAATACGGCGAGGCATTTCTTCGCGCTATTGACGAATATACGGGGCGGCATCCCGAAAATGATTATGAGCTTCCCGAAGCCTCAACAATGGTCAAACGCAGTCAGAGTGCTTCTGCCAAATCCGGCAAAACACCCGCACACATTTTGACTTGGCAGCAGTTTGATGAAGGAAAATCGCCCGACGAAATCGCTCTTATGCGTGGCATAAAACCAACAACGATTTATGGGCATCTTTCGCGTGCGATGATTGAGGGTTATGAAGTGAATATTGAAAATATACTTTCGGAAAGTGAATTGGAACAAGTCAAATCTGCGCTCAAAGACTTACCTAATGCTGAAGGCTTGAAACCCATCTTTGAGCATCTGAATGGTGCGATTGATTATGGAAAATTGAGGATTGCATTGGTGGTGTTGCGGTAAAATTAATTACTATTCTACGAAATACAAGATATGAAAATTCAAGCAATACGAAAAACTGTAATTATAATTGGAGTAAGTTTTCTGTGTATCATTATTTTGTTCTTTATATTCAAAAAGATAGGGTTGACGACACTTCTGTTGAGTGGAGGTGGCGTGGTAATAGCTTTGGTAGGCGGTATCATCGCTTGGGACAAATATGCTTAGTTCCCACGAGGAAAATTACCGATTTTTGAACACCTCAACGGCACGATTGATTATGGGAAATTGAGGATTGCATTGGCGACATTACGATAAAAAAAGCGACGAAACATGTTGAAATGTTCCGTCGCTTTTTTTCATATTAACTTCAATCGAATCATTTTATTTTTTAATAAAACGTTCGCTAATTATTTGATTTTCACTTTCTAATGTCAATATATACGTTCCCACAGGTAATTTTTCAACATTCATGTGAAGAGGAAAGCCTGCCTGTGTTAATTGAGCATTAAGTATCGTATGACGACCAGTTACATCAGTCACTTGTACTTTCCATCTATCAGCATTTTGTGTATTTTTTAATGAAATTGATAAAAGTTTTTCCGTTGGATTCGGATAAATCTCCAATCCAATTTCGGGAGTATCCACAGTTTCGTTAGCTACATCCATACCTGAAATAGTAACAGCCATTGCAGGTACTCCTGTTCCATTAAATCCGTAACGATACCATACTGTTCCTAATCTCAAAATATCTCCAAACCTCATGAGATTGGAATCATCAGCTGCAATGGCACGTTCAAGAGAAGCATCAGTCATCGCATCATAGCTAATTCCTCTATAATCTGTCATTCTGACATTCTTCGAACCCCTGTAGTCACCTGTTAGTATGTAATGCGTATTGTCTTCTAATGGAATACTTGGTTCGTCAGTCTGAAAATCTAATAGGGGCAAAATAATAAACTGATTGTTTTCTTCATCCGTAAAATCATAGGAGTTGTATGCTATGATTGTCAATTCATCATCTGAAATAAGAGCGTCATTATTAGCATCTTCCCATATTCTTAAAAGTATATCGACTGCTTCTCCGTTAAGTCCGTCAGTACCTCCATCATAAGCAAAAACGACATTGTCCATAGTATGTCCATTTCCATTTGGCATATATATATGGATACCATACTCAAATTCAGTACCCTCGGCAGGAAATGACGAACCGCTAAAAAGTGGCAAACCGCTATTGTCCAATGGTGCCTTAGAAAAAACATTATCCGTGATTCTAAACCAAGATGTAGCTGTATTATCATCAGGATATGCTTCGGTACTATCTTGCGAAAGCGTATATTCGTTCATATAAAAACCAACTTGTTCTGGCACAAATCCGTCGGCTTCGGATATTAAAATGATAGAATCTTTATCAATGTCCAAAATTTCTATCAAACCGGAAGACATATATGCGTCTTCTGTAATCAATGTACCATCATTATCGTAATAATCCGTGGCTACACTTACTGTAACGTTAGTCTGGGCAGCACCCCCCAAATTAGTGGCATAACTTCCGAGAAGTACCGGAGCTACTTGACTGATAGGCGTAGCATAATTTTCTGCCACTACATGTCGATTATCAAATATTGCCGTACTGTGTGGTACGCGCTCTATTATTTTCACATCATCAAGCAGCCAGAAGTAAAAATCTCCATCAAAAATAAACTTAATTTTGACCGCAGAAGATCCTCCTGCACCCGAAATAGTAACACGTCGCGTATCAGGATTATTAGAATAATCATTGATAGCTATATCGTCATTGACTGCTTCAGGTTCACTCCATGTAGCTCCATCATCTGTGCTGAATGAAAGTAAAGCCCCACGAGCTGTCGTTCCTGCATCATTACCGTTCAAACCTCTGAACGATTGGGTAAATCTGACTTGTGCATCCGCTACATTACTCAAATCTATAGTTGGAGAAATTAGCTCTGATGTAATTTTTGGATAAGGTGGTCCACTTGGCGCACCATTTACAGTATTATAGTATTCTGCATTCATCAGCATAGCCCCATTTCCAGCAGTGACAGAATATAATATTGAAGTGGTAAACTCCTCAAATGTGCTCGCCGTAGGCGACCATTCCCATACATGAGTAGGATCAGAAATCGGCACTACCGTCCAGTCGTTCAAGCCACCATCAAAATCACCTTCACCAGGATTGTTGCCCCAGACAACAATATCTTCATCCACAATTGGTTCGGCTTCAAAAACACAAATAGACACCTCTCCCGAATTAGCATTTGGACTCAAGCCCGACCATACACGGATGTAATGTGTAGAGTTAGGTGATAGAGAAGCAGGATAAATTCTTACTTCATCAAAGCTACTATCATCAGCAGAAAGACAGTAAAACGGTATAGCATCTGCACCGCAGTCGGGATATATTCCCATACCAACAGCTTCTACTTCACCTGCACCACCAAAATAGGCTTTCACGACAACACCGTTCGCAGGAATGTCATCGCCTATATCAAATGAAAACCAAATATCGTCCTCAAACCATGTGCCTGAGCAGACATAAGTCGGCGTGGTAGAGCCTGTGCCATCTACTGTGGTCGCAGTCACACTGCTACAAGACGACTCGTCGGTCGCAACAGTAACAGAAATAGCATCTACACAATCGTCATTAGCGGGTTGCGCCCAAGCTAATGTACTCCATAAAAATAAGGGTAATAAGTAAAAAAATCTTTTCATAATATTTAGATTAAAGTAAGGTTATACTAAAATACGATATTTTATTATAAAAATAAATATTTTATAAAATTCATCCCTTAAAAACAAAAAAACTTCAATTTCAGTAAAACCCAAAAAATAGAAATGGTATCAGGGGTTTTCCATTAAATAAATAAGATTAGTGAAAGAAAATAAATAAATTGTTCCATAATGCGCTGTAATTTTTTCTTCTAAAGAATTCAAAAAATCGTTGCATAGCATCGCTGAGGAACTATTTTTTGTGTTTTTTAGAAGGAAAAAGAACAAGTATAATGGAACGGGTTATTTATTTTCTTTCACTTACATAACGAAATTAATCATTTTTACTTTAAAATGAGCATAACGCCACATATTATTTTAAATAAAAACCTAAATATGGGAGGATAATATTAGAATACAAAGGGGCAAGTTTTTGAGAATCAGTCGGATGTATATTTTTTACATAAAATAAAATTTCGGAAATCTATCGGGTGCTACTTCATTCATCATGGCATATATTTTTTCAAATACATCATCTACCTGTGGTTTGGAGAAATAATCACCATCAGAACCATAAGCCGAGCGATGCGGAGCAGCAGTGATAGTTACGGGTTTAGAATCAAGTAAATGATAGGCATCTTGCTGTTCCAAAACCTGCTGTAAGATATAAGCCGAAGCACCACCCGGTACATCTTCATCTAATATCACAAAGCGATTGGTTTTTTGAAGCGATTGAGCTATTTTATGATGAATATCAAAAGGCAAAAGTGTCTGTACATCAATTAGTTCGATAGAAATACCTAAAGCTCCCAATTGCGTAATCGCCTCTTGCGCCACGCGCACACACGAACCATAAGTAACCAACGTAATATCCGTTCCTTCTTGCAAAACTTCCGCTACACCAAGCGGTACGGTAAACTCCGCAATATTATCTGGCAAGGTCTCTTTGAGTCGATATCCATTGAGACATTCGATGACGATGGCAGGGTCATCAGATTGTGCGAGTAAGGTATTGTACATTCCGGCAGCTTGCGTCATATTGCGTGGCACGCAGACGTACATACCACGCAAAGAATTGATAATCATGCCAATAGGAGAACCTGAATGCCAGATACCTTCCAGTCGATGTCCGCGTGTACGAATAATCGCAGGGGCTTTTTGAATACCATCAGAGCGATAACGCAAAGTCGCGAGGTCATCTGCAAGCGGTGTCAGTCCGTAGAGCAGGTAATCGAGGTATTGTATTTCGGCAATCGGACGAAGTCCACGCATTGCCATACCAATGGCTTGTCCCATAATCGTCCATTCGCGAATACCGGTATCAAAAATCCGGCTTTCGCCGTATTCTTTTTGCAAACCTGCAAAGCCTTGATTGACATCACCGATATGTCCAACATCTTCGCCGAAGGCAAGTACATTTGGGTATTTTTTGAAAGCCTCTGAAAAACAAGTATTCAGTATTTCATAACCGTTTTTGCGTGGCGATGAATCGCTGTATGTGGCAGGTATTTCAGGTACATTCAAAGCAGAACCCGAAGTCGCCGAATAGAGTTGCGTATTGTAATATTCGCGTCCTTTATTTATAGTTTTTCGCAGCCATATTTCAAGGGCATTTTTATCAGGATGATTAATATTATTAAGCTGACGTAGTGCGCGTTTTACATTTTTAATAACTTCATATTGAAGTGGCTCGGTATGTTTTTCAAGCTGAACTTGCGTAGCAATAAATTCAGGGTCATTCATACCTGCTGCAACGAGATTTTTATATAAATTTGAAATCTCATCAACACCTTTCTTAATAGGATCGATTAATGTCGCCCAAGCACGTCTTTGTTCTTCACGAACGTACGTTTTGGCTTCTTTTCTAATCTCGTCAATCTGCGCTTGTGTAGCAATTTTATTTTTAATCATCCATCGCGCCATCACCTCAATGCAGTCATTTTCAATTTCCCACGCGAGTCGCTCTTTAGATTTGTATCGCTCATGCGAACCGGAGGTTGAATGTCCTTGAGGTTGTGTACAATCTTGAATATGAAATAGTGACGGAATATGTTTTTCTCTAACCTTTTTAATACCCTTTGCGTACATTTTACAAAGCGCAGGATAATCCCAAGCATGAGCCGTATGAATGTCCACTCCCTGCCCTGTTCTATCGTATTTAAAGCCAGCCATGAGCTTAGAGATACTACCTTTCGTAGTCTGATATTCAATCGGTACAGATATACCGTAACCGTCATCCCAAACCGATACGGCGAGTGGCACTTGCATCACGCCTACGGCGTTCATAGATTCCCAAAAAACCCCTTCGGAAGTACTCGCATCACCAATAGTACAAAAACAAACTTCATTACCATTATCAGAAAAAGGTGTATCGCGGAGGGTTTCAATATCACGATATTTTTTGGAAGCAAGGGCAAGTCCTACCGCGCGTGCCATTTGTCCGGCAGTAGATGAGTGGTCGGATGCAATATTTTTTAACGACTTGATTTCAAGCCAGTTACCATCTTTATCAATGGTCGGAGTAGCAAAATGCGCGTTCATTTGTCGTCCGCCGGAATAAGGGTCATTATCAGAATCAGCATAAAGTTGTGCAAAAAAATCTTTGACACTACACAGCCCCGATGCCATCGCAAAAGTCTGGTCGCGATAGTAGCCCGACCTAAAATCGCCCTCTCGAAAAACTCGTGCCATAGCGACTTGCGGAACTTCTTTACCATCGCCAAATATGCCGAATTTGGCTTTGCCGGTTAGTACTTCTTTACGTCCGAGCAAACTGGTTTCTCGGCTGATACAGCAAGTACGAAAGTCATTGATGACTTCTTGAATATATTTTTGTTGAATGGAAGGTTCTATGATTTGCTTCGTCATGGACAGGCTTTTAAGCTGCAAAGATAACAAAAAATTAGTTCAAATTAACATTACATTAGTATTGTAGAACGTTAGAATCGTCTATCTTTGCAACACTTTTTAACTAATAACAAGTCCACAGTTGATAGCTGAACGTAAAAAATCATTCATTCACTCATTCAAAATTCATTCATTAAAAACTACGGACTACGGACTAAATAAAACATGTCATACATTATATCTATCGTATTGCTGCTTGCTTTCGGAGCAGGTCTATATAAAATGTTTGAAAAAGCAGGCGAGCAAGGCTGGAAAGCTATTGTTCCCGGCTTGAATGTATATACTTGGATTCAATTGACCGGACGACCTATCTGGTGGTTGGCTCTATTGCTCGTACCGATTGTCGGTATCTTTATTTTTGCCTATATGCTCATTGATATGGTCAAAAGTTTTGGCAAATTCGGTTTTTGGCAACATGCTCTTGCGATTATTGTGCCTTTCTTCTACTACCCTTTTATCGGTTTTCAAGAGGAAGAAAAATATCTTGGTAAAGCAGTTGAGATTAGTAAAGAAAATCCAATAAAGAAGTCAGCCATCCGCGAATGGTCGGAAGCGATTATTTTTGCGGTATTTGCCGCTACTTTCATTCGAATGTTTCTCATTGAGGCATATACGATACCAACTCCTTCTATGGAAAATTCACTACTCGTTGGTGATTTTCTTTTTGTCAGCAAATTGAGTTACGGTTCACGTATGCCAATTACACCAATACAATTTCCACTGGTACACAACAAGATACCTAAACTCGGTAGTGAATCTTACTCCAAAGCCGTTCAATGGAAATACCGTCGCCTACCTCCTTTGCGCGAACTCAAACGTTACGACCCTGTCGTATTCAATTTTCCCGAAGGAGATTCGGTAGCTTTTCAAAAAGGTATTTCAAGAAATATCGCACAATACACCCATTATTACGGTTTGGTACGGCAATACGGCAGAGATGTAGTCAAGCGAAATTATGATATTGTAGCACGTCCTTTGGATAAACGCGACAACTATATCAAACGCTGCGTAGGCTTGCCCGGCGATAAAATTGAAATCAAAGATCGCGCGCTTTATATTGACGATAAAGAAGCCGAAAGACCGGAAGGGCTACAATTTGGCTATCAAGTCAACCCGACAGGTGGCAAGCCGAGTCAGGCACTTTTAGATGAATTGGGCATCGAATGGGAAGCAGATAGAATGAACAGCAGAGGCATCATGTATCTGACTGACAAACAATATGAAGGCTTGAGTAAAGAAACTTCACTTCAAATTACGCCACTTGTCAACGATGCTCATCCGGGTGTATTTCCGCATGACGGCAGAGGTTGGACAGTCGATAACTTTGGTCCTTTGACTATTCCGAAAAAAGGCGAGACCGTCAATATCGGTCCAAAAAATATTGCTTTGTACCGACGCATCATTAAAGATTATGAAGGCAATGACCTTGAAGTTGGCGCAGGCGGTATCAAAATCAATGGTCAACCCGCCACATCCTATACTTTCCAGCAAGATTACTACTGGATGATGGGAGATAATCGACACAACTCGGAAGACTCTCGTATATGGGGATTCGTGCCAGAAGACCACCTCGTTGGTAAACCATTATTTATATGGATGGCATTGAAAAACGGTAATTTATTCAGTAAAAAAATAAAAAGCCCTTCCGGTGCATTGGTCAAACAAGAAGGTGGTGTTAATTGGGAGCGTATCTTTAAGGGCGCGAGTGACATGAATTAAAAATAATGAGTGAATTTTGAATGAGCGAATGAATGAATTTCATCGAACATTCTAATAGTGAATTCATTTTACATGAAAAATAAATTAATTTAAATAAAAAAACAACCGTTATTCCGATTTTAAAATTGGAATAACGGTTGTTCATTTTTTCATCATAATAAGGACACGTACCACTTCGTAATGACTACTTTACAGGCTGACCGCAAACTCTGTACTGACGACTTTAGCCGTCAAGTGAATTTTATTTTAATTTTTAAATAAATAAAATTCAATTATTTATAAATATACTTTTACGCTCTGCGACGGCTAAAGT
>Ga0209595_100327_pt1 | contig 16660 bp, 11 predicted proteins | sample Porto_4metaG_FD_187427 | JGI IMG/M metagenome (GOLD analysis project Ga0209595, IMG submission 187427) | Marine algal microbial communities from Porto, Portugal - Porto_4 metaG (SPAdes) (version 2) | ecosystem: Host-associated > Algae > Red algae > Unclassified | place: Portugal: Porto...
TTTCAAGGTCTTTCGTAATTTTGAGAGAAAAAAACAGGGCAAACACTGCAAGCAGCGAAGCCCTGTAACCCCAAAAAAACAATATAAAACTATGTTCTATCCGAAAAATTTCTTTTTGATTGCGTCATCAAAGCCTATCTTGTATAGATTCTATTTTTATGACGTCTTGTTAGTACAAAGGTAATATATTTAAAAACAAAAAAACAAATTTTTTGTTGAATTTTTTACTAAAAATTTAAATATATTTATTGAGCAGGAAACTGATATAAGTTATTGAAAACAACTAACTACTTAATCTTAAACAATATCCCCATCTCCTTTAAGTACAACACAAAGATAAACCAAGTTTTTCTAAAAAACAAATTTATTTTCAATCCGAGGGGAATTTTTATGACATAGCAAATGATTAAGGTGAGATAAGCATTTATGATATAGTTGGCTTTCGGCAGTTAATCTGTTGCTAATCAGTAGTTAAGAAAAAATATAATAGGGAACATTTTCATTTTTAAGGTTAAAAAAAGTATAATTTTATTAGGTTGACGAAAGTATGTACAACAATAAGTATACCAATATTGCTCCAATTAATGAAAGGAAAGAATAGATTAGTCCATGATGCGAAGTATTTTTTTATTTTCTGATAGTTATCGAAAAACGAAAAAAGATACAGCAGATTGGGTTGAGTTATTCTTCCATTTACCTCATCCACTTCTATTTAACCTTGAATTTAGCGTTTTTGTTACACTTTTATTTTAAATACTAACTCAAATCAAAATTAGAACATAGTAAGCAATTCGTATTTCCTTTAAAATCAAACCATAAAATACCCGATGTTTGAAGTAAAGAATGATAACTTTGTTGAAAATTTCAACACTAAAGTAGTGAGACAAAACACTCTAGAGCATGTTTAAATTTTTACAAACTGAAAATTCAATCCCGATACCGTACTTGATTCGGAATAAGGATTTCAAAGGATTCTCAGATAGGAAAAGGCGAGTACAATGGCACATGTTATTTATTTTCTTTCACTAAAACCTCAAAACTTAGAATAGACTTTATTCCAAAATATTTTGTATAGAGTAAGGGAAGACGAAAAAAATAATCTGCCCGTCTGAATTGTTCTTTTTCTTATATGTTTCACTAAATTTTCCTTACGTAGCCCAGCTATGCGCGTCAAATTTAGCCAAACATATAAAAAAAATAACGGCTTCATTTGGGGTAGATTATTTTCTTCCTCTTCCCGGATATTTTTGTCTCACTACTTAAATAATCTTTTTCTACTACTCTGCGTTGCCTGAAAATTTACTATGCTAAGGCATAGCTCAATTTCAGCCGCCTTGATTAGTGAAAAAATCTTTATTTCCTCTTTCATCCAAACTATTTTAGAATAAAGTCTAATTTCTTGTTAAGAATTTGTAATTTTCTTATAAATGGCAAAAGTAAAAAAACAGTTTTTCTGCAATAATTGCGGCGCATCTTCTCCAAAGTGGGTCGGTAAATGCTCTTCGTGCAACGAATGGAATACCTACGTAGAGGAGATATTGGTCAAAGAAAACAAAAAAGAAGAACGCCGCACCTGGCGAGAAGAAAGTCAGCGCAAAGCAACGCCCATACTGATACAAGAAATCAAAGCAGGCGATACGCAGCGCATTATCACGACCGACGAAGAGCTGAATCGCGTACTCGGTGGCGGCATCGTGTCAGGCTCGCTCGTACTCATAGGCGGACAGCCGGGTATCGGAAAATCAACTTTGATGTTGCAAATCGCGCTCGAATTACCTTTGAAGGTCTTATATGTATCGGGCGAGGAGAGCGAGGAGCAGATAAAAATGCGCGCCGAACGCACCGGAATGAGCAATGCCGAATGCTACGTGATGAACGAAACCAACACCCAACATATTTTCAAACATTTCAAAGAATTGAAGCCTGCTATTATGGTCGTGGATTCGATTCAGACGCTCTCATCGCCGCATCTTGACTCTACGCCGGGCAGCGTGTCGCAGATACGCGAGTGCGCAGGCGAACTCCAACGCCTATCAAAAGAAACCAATACCCCCGTCTTTATAATAGGTCATATCACGAAAGATGGCAGCATCGCCGGACCAAAATTGCTCGAACATATCGTTGATACTGTCCTCCAATTTGAAGGCGACCACCACCATACCTATCGTATACTAAGGACGATAAAAAATCGCTTTGGCTCGACTTCCGAACTCGGCATCTACGAAATGCGTGGCACAGGACTACACCAAATTAGCAATCCCTCCGAATTACTCCTTTCTCAAAAAGAGGAAGAACTCAGTGGCTCCGCAGTCGCCGCTACGATAGAAGGCATGCGCCCGATGCTCATCGAAACCCAAGCCCTCGTGAGTACGGCAGTCTATGGCACACCACAGCGTTCTTCGACGGGTTTTGATTTGCGACGATTGAGTATGTTGTTGGCAGTACTCGAAAAACGTTGTGGATTCAAATTCGGTATGACCGATGTTTTTCTAAATATCGCAGGTGGTATCAAAGTGGACGACCCCGCAATCGACCTCGCTATCGTGAGTGCATTGATTTCTTCACTTCAAGATATAGCCATTCCTGGCGATGTTTGTCTTGCAGGTGAGGTCGGGCTATCCGGCGAGATTCGTGCCGTCAATCGTATCGACCAACGCATACGCGAAGCCGACCGCTTAGGTTTTAAACATATTTTCATCTCCAAATATAATATGAAAGGACTCAACCCCAATGATTTTGGCATCAAAATACACGCTATAGGCAAAGTCGAAGAATTGTACGAACAGTTGTTTTCTTAGAGCATGGCTGACGGTGGACAGCGTAGAGGAATTCCGTTTTTTGCTTCGCAAATTTTATTCCCCTACAAAAAAACTCTACTTTTGGAATGACCTTTGACCTAAATAAGTGCTTAGTGAAAGAAATTAAATAAATTGTTCCATAATGCGCCGTAATTTTTTCTTCTAAGGTTCTGCTGAAATAAGGATATTTTTAAATTATTTTATAATAAAAAATATTTATAAATAATTCATTTTTAATAATAAATAAATTACAAAATAATTTTAATTAATTAAAAAATGGCTATATTTCAGTGCGACCTTCTAAAGAATTCAAAAAATCGTTGCATAGCCATAGCTACGGAACTATTTTTTGTGTTTTTTAGAAGGGAAAAGAACAAGTATAATGGGGCAAGTTATTTATTTTCTTTCCTAAGCACTTACATTTAAAATTACATTTTCAATATTTTAACAAATGTATGATTTCGGAATGGTATGAATAGCATTTTTTATAAAAAAACAATCATGCAATCCAACAATCATACAATCCATTTTTTATTATGAAAAAGCAATTCTTCCTCCTCGTTAGCTGTTTATTGGCATTTACCTATCTATCTGCCCAATCGCCTGTAGGCACATGGAAAACCGTAGACGACAAAACAGGTAATGAAAAATCATACGTAGAAATCTACGAACAAAACGGCAAACTATACGGCAAAATCACCCAACTCTTACTCCCTGAAGACCAAGGAAAAAACTGTGAAGTATGCCCCGGTAAAAAGAAAAACCAACCCATAAAAGGTATGGAAATCTTGATGGGCATAGAAAGCATAAAAGATTATTGGGATAATGGGAAAATCCTTGATCCAACGACGGGCAAAGTCTACAAATGCTTCTTAGAACTCGAAAATGCAGACAAATTAAAAGTCCGTGGCTACGTCGGCTTCTCGCTTTTGGGACGCACGCAGTACTGGTATCGAGTGAAGTAGTTGTTAGTCCATAGACGATAGACAATAGTTCAAAAGCGAGCGCGAGGTTTTTTTCGCGTAGCGAAAAAATCGTTAATATCGTCTATCGATTACTAAAAATAAAATAAAGCTCATGCAATAAACGCATGAGCTTTCATGTTTTTAGGGAGAATATAAACGAAGTGGTCAATATTTAAACATACTCTTAAATTTGGACTTATACTTTCTCATCCCGATAGCTATCGGAATAAAACTACTCTTTCTAATATGGATAAAAAATCTACACAAAAATTACTCCTTCAATACATCTACGGCGAAATGTCAGCTTCACAAAATCTCTTCATTGAGGAATTGCTACAAACAGATGCTAATTTGAAGGCACAGCACGATGCTTTGAACGCAAGTCAATTGCAACTCCCCAAATTCAGGCTTTACCCACCCAAAAAAACGCTACAAAGCATCCTCAGCTACAGCCGTACCGAAGTATGTGCATGAAGTTCTACGATTGTTGGATTGCTGAATTGTTGGATTGTTATTATTGATTTTCGCTGCGCGAAAATTTTATAACAAACCAACAGTTTAACAATCAAACAATCTCTATTCTCCTTTTTCCTTCCAATAAAAATCTTACTTTTACAGGGTTAATAATGCGACAATGCTAAAATGCGTTAATGTGACAATATCAATGAATGAATTTTGAATGAATGAGTGAACGAATCATTTTTGACTCATTCATTCAAAATTCATTAGACTTTATTTAGGAATATTTTGTATGCATGGAACTTTTGTATTTTTTCGATAATCGAGCCTCATTTTGAGCCGCATACCCTACGGTACGGGGCGAAAAATAAGTGAAGAGTATCGGAAAAAGACAAAGTTAGCTGCATACAAAATTTTTCTAAATAAAGTCTATTCATTAAAACTATTCACTCATTGTCATTATCGCATTGCAGCATTAACACATTGTAGCACTACTATGAAATTCGACAATAACATACGCAACTATATATATGGTGAGATGGAACCGCCTATTTCTGGCGATTACATTGACAATTACAACCCTGCAATCGGCGGAGTATACTCCCAATTGCCCGATTCGGACGAGCGTGATGTACTTCGAGCCGTCAAAGCTGCCGAGCGTGCCTTTCCTGTTTGGTCCAATTGTGGCATAAAAAAACGCTTTCGCATTATGATGCGTATCGCCGACATCATCGAGCAGAACCTTGAGGCTTTTGCCAAAGCCGAAAGCACCGATACCGGCAAGCCCGTCACCCTTGCACGCAGTATCGACATCCCTCGCGCACAAAGCAATTTGCGGTTTTTTGCAACGGCGATTCTCCATGCTTCCTCCGAATCACACCACATGGAACGCGAAGCCATCAACTATACTTTGCGCCGTCCGTTGGGCGTTGTAGGCTGCATTTCTCCGTGGAATCTACCTTTATATTTATTTACGTGGAAAATCGCGCCCGCCATCGCTGCCGGAAATTGCGTAGTCGCCAAACCCTCCGAAATCACGCCAATGACCGCCTACATGCTCGGTCAAGCCTGCAAAGAAGCCGGGTTGCCGCCGGGCGTACTCAACATCGTACATGGTTACGGTCACAAAGCCGGACAAGCCATCGTTGAAAATCCGATTGTCAAAGCCATTTCATTTACAGGCGGCACACAAACGGGTAAAAAAATCGCTGAAATCGCAGCCCCAAAATTCAAAAAACTATCACTCGAACTCGGCGGCAAAAACCCCAATATCATTTTCGCAGATTGCGATTTTGAAAAAATGATGACCACTACGCTGCGCTCTTCTTTTTCCAATCAAGGGCAAATTTGCTTGTGCGGTTCACGTATTTTTATCGAAAAACACCTTTACGAAGTATTTAAAGAAGAATTTGTAAAACGTGTAAAAAAACTCGTGGTCGGCAATCCTTTTGCGGGAAAAACAGACCAAGGGGCAGTCGTTTCTGCCGCCCACAAATCAAAAATATTGGACGCTATCGAGCTTGCAAAAGAGGAAGGCGGTACGATTCTCTGCGGCGGTAAGGCAGTGGATGTTCCCAAATTTGAAAAAGGATATTATCTTGAACCTACTGTAATAGAAGGACTTAGCCCAAGTTGCCGCACCAATCAGGAAGAAATTTTCGGTCCCGTGGTTACGCTCATTCCATTCGAAACAGAAGAAGAAGTGGTCGCCTATGCCAACAGTACTGAATACGGACTTTCGGCAACCGTCTGGACGCAAAATATCGGTCGCGCACAACGCATAGCAGAAAAACTCGACTCAGGAATCATCTGGATAAACACTTGGCTGACCCGCGACCTACGAACACCCTTTGGCGGCATGAAAAACTCTGGCGTAGGACGCGAAGGCGGTTGGGAAGCCTTACGATTTTTTACTGAAGCAAAGAATGTTTGTATTCATTTCTAATTTTCAATGAATGAATTTTGAATGAAAGAATGAATGAATCAAAATGCAGTAATACTTCATTGACACATTTTATTCATTTATTGAGAACTTACTAAAATAACAACAAAATGAAATTAACCATCAATCGAATCACCCTGCTTTTTGGCTTAGTTCTTTACCTCAATTTCTTCGTTTTCGACGCCATCATTCCCGCGATACTCATCGCGCTTGTCTTTGGAGCTTGTGCGTTTTTAGGTATCCTCAACCGAAAACCCAATAAAGTATATACTTACGGGCGAGGCTTATTGATAGGTCTTCGCATCTTTCTTTTAGGTATCGTTTATTCACTTCTTTTTTTAATAATAATGAGTGCTCTAAGGATATTCAAACCATTAATTAGTCCTGATGGAAGAAACTTTATAGATTCAACAAGAGACAGTCTTGTTTCTATGTTTAGAGACCTTGGCAATGCCTTACCTTATCTAATAGGCACCTCAATCTTTTCGCTTCTTCTTATGCTCATTATTCCGATTTACTTCCTGCGAAAATCAAAACTAACCGACGATATTATTGATGCGGATTTGATGGATAATCAGGAAAAATAAAAACAGCAGTAGCGAATCCATTTCGCCACACACCACTTCACATAAAAATTGCATCTCCCAATACACAACACAAATACTCCTAACTGCGCAGCAGTTAGGAGTAGGCTGTACAATCAAGCTATATTTCTTCCACCTACTTTTGGTGCAAAAATGGTTTTTGAGTTATGGCAATTTTTCAAACCAAAATTCAATTCAATTATCGAAGAATACAGAATCTGTGTGTAAAATCTATTGTAAAACCCTGATTAGTAAGTGTTTTTAGGAAACAGTAAAATTTTGATTTCCTGTATTAATTTATTTTTTGTAAATTGATATACAGCAGGTTTTAAAGGTTTTTTTGATTGTAAAAACAATCAAAAAGTTGGGGGAAGTTTTTATTCCAGATTGTACAGCCTAAGTTAGGAGTATTTGTGTTGTATATTGGTCAAACAAAAACTAAAAAATGGATTCCACACATATTCTAAAGTACGCACTCCTTATTTTGATGTTCTTTTTTTGCGCTCACGCAAATGGACAAAAATTAATCGAGAGCCGACAAACGAGCTACTATACCTACATTTACCAACTCACAGATAAGGAAGCGGAGACGGTTTATACAAGCAAAGTTTGGGAAGTCAATCCCACGTATTTTCATACCTTAATTGATTCATTTCCAACGGATAGTGTTTATAATAGGCGTTTACCTGCCGGGCATTATATCAAAACTTATGCAGCGCAAAATGCACAAAATATTGAGATTGCAACGGTGCAGGATTTTAATGTTTTTGTGCTAAATAATAACACCGATTTGCGGGTACAGGTCTATGATTTGGAGGGAAAAATAATTTCTGATGCCGAACTGAAAGTCAAAAAGAAGCGACTACGTTTTGACAAAAAAACACAATGTTATATTGAGAAAAAATCGAATCGGAAGGGTTTGTTGGAGATTAAACACGATGGATTTACGGCATATTATAATCTTTCCAGAAATCGTAATAATTCAGCATTCAAAAGAGGTTTTCAAAAAACGGTGTATGGTACGCCGCTAAAATATGTGTGGCGTCCGGTTCGATTTGTCGTTAAAATTCCGGTGGATGGGGTGTTATCAATTAAGCAACGGCGTCCGCGAGGGTCGATTTATAAGATACAAAAGGCTTATGAAAATATCGCTTGTAGATTTGGGGATTGGTGGTACTGTGGTGGCTTTGAAGACAGACACAAAGGCTATATGGTCTTCAATAAACCCAAATACCTACCCGGAGACACTGTAAAACTCAAGGCTTTTGTAGTGAAAAAGAAGGGTAAACCGATTAATAAAGAAGTAGATGTCGTGTTGTTGGCAAATCGAAAACTAACAAAATTAACCCGACTAAAACCTTACCGAAAAGGTGGCTATACTTATGAGTTTGTGCTGCATGACTCATTGCAATTGAGTTTAGATAAAAACTACGGGATTTATTTGCAAACAAAAGACGGAAGAGAATACATTCACGAGTCCTTCCGTTACGAAGATTACGAACTCAGCAGCACCCAACTCGCCATCAGATTGGACGATAAAAAGCAGTATAAAAACCAAGAACGAACACTCTACATCAAAGGTACGGACGAAAATGACTTGAATATTTTGGATGGACGGGTTGAGGTATTGGTCACGCCCAAATCAATCAACGAATACTTTGATAATCAAGTCTTTGTGCCGGATACTTTGTTGTTTTTGGAGCAGTCGCTTGACCCGGTAGATGAAACAGAAATCGCATTGCCCGATTCCTTATTTCCAAAAATCAACTTCGATTATGAGGTCAATGTAAAGCTAATGACTTCGGATAATGAAGTAAAATCCGACAAAAAAACAATCACTTACTACCATCAATCGCGAGCCTTTGACGCAGAGGTATTGACCGATTCGATACGCTTTTTATATACGGAAAATGGTATCGAAAAACCTAAAAAAGTCAAGATAAGCAGCGGCGATAGTTTCGGAAATAATACGTTGATTCGTAGCGGAACAACGCCTTTCGTATTAGAGTTAAATCCCTATTATGCTTTGTATGAAATTGAGTCGGACAGTTTGTCGGAGACCATTCGTATGAATGACAAACCTTCCCTATTGAGATGCTATGCCAATCGCACGACTGATTCCGTTTTTATTGAGGTGGACAATCCGCGAAATATTCCTTTCAATTATAATATTTACAAAAAAAATACAGAAAAATACGCGGGTTATTCGGATTCGTTGAATTTGAAAAAGAAAACCGCAACGAAGCAAAATTATTTTGTTTCCATCAATTATTTGTGGGCGGGAAAGGTCGTGAAAGAGAATTATGAAATTCCTCTGAAAGATAAAAAATTAAATGTGACCGTCACCGAACCCAAAATGGTATATCCCGGAGAAAAAACGAGCATCGAAGTCTTAGTCACAGATATAAACGGACAAGCCGTTGAAAATGTGGATGTTACGGCGTATGGTTTGACGAAAAAATTTGGCGAAACAGCACCGGAAGTTCCCGACCTCGCCAAGCAAAGAAGGGGCAAGGCACTGATAAATAATTTCAATGTCAATGAAGATATACCGGGCAAAAACAAGAAAATAGACTTAGATTATGAGCGATGGACGGGCTTGGCGGGCTTAGATTCGATTGAATATTATCGGTTTATTTATCCCGAAAAAAATAGTATTTACCGCTTTGAATACACGACGCAGGATTCGGTGACACAGTTTTCTCCTTTTGTCGTCGAGGATGGCGCGATACAGCCGATTCATGTCATTTATGTGGATAATAAACCCGTTTATTTTAGTTGGTCAACGCATCAACAGCCTTATTCTTTCAAAATTAATCCCGGTCTTCATCAGATTAGATTGCGGACTACGAAGCAGGAAATTAAGCTCGACAGCATCTACTTTAATGAAGGCAAACGATTGATTTTCAGCATAAATGAAGATATACAATCAAAAAACATTAATTTAGGGAAGGCGAAACCGGAATTGAGCGTTTGGGAGAGGAACGTGTTGCACAAATACATTTTCCCTTATGACCACAATTTTGAAGACAACTACGCTTATATCGAAGAGAATGGCAAAATTCAAGTACTCAATCGTGGGTATGACAGATATAGAGGATATGGGAGCAGACAAGATTATGCCGGTCCTGTTACCGGTATGGTTGATTTTCATTTGTTGGATAAATTCTCTACGACCTTCGGGCATGAACCGTTTTTTGAGTACGATTTCGCGCCTAATTTGCTGAAAATGCGAAGCATAGACTCCAAAAATTACCCCAAACATCTCCACCGCTACGATGCCCAGACCTCACTCGGAGGCGAATACCTCACCAAAGGCACTTTTCTACAAGAATGGGAAGCCGAATTATTACAAAGAAAGCAAGCCAAAGCCAAGTATTTTTATCCCAAAATATCCTCCTCAAAAACAGGCAGCCTACGCATAAAATTGAACCGAAAACCAACGGATAAAATCCCTCAATATATCCTCATTTTTAAACAGGAAAACAACGATTTAGTGGCAATTTATCCGGGCAGTACCGTTCTATCCACAACTTTGGCGAAAGGTGATTACAAAGTAATTTTCTTTCATGAGGGGGAATGGTATCACACCAAAAAAGTTACTGTAAATCCCTATGGTTTAAATTATTACGAATACAAATACGTTAAAATTTTATCAAAAGATAATTTCAGTAAAGAATTAAAAAACCTCATCAACCAAATACTTTTTGGTATGGAAACCGAAACATTATCCCAAGCCGAAAAAGATGCCACACAAGCCATTCCTCTGAAAGAATATAAAGGCGATTACAAGGGCAGAACGATAACAGGCTACGCACTCGACGAAGAAGGAAATCCCTTGCCTTTTGCCAACATATTTGTAGAAGGAACGACGGTTGGAACGACGACGGATTTGGACGGACGCTACACCATAAAAGTACCGGAAGGGGCGGATGATTTGGTCGTTGCATATACGGGTTATAGCGACCAAAAATTGCAAGTAGGAAACAGTAACGTACTCAATGCAACGCTTAGTGCAGGCGAGGCGTTGGATGAGGTGATTGTGACAGCTTTGGGTTTCATGCCTGGAAGAAACCTGAGCTATAGCACTGTCGAAACCGAATCAATCTCGGATGTAGGTGTAAGGGTGAGCGGCAAAGCACTCGGCATCAGTTTCAGAGGCGCACGGCAAGGCGACCAAATTATTTACGTAAATGGAGAACGATTTGACGGCGATATTTCCCAACTCGACCCAAGCAAAATAAAAAATACTCAAAGCCTCAAAGGCAGCGATGCCGCCGCCCTGTACGGTGCCGAAGCCGCAAACGGCGTTCTACTCATCCAAACCATATCGGGGGCAAATAAAGGCGCAGCCTACGATTCCGTCTTTTTTGAAAAAGCCTCAAAAGCGAGTTCGATACGCGAAAACTTCTCCGATTACGCCTTCTGGCAACCCAAACTGACGACCAATAAAGAAGGAAAAGCGACCTTTGAATTGACCTTCCCCGACGATGTGACGAGTTGGGAAACTTATTATCTGGCGATGAACGGCAAGCGACAATCCGGACAAACCGCAGGTTTTGTGAAGTCCTACAAACCCTTGATGGCGCAAGTTGCCGTACCGCGTTTTTTGATTGAAAATGATACGACTTATGCGATTGGGAAGGTGCTGAATTATGGGCAGGATTCGGTGAAAGTCAATACTACATTTGAATTGGACGAAAAAATCGTGTACAAAAATACGGAATATTGCACGCACTCCATCATCGACACATTGACAGTTGTGGCAGCTTCGGATTCGCTTTCGCTTAAATATGTGGTAGAAAATCAAGACGGATATTTCGACGGCGAACGCCGCGATATTCCCGTTTTTCCGCGTGGCTTGGAGGAAACCGAAGGACAATTTTATGTACTCGATAATGATACAACGATTAACCTCACTTTCAACCCTCAACTCGGCACGGTCAACCTATACGCACGGGCGGATGTATTGGACGTGATAGAGGATGAAATCCGGCATTTAATTCGCTACAAATATCTGTGTAATGAGCAAGTTGCTTCCAAGTTAAAAGGGCTTCTTGCAGCCAAAAAAATCGCACAATATAAAGGCGAGGAATTTAAGTACGATAAGCGCGTAAAAAAACTCATTCGCCTACTCAAAAAGAACCAAAAAGAAAAAGGTTTGTGGGGTTGGTGGAAAGATTCAGCGCAGAGCAAGTGGATTAGTTTGCATGTCTTGGAGGCAGTTGATCAGGCAAAAAAAATGGGTTATAAAGTCGGTATTAAAGTCGCCAAAAATTTTGTTTGGGAATTGGAAGAAGGACGCACTTTTTATGAGAGTGTGCGATTGCTCAAAATGTCATATCTATTTGAAAAACAGATAGATGCACCAAAATATATCGCTAATTTGGAGAAAACAAAAGATACGCTTTCATTCAACCATGACCTGCAAATCCTTGAATTGAAGCAGCTATACAAAATGGATTATGATACGGACACTATAGCCTCGTTTATGCAAACGACGATGTTTGGAAATATCTATTTTGAGGAAAAACGAAAGGGTAAATCGCGCCTTTTATTCAATGATATACAAAACACCATTTTAGCCTACAAAATACTGAAATCAGACTCCACAAATCACGATAAAACACTCGCTAAAATGCGTCATTATTTTCTCGAAAAAAGAAATAACGGCTATTGGAGAAACACCTATGAATCCGCGCAAATTATCGAAACCATTTTACCCGATTTATTGGACAAAAAAACGAAATTAACCCAACCAACTTTAACCCTTTCTGGCAATGTCAATCAAGCGGTTTCCGAATTTCCATTTGAAATGCAAGTCCAACCCAACCAACAAATTTCAGTCTCCAAATCGGGCGATTTTCCTATATATTTCACCAACTACCAACGCTACCAAAACAGAACGCCGGAAATTAAAAAAGACGATTTTGAGGTTACTACAAAATTTGAAAATCAACCCAGTAGAGACGCGATTAATCGCGTCTCCACTAACAACGTTAATCGCATCTTTACGCTGGAAGCTGGCGAAAAAACCACTTTAATCGTAGAAGTGACAGTAAAAAAAGACGCCGATTATGTCATGATAAACGTCCCGATACCAGGCGGCTGTTCGTATAGCGATAAGCAGAAAAATTACCGCAGCAGCGAGTCGCACCGCGAATATTTCAAACACGAAACCGCTATATTTTGTCAAAATTTACCAAAAGGAAAATACACCTACGAAATTAATTTAATCCCAAGATATTCAGGCAATTACACCCTCAATCCTGCTAAGGTAGAATTGATGTATTTCCCTGTTTTTAGTGCGAATAATGAGGTGAAGAAGGTACAGATAAAATGATTACAATTAGCCTTCAGAACGTAGGGACAGGGCATGCCCTGTCCCTACGTTCTGTCGATGCGTTCGGGGCAGACAATATTTTTTCAAAAAAAAATAAAAAAACAAGCAGCGAACCCCAAACCCCATACGTTTACCTATCAAATGCAAGTTTCTTTTCATAAGAAATTATAGTTTTAATTTGAAAAATGGCAGGACGGAAATGCGTTTTCGCCCAAAATCGTAAGTAGATTCGCACCCTACTTCAAATCTTTAAGTCCATCGGGTTCGACAGCCGATGGACTTTTTTTTTAAATACCGCAAGGGAACGCCCTTGTGCCAACGAATGACGGCATCCGGACTGCGCTGCGTTGGCTTTATTCAAAATCCTGAAAATCAACATGAAACCTGAGACGCAATACTCTTCAAAAAAATCCGCCAAATCCGCGTTCCTTAATAGTAAGTGTATTTTGTACATTATCATATTTTCCCTACCTTTAAGCTATGAATATCCAAGCATGTATCTTTGATTTGGACGGCGTGATAGTCGATACTGCAAAGTACCACTACCGCTCGTGGCGCAAAGCTGCCAACTCGCTCGGTTTTGATTTTAGCGAAGCGCAAAACGAAGAACTTAAAGGCGTCAGCCGCATGGAATCCTTAGAAATTATCCTTTCCATCGGAAAAAAAACGCTCGACCAAACCGCCAAAATCGCACTCGCCACCAAAAAAAACGACTGGTACCTCGAACAACTCGCCACCATGAAGTCCGATGAAATACTCCCTGGTGTTGTTGATTTTCTCAACGAACTGAAAGAGAAAAAAATCCGTATTGCGCTCGGTTCTGCCAGCAAAAACGCCGTTTTGACCCTCCAAAAAGTCAATCTATTAGACTACTTTGAAGTCGTCATCGACGGCACAAAAACCACCCGTTCCAAGCCCGACCCGCAGGTATTCCAACTCGGCGCACAAGGCTTGGGCATCGCGCCAGAAAACTGCATCGTATTTGAAGATGCAGCCAAAGGCATCGCCGCCGCACGCAGCGCAGGCATGTACGCCGTCGGTATCGGCAATGTGGACGAACTCGCCGAAGCCCACACCGTAATTCCATCCTTCAAACACATAAATTTTGAATACATGAAAAGATTGTTGGATTGCTGAATTGTTAGATTGTTGCAATGATTTTCCTTTACTGAAATCACTTGTAAACATCTGACAATAAAACAATAAAACAATTTAACAATCATAACAATGAAACAATACCTCTCCCACCACGAATGGCAAATCATCGAAAACGGCTTCCATGCCGAACACAATCGCATTTCGGAAAGCGTGTTTAGCATCGGCAATGGACGCATGGGACAACGTGCCAATTTCGAGGAAACTTATACGGGCGATACCTTGCAAGGCAGCTATGTCGCGGGCGTATACTACCCAGACAAGACGCGCGTAGGTTGGTGGAAAAATGGCTATCCCGAATATTTCGCGAAGGTGCTGAACGCTTGTAATTGGATTGGAATTGATATAAAAATCAATGACACGACACTGAATTTAGCAAAAAGTGAAGTCACAGATTTTAAGCGTACATTAGATATGCAGGGCGGTGTTTTGCAACGTCAATTTACAGCTAAACTGACGACAGGCGAACAAGTGCAGGTGGACGCTACACGATTTTGCAGCCTCGCAGATGATGAAGCCGGAGCAATACGTTATGCCATTCAATGCGATTTTTCGGGCGAACTTACTATCTCGCCTTACCTTGATTTTGATATTAAAAATGAGGACGCCAATTATGATGAAAAATTTTGGACAGAAGTAGAACTTTCGATTCAAAAAGGAGAAGGTTATATTACTGCCGCTACGCGAAAAACCGATTTTCACGTATGTACGGGGATGTGTTTTGATATTTTGATAAATGAAAAAAATGTGACACCCGATATTGATATTTTTCGTAGGGAAAAATACGTTTCTAATACGGTCAAATTACAAGTAAATAAGGGCGATGTAATCGTCATTTACAAATATGCAGTCAATCTTTCCTCCGAAAATCATCCAAAAAATATATTATCCGACAATGCCGAAAAATTAATCCGAAAAATCCAACAAAAAGGCTTCCAAACGATGCTCGAAGAACAAACCGCAGCCTGGGCAATTCGCTGGAAAGATAGCGACGTCGTGATTGAAGGCGATGTAGCGGCACAACAAGGCATTCGTTTCAATATTTTCCAACTTCACCAAACCTACTCCGGTGAAGATGAACGCCTCAATATCGGACCAAAAGGCTTTACGGGAGAAAAGTATGGCGGTAGTACTTATTGGGATACAGAGGCGTATTGTCTGCCTTTTTACTTAAGTACGGCAGATAGACATGTTGCTCGCAATTTGCTCATTTACAGATATAAACATCTACAAAAAGCGATAGAAAACGCCGAAAAACTCGGTTTTAAAGACGGCGCAGCCCTTTACCCAATGGTCACGATGAATGGCGAAGAATGTCATAACGAATGGGAAATTACCTTTGAAGAAATACACCGTAATGGCGCGATAGCTTACGCGATTTTTGACTACGTCCGCTATACGGACGATAAGGCATATTTGGCAGATTATGGCTTGGAGGTGTTGGTTGCAATAGCACGTTTTTGGGCGCAACGGGTCAATTATTCTAATGAAAAAGGAAAATATGTGATACTTGGCGTGACCGGTCCGAATGAGTATGAAAACAATGTCAATAATAATTGGTACACAAATTTTACCGCAAAAAAATGTCTTGAATTGACGATAAAAAGTATTGGATGGGTAAAGAAAGACTGCCCGGAAAAATACAAAGCAATTGTACAAAAAATAAATTTTAAAGAAGCCGAAGAATCGCAGCAGTGGCAGCAAATTTGTGACTACATTTTTCTACCCGAATATAAAGAATTTGGTATTTACTTGCAGCAAGACGGTTTCTTAGATAAAGATATTTCGCCTGTGAGCGACCTTGCGGAAGTTGACCGCCCGATTTGTCAAAAATGGTCATGGGATAGGATTTTACGTTCGTGCTACATCAAGCAAGCAGACGTTTTGCAAGGCTTGTATTTCTACGAACATGAGTTTGATGAAGATACCATTCGCCGCAATTTTGATTTTTATGAACCGCTTACGGTACACGAATCCTCGCTTTCGCCCTGCGTACATGCGATACTCGCCGCACGACTCGGCTACCATGACAAAGCCTACGAAATGTACCTCCAAACCGCTCGCCTTGACTTGGATGATTACAACAACGATACCGAAGATGGCTGTCACATAACGAGCATGGCAGGTACATGGATGGCAGTGGTCAAAGGCTTCGGCGGTATGCGCATGATGGACGGACAATTGCACCTCAATCCTTTCCTACCACGGCAATGGACAAGCTATTCTTTTAAAATCAGGTGGCGCGGCAGTATCCTCAATATTAAGGTGACAGCAGCCGGGACGACCGTCGAAAATGAGTCCGAAGAATCGGTTTCGCTTGTTTTATCAGGAAAATTAACCGAAGTGTAGCCAAATTCACTCATTAGACTATAATGGTTCATTTTTTGCTAAGAAATAGTTAAAACCTTTCTATT
>Ga0209595_100329_pt1 | contig 16554 bp, 15 predicted proteins | sample Porto_4metaG_FD_187427 | JGI IMG/M metagenome (GOLD analysis project Ga0209595, IMG submission 187427) | Marine algal microbial communities from Porto, Portugal - Porto_4 metaG (SPAdes) (version 2) | ecosystem: Host-associated > Algae > Red algae > Unclassified | place: Portugal: Porto...
ATGGGATTTAAACTATAGTATTGAAATGTTATGGTGTTGAAGTGTTGACGTAACACACTTCAACACCACAACACCACAACACTTCAACACCACAACACTACCATCATGAAAATAACAGATGTAAAAATAGAGCAAAGCTGGAAAGAAGCCTTGCAAGACGAATTTCAGCAACCGTATTTCGCTGCAATAAAAAGTTTTCTTATAGAAGAAAAATTGAAAGGCAAAACGATATATCCGCAAGGTTCATTGATATTCAATGCTTTTAATAGTACGCCTTTTGATAAAGTGAAGGTCGTGATATTGGGACAAGACCCCTATCACAATCCAAAACAAGCACATGGGCTGTCGTTCTCTGTGCCAATAGGTGTGGCGATTCCTGCGTCTCTACGAAATGTATATAAGGAACTCTCCACCGATATTGAAGGCTTCCAAATCCCGAATCATGGTAACCTCGAAAAGTGGTCAACGCAAGGCGTTTTCTTGCTCAATGCTATGTTGACCGTAGAACATAAAGCCGCCGGATCGCATCGCAAAATCGGCTGGCAACGCTTCACAGATGCCGTCATTCGCAAATTATCGGAAGAACGCGAAGGAATTATTTTTATGCTTTGGGGCAATTTTGCAAAAGCCAAAGAAGCCCTTATTGACGCTGATAAACACCACGTTTTGAAGGCAGTACATCCTTCACCACTTGCCGGAAATGCTTTTTTAGGAAATAAACATTTCTCTACCGCCAATCGTATTTTGAGTGAGCGAGGCGAGGCAGAAATTGATTGGACATTGTAAGTAGAGGTTCAATTTGAATTATTCTATAAATACATTGGCAAAACCAAAGTACTGCAAAACAATACTTTAAACAATGAAATATTTTCAATTAAAAAAATATTTATTTTATAAAAATTTTAAATTCAAATAGACTTTATTTAGGAATATTATTTCATTTCAATTATTGACAAAATACCTTTGTAAAATTATTGAATTATCTACGCTTCTCATTCACCCAAAAAAAAGTCACCGAATTGTACATAAAAACAATAAATTACTTACCTTTGCAGCCGAAAATATAAATGGAATAAAAATAGTACAAAAAATTTAAGTCAAAATGGCAGTTTATTTAACAAAAGAAAAAAGAGAAGAAATCTATACAGAGTATGGTGGTAGTGCAAGCAATAGTGGCTCTACCAAATCTCAAATTGCTCTCCTCACCTATCGCATCAAGGAGCTATCCGCACACCTACAAAACAATCGCAAAGACTTCTCTTGTGAGCGTTCATTACTATCTATGGTAGGTCAACGCAAACGCTTGTTGAAGTATTTGATGAAAAAAGACATTAGCGAATATCGTGCATTGATAGAAAAACTCGGAATACGTAAATAATTTACGATTAAGACATTAAAAAAGTGTTCTATTTTAGAACACTTTTTATTTTTTCTTAAAACAATCCGAGTACGGACTCCCCTTTCCTTCCTTGCGAATGTAAGCCGTATCCTTTCTACACACATTTAAATATAACACATATCATGGGAAAACAAATTCCTATTACTACCTCCTTTAACTTACCTGACGGTAGAGAGATAACCCTTGAAACCGGAAAACTCGCCGCCCAAGCAGACGGTTCAGTCGTCGTCAGACAAGGTAATACGATGCTCTTTGCATCCGTTGTTTCAGCAACTGAAATGAGAGAAGGACAAAGCTTCTTTCCACTTTCAGTTGATTATCAAGAAAAATTTGCAGCCGTCGGGCGTATTCCCGGCAACTTCTTTCGTCGTGAGGCACGCCTTACCGAAAGCGAAATTTTGATATGTCGCCTCGTGGATAGGGTCATTCGCCCACTCTTCCCCGATGGCTACATGAACGACACACAAATCGTTATCAACCTTATTTCTGCCGACAAAGATATAATGCCCGATGCACTCGCTGCATTGGCAGCTTCGGCAGCATTGGCGGTATCAGATATTCCATTTGCCGGACCGATTTCAGAAACTCGTGTAGCACGTATCGACGGTGAATTTGTCGTCAATCCGGGCAGAGAAGCCTGTGAAAATGCCGACCTTAACATTATACTCGGTGCGACTATGGACAACGTGATGATGGTAGAAGGCGAAGCCAAAGAATGTTCGGAAGCGGATTTGATTGAAGCCATCAGAATCGGACATGAAGCGGTCAAGGTGCAATGTCAAGCACAATTAGCACTTGCAGAATTGGTCGGTGAAAAAGCCACCGTTAAGCGCATCATCGAAGCACTACCCGAAAACGAAGACGTAAAAGCCGAAGTTGAAAAACTGATAAAAGATAAAGTAACTGCCATCGCTCAAAGTGCCAGTGAAAAGCATGAGCGTAAAGAAGCGTTCAAGGCTTTGAAAACGGAAATGAAAGAAGCATTGCTTGAAGCGCATGGCGAAGAGTACATGGAGGAAAATGCGGATTTTATTAGTCGTTATTATAATAAAGTTCAGAAAGCTGCCATTAGAGAGGTCGTGTTGAGTGAAAATAAAAGACTTGATGGACGCAAGCCGGAAGACATCCGCCATATATGGTCGGAAGTGGATTATCTGCCTGCGGCACACGGCTCGGCGGTATTCACTCGTGGTGAAACGCAAGCCCTCGCATCGCTCACACTCGGTACGAAACTCGACGAGCAAATGATAGATGACGCACTCGGTTTGTATCGCAACAAATTCATTTTACACTATAATTTCCCTGCCTACTCGGTAGGTGAAGTGCGTCCGATGCGCGGACCTGGTCGCCGGGAAGTGGGTCATGCCAACCTCGCCAGTCGCTCTTTGCGTCAGGTATTGCCAAGTGAAGATGACATGCCTTATACTATACGTATCGTGTCGGATGTTTTGGAATCTAATGGTTCTTCATCTATGGCAACCGTCTGTTCGGGTTCGCTCGCATTGATGGATGCAGGTATCAATATCAAATCTCACGTTTCGGGTATCGCTATGGGACTCATCACCGACGGAGAACGCTACGCGATTCTTTCCGACATACTCGGCGACGAAGACCACTTGGGCGATATGGACTTTAAAGTCACCGGAACAAAAGACGGTATCTGCGCTTGTCAGATGGACATTAAAATCGACGGCTTGCCTTACGAGATACTCGAAAAAGCCTTAAACCAAGCCCGTGAAGGTCGCTTACATATACTCGACAAACTCAATGAATCGCTTGATGCACCACGCGAAGACCTCAAACCTCACGCGCCACGTATGGAGAAAATGATTATTGATAAGAGTTTCATTGGTGCAGTGATAGGACCGGGTGGTAAGATTATTCAGGAAATGCAAAAAGAGACGAATACCATTATCAATATCGAAGAGATTGATGAAAAAGGTCACGTCACGATTGCAAGTACAGATCGCGAATCACTTGATATGGCGATTGCACGTATCAAAGGTATCACACAAGTTCCCGAAGTGGGCGAAGAGTACGAAGCAGAAGTTAAATCTATCATGCCTTACGGTGCCTTCGTAGATTTCTTGCCCGGTAAATCCGGCTTGCTACATATCTCGGAGCTTGACCATAGACGTGTCGAAAGAGTGGAAGACGTGATTAGCGTAGGCGATATGGTGAAAGTCAAATTGATTGATGTTGACCCACGTAGTGGTAAGTTCAGACTCTCCCGCAAAGCCATGATGCCACGACCCGAACGCGGTAGTGGTGACGACAGAGGCGGTGACCGCAGAGACCACCGAGGCGGAGATAGACGCGACAGCAGAGGTGGTGGAGACCGTCGTCCGCCAAGACGCGATAATTATAATAGAGATTAATGTCATTCCGCACTCCGATGCAGAATCTACCAGGCAACAGGGCGCAATTCCAAGCAAATGCTACTGTTGTATAAATCATACAAACCGTCACTTTCTTTTGGGAGTGTCGGTTTTTTTGTACCTGTACAGGTCGATTTCAATCGCCATCTGAGTCTGAAATTGGCGACTAAAGCCTGCACAGCCCTATCGCGACTTCGGCAGCCCCTTTAAATAGGAAAATAAAACCAGAGCTATTAGACACAGCGCGGCGGTGAGGTAGAAGGCAGTTGTTTTTATGTAATAAATGCCGTCTTTACCACGCCTTATAACTTCTATATTTTCAACAAAAATAGAAATCAGTACTGTACTTAGTCGTCAGTACAGTGGCATTTCAAAATAAAATTAAAAATTTGTCCTACACCCAACGCAACACTAAACACTAATGAGAGCATATTTAAAAATTTTGGTTCTTTGACAAATCCAGTGAAAGTGAATAATGGTTTGGGCGTATCCCCCTCCTTATCAGTCGGGGGGCGGGCTATCCGGCACTCTCTCCACTCCGCTATCGCTACGTTACGTTCAAACAACACCTACTATCCCTTACGCAAGGGACGAACAATCGCGAGGCAGAAAAACCAACAATCACGGGATTTGTCAAAGAACCAATATTTTCTTAAGAAAACTTACCAATACTATTAGTGGGGCGTGATAGTTATCCTGTCTAGTCCTCAAAAAGCCACCTACCCTAACACCTTCCCCACCACCACCAAACCCCAAAATTGCCCACTATTTTTTCGATCATTTATAAAAATAGCGTACTTTTGTATTGGATATGCTGCGATGATGAAAAATCGCAAGTATCTTTAACGCTTAGACAGTCAACACTATGTCAGACGATTTACATTCTTCCACCAATAATTTGCAGGACAAATACCGTCTTGTGATTATGAATGACGATACCTTTGAAGAAGTCACTTCTTATCGTCTTACGCGCCTCAACGGGTATCTTGCGCTTGGCGGTTTGCTCTTGGGAGCTTTATTTGTGGCTTGGTTGTTACTGGCATTTACGCCCTTGCGTCGTACCCTACCCGGTGACTATATCAACCCAAAAGATGTCTATGTCTTACAATCAAAAATAGATACTCTCGAACAGGTGCTTGAGGCGCAAAGCTCTGTCATGGTATCCAGAGAACGTTGGTTGAGTGGCGATTACGAATCAGGACCGGGCGAATATATCGAAATCAGTGAACCAACGAAAATCGAAGAAGTAGCACCCATAGCCGAAGACCTTGCCCTGCGCGAGAAGTACAATAATGAGCGCAAAGGCAATAAGGAAAATGATGAGGAAGGCGAGGAATCAAGCCCCATACCTAAACTGGTCAAAAGAGTACTCGTTGCCACAAATTACAATGGAATGGCACAACAATACATCGCTCCTCCAATCATGGGCGGACATGTAACCGACCAATTCGATATGGAAAAAAAACACTACGGCATCGACATTACTGCACCACGTAACACACCTGTACAGAGCATTTTAGAAGGAACTGTCATCTCTTCCGATGAAACGATGGACACCGGAAAAGTCATCGTCGTACAACACAAAGACAACCTTGTTTCTTTTTATAAGCATAATTCGGTTTTATTGAAAAAAGTTGGTAATTTTGTCAATGCTGGAGAAGCGATTGCCATTATCGGCAACACAGGCGAGATGTCCGATGGACCTCATCTACACTTTGAACTTTGGCAAAACGGTAAGCCCGTTGATCCTAATGATTATATTGATTTTTGACGAAATTATGTGTTGGCGTGTTGAAGTGTTGGAGTATTGAAGTGTTTATCGCATACTTCAACACTTCAATACCTCAACACTTCAACACGCCAAGAAATAAAAAATGTTTGGAAATAAAGACAACAAAAATGGCATTAGCATAGGTGGTGGTGCAAACCATGCCCGCAATAATTTGGTCAAAGGCACTGTCATTGATGGTCATATCAAATCTCAAAATGACATCCGAATCGATGGTACGGTGAGAGGAAATGTTGATTGTCAGGCAAAACTGGTCGTTGGACCGAGTGGCTTCATAGAAGGTGAGATTACTTGTCAAAATGCCGTCATAGAAGGTCAGGTCGAAGGCAATATCAGAGCAGAACAAAAGTTGAAACTCGGAAAAACCGCCTCTTTAAATGGAAAAATTACTACAGGCAGCCTTGATATAGAACCGGGCGCAAATTTCAATGGTGCCTGCGAAATCACTCAGCAAGATACCAACTATGTCTCCATCACAACCACCGTCGCAGCCGAAGAAGAAGCCGAATAATCAATATCGGTTTATGAAATACACCAGTATGGCATTTCAAATGGCAGTGATCATTTTTTTGTTTGTATTTGCTGGAATGAAATTGGACGAGTACTTCGAAAGTCCGCAACCTTACTTGACCGCAGGTTTGGCTTTGCTCGGTGTTTTTTTAGCCCTTTTTCTTGTCATTCGACAATTAATGTCCGAACAAAAGTGATGCCCCAAATCGACACACTCCTTTGCTCATATAATGAACAGATTTAAATTTTAACATGCGCCCAAGCATTTTCTTTTTTCAATTGACGGTCTTCTCACTCCTTGTCGGCGTATTGTTGTTTGGATTAAAATACATTCCACAAATAGCTGATTATCAAGAATTTATATGGATGAGTTGGGGCTTTTTTATCTTCCTTTGCATACTCATATATGGCATGGCTTGGCTCGGCAAAAAGCAAAACAATACCATGCTCAATTTCCGACTGGGCATCTTTTTTAATTTCCTCAAAATCATCGGTTCACTCATTTTTGTTCTTTTTTATCACCTACAATATCAACCCGCTACACATTTATTTGTCCTGCCTTTTTTTCTCATTTACACACTTTACACTATCTTTGAATTATATTTTTTAACCAAGTTATTTAACGATTGACGATAAACGGCAAACGGGTTATTTATAATCCCGTCCACCGTCCGTCGTTCACCGTCCACCGTCTTTATGTATAAATTTTATATCAACGATACTTACGAATTTGAACTTGACGAACAAGAGATTCAACCGGATATTCAGGAATATGAACAAGGTCGTTTTCATGTCATTTTAAATGATATTTCCTATCGTGCCGAGTTGATTGAAGCCGATACAAACACCAAAACATTATCTGTAAAAGTCAATAATAATATTTACAATATACAAGCCGAAGACCGATTTGATAGACTTCTTAAACAACTCGGTTTCAGCAATCTAAACACACAAAAAATTGACAATATAAAAGCTCCGATGCCGGGTTTGGTGTTAAAAATTCCAACCGAAATCGGTCAGCAAATCAACAAAGGAGATACCTTAGTCATCCTTGAAGCTATGAAAATGGAAAATACTATTAAATCTCCCGGAGAAGGGACAATCAAACACATAAAAGTCAAAGAAGGTGATGCGGTAGATAAAGGACAAGTTTTGATTGAATTAGAGTAGCAGTGATTGGTAACTGGTTGAGAGGTGATTGGTGTGAGTCAGTTAATTAAAATGTAAATCAGTAGCTTACATTCAAATTAAGTGAAAGGAGATTATTTAGTAAAACTTTGTGTCGAAAAATAAGCCTTGATAATCAACGGTTTAGAATATTTAAAACATAAGTTAAAAATACAATGAAACACCTATATATCATAACCATACTTGCCTTAATCATCCTAATTTCCTCTTGTGGTGGATGTAGAAATACCCCGACTCCGGCCAATTCTGGTGATGTCATTCGCATCAATAATACTCAATCCGGCGAAGAAGTAGGGCTACTCGTTGATGGAAATTTTGGTACAGGATTCGTCAATGACAGTACTTTTATCGGTACAAAAGCAGAAATAGATTTGGGTAAAATAAGCGGAATCGGCGAGGCTGTCATATTTAATAATCGCCGCCCTCCCCTACTCTATCAAAACATAAATTGGAAAAGCGGCAAAGATAGTTTTGTCATAACCATATCGGATGAAATACTAATTCCTGTGACGGTTTGGATACTCAAAGGACCGTTTTCAGATACTCGTTCAAATACTATCAATTGGTCATTGACGACCTCTTCAATATGGGAAAGTGAGCGTATGGGCGTAGCTTTTGAAGATTTTGAAATCATAGATGCTACCGGTAATGCTAAGGCTTCTAAATACTTTGATTTTCGATGTTCGATGCGACAAGATATGATGAATGACATTGGCAGCAAAGCCAACAAAATCAATATTTATGTTGTCGAAACGGTTGATGGCGGTTCGGCGAGAGGACAGGCTTGCAGCATTGGAAGCGATTTTGTAGCGATGGCATCGAGGGCAGGTACAGAACTACTCGCACATGAGATCGGACATAATTTTGGCTTGTATCACACCAATTCACAGTCCGAATTCAACAATAAAAATGTTATGCACAGTGCCAGCAGTTCACGACAATATTTTACGGAAGGGCAGGTTTTTCGCTCCCATTTTGGCAGCAGTTCTGCTTTGAATGACACCTACAATTCGCGTAGCGGTCTGCCTACTCGAAATTGCGGACATCTACAAAACGACACTCAATGCCTCGACATAGTCAAGCGAATTTGGAGCGACGGTACATTCAGACCGAATTAATAAAAACAACCGTCATTCCGCACTCCGATGCGGAATCTTTTATCGCAAGAGCCTAATATGAAACAAAAGCCACTATCTAAATTATGCTAAGCCTAATATGACACCTAAGTCCGTTCTGATTATTCAAACTGCTTTTATCGGTGATGTGATTTTGGCTACGCCTATTATCGAAAAACTACATCAATATTATCCCGATGCTGCTATTGATTTTTTGGTCAGAAAAGGTAATGAATCTCTGCTCGAAGGGCATCCTAAGTTGAGAGAAGTTTTAATTTGGCAGAAAAAAAAGCAAAAATACCGTCATTTATTCCAACTCCTTCGTGAGATACGTTCTCGACATTATGACGTGATTATTAATGTTCATCGTTTTGCAACTTCCGGTTTTTTGACGGCAAGAAGTGGTGCAAAACATAAAACAGGTTTTGATAAAAACCCTTTTTCATTTTTTTATAATAAAAAAATATCACACCAAATTGGTCATGATACACACGAAGTCGCACGCAATCTCCGGCTTGTCGAGCATCTGACTGACAGTGCTTTTATGCGTCCGGCATTATATCCTTCAAAAAATGATATTGACTACGTAAGTAATTACAAAACAAGACCTTATATCTGCATTGCTCCCACATCGGTTTGGTTTACCAAACAATTTCCAGCAGAAAAATGGTTAGAACTCATCCATAAATTATCCGAAAATTATAACATTTATTTACTTGGCAGTCCTACCGACCACCTTGTTTGTGAATCTATAAAAACAACTGCTCAACATCCTTACGTTCACAACCTTGCGGGGCAACTTTCTCTCTTACAATCTGCCGCTCTGATACGCGATGCACAGATGACCTACACCAATGATTCTGCCCCGATGCACCTTGCATCTGCGATGAATGCCCCCGTAGTTGCGGTCTTCTGTTCAACCGTACCCGATTTTGGTTTTGGTCCGCTCTCGGAAGTCTCTCATATCGCACAAACTCAGCAGACACTCGCCTGTCGCCCCTGTGGTTTGCATGGCAAAAAAGTCTGCCCTGAAGGTCATTTTGATTGTGCTTATACCATTGAAATTGTAGAATTGTGTGATTGAGAAATTGTAGAATTGAATGATTGTCGAATTGTGTGGTTGTAAAATGTTGATTATTAACTCATGTTACGCAGATGATAGAAAACGCCGATAGGTGTGGTACATTTAGTAGCCCCAAGTTTTAACTTGGGGTTGAATTAAAACAGATTATTGAGTGCCTTTAGGTACGTCTCATACCGTTTATACCGTACCTAAAGGCACTTAAATATATTTTCCAATTTTGACCCCAAGTTAAAACTTGGGGTTACCATATCTATTAAGCCTAACGGCTTTTTTATACTTTGCGTAACATCAGTTATTAAGAATTTATACAGCCACACAATTTCACAATTTCTCAATCACACAATTTTACAATCACTCTTCAATCCAATCTCCAATAACCACATTTCAAATAAGCCCCTTCTGGGAAAGTAATCGGATGGTCTGTATCGTGATAAGTCTGTTCGATACGTTGATACGAATGACAGGCAGATGCAATACCCTCTTCTGATATATCAAAAAAAGTTGCTACATCAATCCTTGAAGAACAAGATGCTAAGACCAGTATTCCACCTTTCCGCACCAATCTTGCTCCCAGAGTAGCCAAGCGTTTGTAACTATATTTGGCTTTTTCGATTTCCTTCGCTCGTTTGGCAAATGAAGGCGGATCTATGACCACTATATCAAAACGTTTTCGCTCTCCTATCAGGTCATCCAAACCCTCAAAAGCGTCGATTGCCATCACCTTATGCGTGCCGACATGCGAGTTGAGACTGGCGTTTTGGGTAGCCATGCTAAGGGCTTGTTCGCTGATGTCGAGGCTGGTGACTTCGGTAGCACCGCCGACGAGTGCATGTACCGAAAAACCTCCGGCATAAGCAAATACATCCAGTACGGTTTTGCCTTTGGCGAGACTGCCTACGCGCTTTCGGTTGTGGCGATGATCGAGAAAATATCCCGTCTTATGACCATGCACGACATTGGCGGCAAAAGACAATCCATGCTCCCGAAATATCACGACTTCATCCGCCAATTTGCCATGAATCACCTGTCCGTCAGAGAGACCGAGTTTATTGTTTTGTAATTGACGACTGAGGCGAAGTACGGCAGTTTTGCAGGAAGATACGCGAACGAGGTGTTCTAAAATATCATTGAAATAGGGTAACCAAATCAGGCTGTATAATTTGATGACCAAAACCTCCGCATAGACATCTGCGATGAGTCCGGGAAAGCCGTCATTTTCACCATAAATAAGGCGGTAGCTATTCGTATCGGTTTCCAACAAAGGCTTTCTAATAGCTTGTGCATCAGCTATTTTTACACCAAAAAAATCACGATTAATTTGTATAGGGCTTCCATGATGGATAATTTTTATACGGATGGGAGAATCGGGATCGTAAAGTCCACAGGCGAGAAATTTGTTTTTCCTTTGGTCGTAAATAATCGCGAGGTCGCCCGATTTTCCTTCGGCATTTTGCTTGACAATCCCCTCGTCAAAGACCCAAGGATGCCCTTTTTTGACCATGCGTTCTGCGGCGGGTTTGAGTTTGATAGCGAGGCGATTGGGCGTAATAGTAGGAAATGTCAATATATATGTTTGAATTAGAAAAATATTTTATGCAAATTTACAAAAAATCAACGATACACCATGATAGATATATTCATTCGCAATGCAGTGTCTGCCGACATTCCGCTACTCGCCCAAATAAGTAAAAAAACATTTTACGAGACATTCAAAGACAATCATGAATCCCCCGAAAATTTTGAAAAATATGTCGCCGATGCCTTTAGCAAATCGAAAATACAAAGCGAATTTGAGGAGGCAACGACCTCGTTTTTACTTGCAGAAAACAAAGAGAAAGCAGCCGTTGCCTACGCAAAACTACGTTGGGATAATCGAAGAAATGAGCTGATGACGAACAAAAATTACATGGAAATAGAACGCATTTATGTCGCCAAAGCCTATCTCAGAATGGGTATCGGTAAACTGATGATGAGCGAAATGTTCGACATCGCGCGTCAGCGCGGATTTGAACAAATCTGTCTTTCTGTCTATGAAAATAATCTCCCTGCGATTCGATTCTACGAACAGCTTGATTTTCAGACTATCGGAAAGGTTACCTTCAAAATGGGCGATGTTGTTGAATATGATATTTTGATGGTGAAAAATGTGTAGCTCAAATTCACGTTAATGAGAACTCCTATTTATCGCTATTTTTTTTGTTAATAAGACTTTATTTGACCATATTTTAAGATAATAAACACCTGACGGTAAGCCCTTTATAGCAATATTGGACAACTTGCTTGGAAGCACTCCATTTTCAACTTCCCTTCCGTGACTATCTATTAGCGTATAGTTAATTTTATCTAACAATAGATTGTTATCAGGAATATCTATTGTCAAAAAATCACTTGTCGGATTAGGAAATACTTTTATATCAGCCAGATTTTGCATAGTATTTTCATTAGATACTATCAAGTCAGATAATTGCCCTTTTAAAAAGTAAATTTGATTAGCCTCTCTTCCATACTCTACATCAATTATAGAAGTAAGCCGAGTACCTGTTACCATAAATCCCTTCTGATCATTGGTCAATGAAATATCTCTTGTATGGATATAGGGAAAACCATAATCGTCGGATGCTATATGGTTTAAATCTATATCATATTGGCTAATTCTGACAGGCTTGGGTATAGAGTCAAACCAACTTCCTTTACTCTTATCAAAAAGTGCCAATATTTCATTATTATCACTAATTTCTACGCCTCTTATCGTTTTATCTACAAATGTTTTTTTACTCAATGTATTATATTGTCTATCAAGTACATATAATGTGGAAATGTAATTAGCAGAACTTTGATTACTGTCACGCCCTCCCATACCAATAACATGATAATCAGTATTTTCCGCATAACTAACTAAAGCACTCCATACTGTATCCCTCACTTCAATATTATAGTCTTGCAACCTGTTAGCCTCATAATCAAATACAGCTACTTTTATGGGGGATAACAGAAGTACCTTATCTTCAAACTCAGGCAACACTAAATTACTTGAGTTCGTCTCATAAGTATTCACATCAATGACTTCAAAATTGTGATTCAGTTTTTCAAAATAAAGTGCATTATCACCAAAACTATTACGATATACCAAAATATAGCCCGATTCGATTTCTTTGATACCTATTACTTTATCCCAATCACACAAATAATCGTCCAAATATTGTTCATTTTGTATAATTTCACCTGTTTCGGAATCTATACTCATGACAGCTTTTTTATCGCTTTCCGAACCAACTATAGCTTCACCAATATTATAACAGAATAGTATCCCTTCATAACTGGCATAAGGCAGTATAATCTCATTATCAGAATTCATCATAAAAAAAGTAGAAGGGGACTGCCCCCTTGTAACTATACCCTGTGTAGGATATAGATAAGACCATATCTTTTGCCCTGATTTGGATATTTTTGTGATACCGGTGCCCAGTGAAGGTGGACCTTCAATTGCGACACCTCCCGAAAGATTCTCATACCAATCAATACCACTGAGTATCAGCGAATTCCCATGAGCATCCTCTAATGCTTTAAATCCCAGTGAAGATGTATCGGCACCGCCCCAAGGAATAATAAGTTCAAAGGAAGATTGAGCAAAAACTATCAGCGAGGTCAAAAATAGCGTTAGTGAGAGCAATGATTTTTTCATAGTTTGATAGATTTGGGCTGATGACAGGTGCTCTGTCATCAGCCCTTACAATTAATGTTTAAAAATAGTTTTATTACCTATATTGCCTTTTATATCTGTGACTTGCACATCGTATAAGCCCTTTGGAAATTTTCTTAGATCGACTCTCAACTTATTTGAATAACCATCACCAATTACCCTAGTTCTAAGGTTTGGATTACCTATTTTGTGAAGACTAATGTTTTTTATGGTCTCACCTTTCACAGATGACACAGTAAATACGCCTGTTGTCGGGTTGGGAAAGCCGGTTACTACTATCGTACCGCACTTATTCCTCTGCACTATTTCACTTGTAACCATACCATAATCATTGATACCTTCAACCATAAAGTCATAGTCTTTAGACCTATCAAGCCAAGTTATTTCATAACTAAAATGCCCTTGTGGTACAAGTAAGAGTATCCAACTATCGTCATCTTCAGACTTCATAAAAACATTATATGATGTTGCGCCGGGAGCATAGAATGATAGTGTTACCGAATTACACCCCTTATATAAAAATTCAACATCAGGTATATCAGGCTGGTAGTTTATAGACAGCGGTATTGATTCCTCATGGAAAATCCCATCGGTATCTGTACCTGATATTATTAGTTCAGCTTTTATTTGCCCCTCTCCGTTTCTGTCCCATTGATAACCAGTTGGCAAACTTCCTATTGTTATTCCAAAGTAATCATATACGGTATAATCAGGATTGGATATTCCAGTACTATGAATATATCTCCCTTGCGAATGTAATAGCTCTACCTTCCAGTCAATAGAGTAGAGTCCACTGATTGGATATAAATCATCAAATTTCCAATAATAATAACCTGTTTCTCCTATGTTGTATTCTAACTTTGGAGTCGTTATAAAGTCATTAGGATCCGAAAAAGGGCAATCCGGAGCAGCATGAAGGCAGTCTGGATCGAAACCATATAACTCTAAATCATCCTCAAGCCCAACAATTAATTGAGCGTCCCAGCCAATATCTTTAAGTATTGCTATTCCTATAGTACCTGGGCTATGTATTGCCTCAGATTTATCAAGTTCAGGCGTAAACAATCCATTTGCTATGTTCGTATATGTATCTTCATCAAGATGACTTACACTCCTTCCATCTTCGTATGAACTGGGGGCATAAATCTTAGCTCCTGAAGCATCGGAACCTGTGTTAGCCCAAAGTAGAGCATCAGACTCAAGGTAATCATTCAATTCAGTGGTTATTTCTCCGGCAGCAAAGTCAGTTAGCTTTACGCCATCTTCATTAATAATATACCTGTCATAAATATTGGGGAAAATCCCCCCAGTCGCAGCTTTTCCATATTTCGCCTCTTCTCCGTTTCCATCAACACTTGAAGAAAAACCTACACCATGTCCAATTTCGTGTAAGATAGTTGTGACAAAATCATATTTATCATCGGGACATTCTCCGTTAGTATTATAGGAAAATTTATCCAAATTCTCCCTTGATACCGTAATCTTAACATCTACTATATTAGTCATGTCCATACCGTGAAGGCGATTAGCCAATGCTATAGAATACCATGTATCAGGCTGGTACGTTGGGTCAGAAGAACCAAAGTTACATATTATTGTTCCTGCTTTCCCCACAGCTAAATCATTACCACCTATATCATCAATCTTAGCATCTATATATATCTTAATATCCGATGTTGATGTTAGCATTTGTTCCCAGAGTCCTTTTGCATAGTTAAAAGCTCCTTTTCTGTCAGGTGTCCATTCTACTACTCCTTCTACTTCCTCAATAAAATTTACAATAATCTGGACATCCCTTGAATCAATAACCGACATAAGGCTTGGATCTGGTGGTATATATACATCTACTACTTGATTTCCCGCACTGAGTCTTGTCTCTGGCGCAGTAGCCATCTCCATTTGGGAAAAGGTGGCTTGGCTGTAAAAACTGAATAAAACAAATAATACAATTAACTTTTTTAAGTTTGTCATAATTTTTGTTAATTTTAACATGAATTAAATTAAAGTGAATGCAGTCCTTTAAGCCGACTGCGCTTGCTTTTCCGCCGTGTCATTCTCCTGTACGAGAAAGGCACGGTGTTTTTTATGGGTATTTCGTATGTATGCTATATGTGAGGTCTCATAGACATACGTGATTCTTTCCATAAGCAGATAGGTTTATTTTTTTAAAATAGATATAGTAAGTCTGTTAGTATAACATATAATATACTATACTTTTATAAGAGTGGCATCGGAAGCTTATCGGTATTATAAAACTTATGTTATCTGTGAAATAGATTAAATTGAGTTATAATAAATTGTCTATTAGTGTTTTATTAATTAAGAACACAAACATAAGTATTTTTATTTTCTATAGCCAAATATTTTTTCATTTTTTTGTGTTAAAGTTTTTACAGAGGTCTTTGCTTATGATATTCGCAAGTTCGGAAATATTTTTTTTAATTCATAGGAAGAGTTTAGTCCTTTTTTACAAAGTTTAATTTTTTAAATGTTTTAATTTAGGAACTTAAAATGAAGAAAAGAAGCATTTTCCATTATACAAACTACCTTGTATTGTTCATTATTGAGAAGTCGGATGAAAGATGCTAAGATGCATATTTTTCTCTCACCACGCAAAGACACAATTTCTATATTTCGGCAACCCAAAATGTTATTTTCATAAAAAAGCGCATTAAGTAATTATTTATAAAACGCTATTATTCAATGTTTTACACAAAAATATTACATGGACAGAATGTCCTATTTTTAGGCTTTCTTAGCTTTTGATTTTTTATTTAAATCAACGAAAAAATTAGCCAACAACTTCATGTTTCGCGATATATAGATTCAAAATTACGTTAATAAAATGTAAAAATTTCCACAAAAAGCAATCCTACCGCTACAAAATACCGTTTAAAGAGGCATTAAAGATTTTTTGTGGCATAAAATTCGTACTTTAAGGGAACAAGAAGAAAATAATCTCCCCAAAATGACGCAGCTATTTTTTCTTTATACGAACCAAATTTGACGCACATAGCCGAGCTATGTAAGGAAAATTTGGTGAAGTAGAAAGGAAAAATAGCAAGTTATACCATTTTAAATAATCGATGTCGTGAATAAAAATGGATAGATTTTGTTGATAGTCGAGGCAAAAAACGCAGGCATAGCCCACGCTACGGCGAGTATTTTTAACGAAGAATATCGACAAAAGATGTTCGTTTTTATACGACATCGGTTGTTTAAAATGGTATTAGGTGGAGAGATTATTTTTTTCTTGTTCTCTTGATGCGTGTAAAACAAAATATAACGTGTCTAAGAAATAGGCGGTTCGTTTTTTGAACGCACCATCAAAATAAAAAAGTCCGATAATACCACACTCACACTGCACTTAGTGAAAAAAATGAATGAGTGA
>Ga0209595_100333_pt1 | contig 16466 bp, 10 predicted proteins | sample Porto_4metaG_FD_187427 | JGI IMG/M metagenome (GOLD analysis project Ga0209595, IMG submission 187427) | Marine algal microbial communities from Porto, Portugal - Porto_4 metaG (SPAdes) (version 2) | ecosystem: Host-associated > Algae > Red algae > Unclassified | place: Portugal: Porto...
TGACGTTTATTTTGAAATGAATCGAATCAAAAATGACGCGAATACTCACTGTATTTAAGGATTTTTTGGTGAAGAGTCATTTTAAAAGAAATACTGAAAAAAGTAAATAAATTTGTGAAACAGTGTATTAAGTGAAAGAAATTAAATATTTTATGATGCCTCGAATTATTTTAGAAATTTCTTCACTTTGGTTTCTAAGTCTTGCGGCTTTGTCATTTGTAATATAGCCTAATCTCGCTGCGAGACAAAGCATCGATTTTACTTCTGAAGCCGAGCCTTTAGCAATAAATAGAAAATGCACAAACTCTTTATCACTCTGTCTATCATAACCTTCTGCAATGTTATTTGAAATAGAAATAGATGCACGGCAAATTTGGTTCTTAAACCCAAAATCTTTTAAATCAGAGAACAATGTATAAATTTCAACAGCCAAATCCTGACTTTTTTGCCATGCAATAATATCTTCAAAACGATTAAATTTCATAAAAAATGGTTTTAAATAAATTAAAAAATATAATGTATAAATAAATTATTTAACATAACGTCACCTCTCACCTCTCTTGTCTCACAATTTCTTTCCAGTTAGTGTCTTTGTAATAATCCAAAAGTAATACGCCCAGACAGCTCAAAATAAAAGCAATCATTCCGACGCTAAATACCGTCAAAGTTCGTCGCGGACGTGAGCGCACCACCGGCGTACTTGGTGGCTCGGTGATATAGAGCGAATACACATCTGTATCATACACGGTTTGATATTGAAAAAAACGGTCGCGCAAAAAGCTAATTTCGGCTGCGAGGTCTTCTTGGCGCAATTCGAGTTGCATTACCTTTTCACGTCCACTATTAAATTTATGCAGATTTATCTTGCTATCACTTTCTGGCGAGATTAATGCAAATAGCTGACCTTCAAGGCTTTTGATGTTAGCTTTTAAGGCGTTGATAGTATCGCGTCGTGCTGTGCCACTATTTTGTAGCGCATTGAGGCGAGTGCGTTTGGCAGCAAGTGAGGATTCTGTTTCTGCCACCAAAGTCGTCAAAAACTCCTCTTGCGAAGCCACACTTACGATACCATATTCTGCCCGAAGTCGTCTAAGGCTATCCGTAGAAGTCGTAAAATCTGCTTGTTTATCGACCATTCTTTTCTCAAACGAACCTAAAATCCGCCGTTGATTATCCTTTGTCAAACGATTATTAATTTCATTGATTTTTCCAACAATTGCCCAGACCATATCCGCAGTTTTTTCACGGTCTACATCTTCAATCGAAATCTCAATGGCACTCTCCACATTCTTTTTTACTTTGTATAGTTTCATAAAATCATTGGTCACATAATGAGGGGCTTCCAACTCCGTAGTATCAATTTCGTAATGCGCATATAGGTCATACTTTTTTACGATATAATTAACTAATTCAGAAGACTTTGCGATGTTTAGGATGCGGTCAGTTTCCTTTGTCCCACCAAAAAAACTCATGTTTTCGTCTGCACCACCAAAGAGCGCACCACGACTTGCAATGCGCGGATTGGCAGGATAAAAGACTGTTTTTGATTTATAATAATTAGGAACACTCAAACTATAAAATACAGCAATTAAAGCCGCAATAACAGAAGTTACGAGGATAGGAATTTTCCAACAATAAAGGGTCTTCAGAACGTCGAGTAGACTTTCTTTATGATTTGTCATGTCAATAAAAATTTGGACAGCAAAGGTAAGGAATTAATGAATAATGGATAATGAATAATGGATAATGATTTTCGATGAGTGAATGAGTGAATTTTCAACAAATCGTACAACTGACTTGATGTTTTTACGTAATTTTACGCAACCGTAATTTTGAATTTTGAATAGTATAAAAATTCATTCATTCAAAATTCATTCATTCAAAATTAAGTATGAATAGAATTGATAAACTTTTTTCAGAAAAAAAACGCGATATTCTCAACATATATTTTACTGCCGGCTACCCAAATTTGAAAGATACGGGAGAAATAATACTATCGCTCGAAAAATCAGGGGCAGACCTCATTGAAATCGGAATGCCTTATTCCGACCCTTTGGCTGACGGTCCGACAATACAGGAAAGTGGCATGCAGGCAATTAAAAACGGCATGACCTTACAGATTTTATTTGAACAAATACAAGAGGTACGCCGCAAGACGAATATTCCATTAATTATGATGGGTTATTTCAATCAGATCATGCAATACGGTGAAACGGCGTTTTTGAAAAAATGCCGTGAGGTGGGTATCGATGGCTTGATTTTGCCGGATTTACCTTTATTTGAATACGAAACTCACTACAAACAACTATTTGAAAATCATCGACTTAACATCAGTTTTCTCATCACGCCACAGACGACCGAGGAGCGCATTCGTAAAATTGACGAACTCACACGCGGCTTTATTTATATGGTATCGAGTGCGTCAATTACAGGTTCAAAAAAAGGCATCAGCTCGGAACAGGTCGAATATTTTGAACGCATCAATGCCATGCAATTAAAAAGTCCACGCCTGATTGGGTTCGGTATTTCCGATAACAAAACATTCACAAAAGCCTGCAAATACGCCAATGGTGCGATTATCGGTAGTGCCTACATACGCGCACTCGCCGCCGGAAATAGCGTAGAGCAAGCAACAAAGGAGTTTGTGGAAATGGTGATTGGTTGAATTAGTTGATTAGGTAATTCGTTACACATTGTAACATTAACGCATTTAAGCATTAAAAACATTACCGCATTACATCATTTAAGCATTGTAGCATTAAAAACTCAGTGCATTCTATCGCCGCGTACTTCAAGGTTTTTCATGATTTCGGCTTCGTAGGCGAGATATTCGTCCCAACGTTTTTTGGTGGCTTCTTCGCCGCTATATTTTTTAGCCAAATCAATAAAAAGTCGATAATGTCCGGCTTCGGCTATCATAAATTTGTGGTAAAACTGTTTCAACTCATCATCGGCAATGTGTAGGGAAAGGAGGCGAAAACGCTCGCAACTACGCGCTTCGATGAGGGCGCAAATGAGCAGGTGTTCGAGCAGATGACCTTCGCGGCTACCGCCTTTTTTCTTGAAGTTGAGTAGGGCACCAACGTATTCATCCTTGCGTTGTCTGCCGAGTTTGAGCTTACGTTTATCGAGTTCGTGGAGTACCATCCGGAAATGCCCCCATTCTTCGGTGACGATAGGTGCGAGTTCGCGCACCAATTCGTCCTTATCGGAAAACAACTGAATCAATGAGATACAACTCGTCGCGGCTTTTTGCTCACAATAAGCGTGGTCGGTCAGAATATCTTCCAGGCTTTTTTCAGCCAAATTCACCCATCGAGGGTCGGTCGGTAATTGTAAACCTAACATAATGGAATGCTACAATGCTTAAATGATGAAATGCTACAATGTAACTAATGAATGAATGAATTTTGAATGAATGAATCGTGATAATGCTGTAATACTTAAATGATGGAATGTTACAATGTAATTAATGCGGAATATTGTAGCATTAACGCATTTAAGCATTGTAGCATTCAATTCATTCATTCAAAATTCATTCATTCATTAATTGTCCCTCGCTGCGTCAATGCATTGAAATTGGTCGATAAGAAAATCAATTTCGTTGACATCATAATCCTCATAGCCCGTACCCCAGACCATGCGAACTGCGCTAATTTCTGTTCTGCGAAGTGTTTTTTCTTCGCGCGGGTTGATGAGAAAAACGGTCGAAAATTCGGTTTTGTCGGTTGACCTATTCACCCTACCTGAGTCAGATTGCTCACTGAGTAGCGTGATGATTTCGCCGTCGATGAGTTGTAGAATCAATTGGGCATTTGTACCGATAGAACCGTATTCGTAGCGTGCCTGTGGCGAGTCAATGATAAATTCGATACCCAAAGCAATGATGCCTTGAATGTCAATCAGACCGCCCGTACACACGAGGTAATCCTCGCCTTGCATATACTCTTTTAGAATATCTTCGGTATAGCTAAAAAAGAAGCGTTTTGCCAGTCCACGCTTTACTTTTTGGGTAATCGGGTCAAATTCATTGAACTCAAAATTACAGTCTTCGACATCAATATCATTTGCTGTATTACTTCTGCCGAAACCGGGTATTTTGGTACCGTTTTTTCGTTTCTTTCTCTTTTTCTTTTTCTTTTTTGCGAAGGCTTGCGCTACGGCACTTTTAGTTTTATTTTTAGTATCTCTTACTTCAACATTTATGATAGGTTCTGGTGGCGGCGAGATACCTTCAGTGATAACTTTCGGGGCATTTTCTACACCTTCTGCTTTATTGGCGACCTCTATAGATTCGCCATAAATTCGTTGGCTTTCTTCTGTTACTATTGATTCATTTATCTTAGTTGGATTTACTGTCACCTCACTCTCAGGAGCTTCCTCGTAGCCTGGCGGGGCTTCGTCGTACTCCAAACCCGCTTGGGCTGCTGCGAGCCGCTTGGCTTCCATCTGTGCGGCGAGAGCTGCAGCGGCTTCTTTTTGTTTTTGCTTGAGGGCTACTCTTTTAGCGCGGTCCTCCTTTCTTTGTTGTTTGGCGAGTTCTGCCTCGCGCTTTTTGGCGGCTTTGATAGGGTCTTCGCTCGGCAAAGTGATACCTGCTGCGGCTGCGGCTTCTTCTCTTTCTCGCTGCTTGATGGCAGCTTTTTTAGCACGTTCTTCGGCTCTTATGATAGCGAGTGCGGCGCGGTCCTCCTTTCTTTGTTGTTTGGCGAGTTCTGCCTCGCGCTTTTTGGCGGCTTTGATAGGGTCTTCGCTCGGCAAAGTGATACCTGCTGCGGCTGCGGCTTCTTCTCTTTCTCGCTGCTTGATGGCAGCTTTTTTAGCACGTTCTTCGGCTCTTATGATAGCGAGTGCGGCGCGGTTCTCCTTTCTTTGTTGTTTGGCAAGTTCTGCCTCGCGCTTTTTGGCGGCTTTGATTGGGTCTTCGCCCGGCAAAGTGATACCCGCTGCGGCTGCGGCTTCTTCTCTTTCTCGCTGCTTGATGGCAGCTTTTTTAGCACGTTTTTCGGCTCTTATGATAGCGAGTGCGGCGCGTTCCTCCTTTCTTTGTTGTTTGGCAAGTTCTGCCTCACGCTTTTTGGCGGCTTTGATCGGGTCTTCATCTGGCACAGCAGTATTTACATTTTTGCGTGCTTTGGCGAGTTTTTTCTTCAAATCCTCCGTTTCTGTATCGCCTTTTTCTGCAGCTTTTAGCGCATTTGCCTTCGCTTTTGCAATAGCGTCTGCCTCACGTTGCTTTTTACGAATCTCTGCCAAACGGTCTGCTTCTGCTTTTTTGATGGCTTTCAACTTATCGTTTTCGACTTTTTTAATAGCTTTCAATCTATCGGCTTCTGTCTTCTCTTTCAAAGCAATGGCATCTTGCTCAGCTTTTATTTTGGCTCTTTCTACAGCATCTATTTCACGCTGTTTCTTTCGCTTATTTGCCAATATTTCTGCTTCGACTTTCTTGGCTGCCTTTTCTACTTCGCGCTGCTTTTTCTTTTCTATTGCCAATCGTTTTGCCGCCGCTTTGGCAGGGGCTTGGGCTTCTGCCTTCGCAGCTTTTTTTCTTGCTTTTTCTTCTGCTTTTAACAGAGCAATTGCCTTTTTATTGGCTTTCTTTTGCTCTTTTTCCAAAGCAATTTGATCAGCTTCGATTTTTTTGGCAGCCTTAGCTTCTTCTTCAGCTTTGATTCTTTCGACTTCCTTTCTTATCTCCTCGCGTTTGCGATGAAGTTCGGCTACTCGCTTTTGAATATCACCGGGTAGCGTGTCAGTTTCTACTTCGATAGCAGAAGTGACAGAATCGAAATTTAATTCAGAATTAGCATTAAAGGACATCAGGCTACCTGCTAAAATAGCAAGGCTGATGATAAATAAGAGCTTTTTAGAACTCATTATGAGATGTTTTTAGTAAAATTGTGGCTCGTTTCAAATCAATGAATCTGAAGGAGCGTTAATGTTAGAAACTTTCATGTAGATATTACAATTTGTGGTATTGCTTAGTTGAGAAAATGTTATTATTTGTTTTTACACAATTCTTTCCCAATTATTTAAGAAGTATAATTATAATAGTGCATGATTTTTGTTTCAATTTAAAGGGTCAAATGAAAAATAAACGTATTCATTTTGCTGTTTAGGAACGAGGCATAAATAAATTAAGTTTTTTGACGCCGTTATTTTTTTCTTTTTTAAGGCGTAAAAACCGCGTATAACGAGTTATATAAGGATTTTTACAACGCAGAAAAAGGGAAAAAGAACAAGTCAAAATCTGAATTTATTTTTGCGTCGTTCCTTAGGAACGAGGCATAAATAAATTAAGTTTTTTGACGCCGTTATTTTTTTCTTTTTTAAGGCGTAAAAACCGTGTATAACGAGTTAGGGAAGACGAAAAAAATAATCTACCCGTCTGAATTGTTCTTTTTCTTATGTGTTTCACTAAATCTTCCTTAGTGAAAGAAAATAAATAACTTGCCCCATTATGCTTGTTCTTTTCCCTTCTAAAAAACACAAAAAATAGTTCCGTAGCTATGGCTATGCAACGATTTTTTGAATTCTTTAGAAGAAAAAATTACGGCGCATTATGGAACAATTTATTTAATTTCTTTCACTTACGTAGCTCGGCTATGCGCGTCAAATTTAGCCAAACATATAAGAAAAATAACTTCTTCATTTGGGGTAGATTATTTTTTTCGTCTTCCCTTATCTCGAAAGCATTCGGGACGCATCAAATTTGGTTCGTCTAAAGAAAAAATAACGACACGAAGAATGTACATTTATTTAATTTCTGATACGAAGTTATTATTTACTTGTCAAATAAATTGTAAAATTACGTAAAAAAATATTAAAATTGTTCATTATAATATCCTATTTACTACAACAAAAAATCAATTAACACAGTCCAAATTTTAATCCAAAAATGATTTTGGACTGCTTTTTTTAAAAAAAAAAGAAATTTGTGACTTGGAATTTAAAACGAAATAAATAATTAGATAAAATAAACTGACAAATTTCAAGTAATTAAAATGTTGATAATCAGCAAGTTATTTACTTGTTTAATTATTTAGTCATTCTACTTAGAGTATGAAAAAACTATTTCAATTTGCCCTTGTGGGTATTTTTATTTTTTCCTGTAATCAGATTACGGATAAAAATCAAGCAGAAAAAAACGGCGTACAAACCGAACGCGAAGCGGCGTATCAGTATCCCGAAACTCAAAAAGACGATGTGGTCGATGATTATTTCGGGGTAAAAGTAACTGACCCTTATCGTTGGCTCGAAGATGCCAACAGCAATGCAACCAAATCTTGGGTCAGAAGTCAAAATGATTTGACATTCAGCTATTTAGATGATATACCTTTTCGGGAAAAGGTAGAAGAACGACTCACCGAAGTTTGGAACTATGAGCGATTTGGTACGCCATTCAAAGAAAATGATAAATATTATTTTTTTAAAAATGATGGCTTGCAAAACCACGCAGTCATGTATGTGCAAGACAATTTGGAGGCGAAACCAACAATAGTACTTGACCCCAATAAGTTTTCTTCGGACGGTACAGCGGGACTCGGCGGATATAGTTTTTCCAAAGACGGTCGCTACCTCGCATATAGCACTTCGAAGGGCGGTTCGGACTGGCGTACCGTGCGTATAAAAGATCTCGAAAAAGGCAGCACGCTCAATGACGAACTCAAGTGGGTCAAATTTTCGGGCATGTCGTGGAAAGGCGATGGTTTCTTTTATAGCCGCTACAAAGCACCGACAAAAGGCAACGAACTTTCTGAGAAAAACGAATTTCACCAAGTCTATTATCACAAAATCGGGACTTCGCAAGCCGACGATGAGCTGGTCTTTATCGATCGTGCCAATCCCGACTATTTATACGGCACATCAACGACCGAAGACGAGCGTTTTTTGACCTTATCATCTTCCGTCACAACAAGCGGTAACGCACTCTATTTTAGAGATTTGGAGAAAACGCAGCAAGATTTTATCCCAATAATTGAAACCTATGAAAGTGATTTTTGGGTGATTGATAATTTCGGCGATAAACTCGTTGTGATGACGAACCACGAAGCACCAAATATGCGGGTCATCCAGATAGATACGAAGCGTCCGGCGCAAAGCAATTGGCGTGACCTTATTCCTGAAGCTAAAGAAAAATTGCAAAGTGTAGATATGGTTGGCGGCAAAATATTGGCAACCTATATCAAGGATGCCAAGAGCATGGTCAAGATTTTTTCGGAAAATGGAAGGGCAGAAGGCGAATTGAAATTGCCGGATATTGGTACGGTTGGCGGCTTTAGCGGCAAGCGAGATGATAAGACCGCTTTTTATAATTTTACGTCATTCAAACAACCGAATACCATCTATACCTACGATATAGAAGGCGGACAATCGAAAGTTTTCAAAGCACCAAAAGTTGATTTTGATGCCAATAAATATGTAACTACACAGGTTACTTATGAAAGCTACGACGGCGAAAAAATTCCGATGTTTCTCACACACAAAAAAGGACTGAAACTCAATGGCAATAATCCGACTTTATTGTATGGTTATGGTGGTTTTGATATTAGTATTTTGCCGAGTTTTTCTACGCCCAATATTCTATTTTTGGAAAATGGCGGTATCTATGCCGTTGCCAATATTCGCGGCGGCGGAGAGTACGGCAAAGAATGGCACACGGCAGGCACAAAACTTAAAAAGCAAAATGTATTTAATGACTTTATTAGCGCAGCCGAATTTTTAATCAATAAAAAATATACTTCGTCAGATAAATTGGCGATTCAGGGACGCTCCAATGGCGGTTTGCTCGTAGGTGCATCTATCACACAACGCCCTGATTTATTCAAAGTCGCGCTACCGGCAGTGGGCGTGATGGATATGTTGCGCTACCATACATTTACGATTGGCGGTGCGTGGTCCAATGACTACGGTACGAGTGCAGACAGTGAAGAACAATTGCGCTATCTACTCAGTTATTCGCCGGTGCATAATGCCAAACCGGGGACAGCCTATCCCGCTACACTCGTCACAACAGGCGACCATGATGACCGCGTAGTACCTGCACATTCGTATAAGTTTATTTCGGCAATTCAGGCGGCACACGAGGGCGAAAATCCCATCCTCATTCGAGTCATGAAAGATGCCGGACACCGCCCAGCCAATACCGAACAAGCCATTTCAGAATGGGCAGATGTATTGAGCTTTATGTTTTACAATTTAGGGATGGAAATTGAATAAATGGTTAGTAAAAAAATGAACCACTAAGCGCACAAAGGACACGAAAGTCGAATTGACGCGAAAGTGAACAAAGGTTATATAAGTCACTTATTATCAATTAGTTAATTGGTTTTTAGTGCCCTCTGCATTAGTTCGAAGTTAGTGTCCTTAGTGCGCTTAGTGGTTCGTTTTCTTTTTCATTTACTCATTTTAAAAATAATATTATGAAAAAAATATTTCCTTTAGCCTTGTTAATGATTTTCGTTTTTTCGTGTACGAAAATGGCACGAAAAGACCCCGTTAGAATAGATAATGTGAAAGCTGAACCAATGGCAAAACTTAAATATCCCGACACTCAAAAAGGAGCTGTCGTAGAAGACTATTTTGGAACAGCAGTAGCTGACCCTTATCGCTGGCTCGAAGACGATAATAGTGCCGAAACCAAGGACTGGGTGCGCCGACAAAATGAGGTAACATTTAGTTATTTGGATAAAATTCCTTACCGCAGTGCCATCGAAAAACGCCTGACCGAAATTTGGAATTACGAAAAATATTCGACGCCATTTAAAGAGAGTGGTAAGTATTATTTTTTCAAAAACGACGGCTTACAAAACCATAGTGTACTCTACGTACAAGACGATTTGGATGCCGAACCAAGTGTTGTGCTCGATCCAAATACTTTCTCGGAAGATGGCACTACTTCGCTTGCAGGGTTTAGCTTTTCCAAAGATGGTCGCTACCTTGCTTATGGTGTTTCAGAGGGTGGTTCGGACTGGCGCACGGCGATGGTTAAAGACCTCAAAACAGGTAAAACGCTTGATGATAAATTGCAATGGATTAAATTTTCGAGTATGGCTTGGAAAGGCAATGGTTTTTATTATGCCCGTTACAACGAGCCGGAAGAGGGTGGCGCACTTTCCGACAAAACGGACTTGCACCAAGTCTATTATCACAAGGTAGGCACTACACAGGCAGATGATAAATTGATTCACAAGGATGAGGAAAACCCCGAACGCAATTTTAACATAAATACAACCGAAGATGAACGTTTTGAGACTTTGTATGCTTCTGAATCCACAAGCGGTAATGCCTTGTTTTTTAAAGATACAAAAAAAGGGGATGCGGAATTTAGACCTATAGTTGAAACCTTTGACCATGATTTTTGGGTGATGGATAATTTTGGCGACCAACTCGTCGTTATGACCAATCACGAAGCTCCAAACATGCGCGTATTATTGATTGATTCCAATAATCCAAGCGAAAAAAACTGGAAAGAACTCATTCCTGAAGATGAGAAAAAATTGGAAAGTATTAGTTTGATTGGCGGTAAAATGTTGGCGCGATACATTCAGGATGCAAGTAGCTTGGTCAAGATTTTTTCAGAAAAAGGGGTGTACGAAGGCGACTTGAAATTGCCGGGTATTGGTACGATCAGCGGCTTTTCCGGCAAGCGCGAAGAAAGTACTGCGTTTTACTCTTTCACGTCATTTACACAGCCGAGTGCAAAGTATAAATACGATGTTGCGACAGGAAAAACAGAACTATTCAAAGCCTCTAAAATTGATTTTAATCCGGATGATTATGTGACCAAACAGGTGTTTTACGATAGTAAAGATGGCACAAAAATCCCGATGTTCATCACCCACAAAAAAGGCATCAAGTTGGACGGAAATAATCCGACTATATTATATGGTTACGGTGGTTTTGATATTAGTATTTTGCCTAGTTTTTCGATTGGGAATATTATTTTATACGAAAATGGCGGTATCTATGCCGTTGCGAATATTCGGGGTGGGGGAGAGTACGGCAAAAAATGGCATGAAGCCGGCACAAAACTCAAGAAGCAAAATGTTTTTGACGATTTTATTAGTGCAGGCGAATACCTAATTGCCAATAATTATACTTCAAAAGAGAAGCTGGCGATAGAAGGTCGCTCGAATGGTGGCTTGCTCGTAGGTGCGTGTATGCAGCAGCGTCCCGACCTTTTCAAAGTCGCTATTCCGGGCGTGGGTGTGATGGATATGTTGCGTTATCACAAGTTTACGATTGGCAAATTTTGGGCTGGTGATTACGGCACAAGCGAAGAAAGTGAGGAGCAATTCCGCAACTTATTGGGTTATTCTCCCGTTCACAATATAAAGGCTGGTACGGCGTATCCTGCTACCTTGGTCATCACGGCAGACCACGATGATAGAGTCGTTCCGGCGCACTCCTTCAAATTTGCGGCTGCTTTGCAAGACGGACATCAGGGCGAAAATCCCGTCCTGATTCGGATAGATGTCAACGCCGGACACGGCGCAGGAAAATCTACCGAACAAACCATCGCAGAACGTGCTGATATTCTGAGCTTTATGTTTTATAATTTTGGAATGAATGTTAGTTATTAGTTTATATAGTTTATGAAGTTTATAGAGTTTACTAGGTTTATAGAGTTTATTAAGTTCACTGAGTTCATAGGGTTTACAGACTCTGCGAACTTAGTAAACCCTATAAACTTCATAAACTCTACAAACCTCCTCTTTAAAATTGGCTTTCTCGATATTACCTTTTGGGATGTTTTGGATATTTTGATAGTTGGCTTTCTGATTTATCAAATATACAAACTGCTCAAAGGGAGTTTGGCGTTTAATATTGTGATTGGTTTGGCGTTTTTGTTCATTGCGTCCAATGTGGTTAGTTACTTGCAAATGGGCATGTTATCGACTATTTTGGGTGGTTTTGTGAGTTTGGGATTGATTGCCTTATTGATAGTATTTCAGCCCGAAGCACGGCGATTTTTGATAGTCGTCGGGCGTGGTACGCTTGCGGGGCGCGAAAATTTTATCCGCAGATTGATAGGCAGAGAATGGGAAGTGAAAGATAATGACGCCAATATTCAAAGTATCCTTCGTGCCATACAGCGATTTGCACAGGAAAAAACGGGCGCGCTTATCCTCTTTTCGCGTGATAGCAATGTGGAAAGTTTTGCCAATTCAGGCGTCGTTTTAGATGCTGATATTTCCTCTCGATTGCTCGAAAGTATTTTCAATAAAGAAAGTCCGCTACACGATGGTGCGGTCATTATCAATGGTAATAAAATACACTCGGCGAGCTGCGTTCTGCCCGTCTCTGACAATCCCAACCTTCCGGATTGGCTGGGTTTGCGCCACCGTGCAGCCGTTGGTGTGACGGAAACTACCGAAGTACTCGCCCTCATCGTTTCGGAAGAAAGTGGTAAATTTTCTGTTGCCAGAGACGGCAAACTCGCCGGAAATCTCTCCCTCAAACAAGTCGAAAATCGCTTGAAAAAATTACACGTAGAGTTTTACGAAAACACGAAAATAGGCGAGGCAACGGAAGTGGTCGTTGATACAAAATAGAATACGGATTTGGTAGATATAACGGATAAACGCAGATTTTTTTGCCGAATTAAAGTAAAGCAAGGTGTAATTTTTTTGTGGATAAATTTCGATAAGGGCGTGAAGATGTAACGTTTAGTGAAAGAAATTAAATAAATTGTTCCATAATGCGCCGTAATTTTTTCTTCTAAGGTCGCACTGAAATATAGCCATTTTTTAATTAATTAAAATTATTTTGTAATTTATTTATTATTAAAAATGAATTATTTATAAATATTTTTTATTATAAAATAATTTAAAAATATTCTTATTTCAGCAGAACCTTCTAAAGAATTCAAAAAATCGTTGCATAGCCGTAGCTACGGAACTATTTTTTGTGTTTTTTAGAAGGGAAAAGAACAAGCATAATGGAGCAAGTTATTTATTTTCTTTCACTTATTATCTTTTCATCCCTTATTTTTTAAGAGAAAAAAATATTCACGTCCATATCGTTGAAGCACGGGTACGATTGGGTGGCAAAATTTACACAAAATACAGCGAATATGCCGCTTGCGGAATGGGCGCGACTTGGGTAGCCACAGGGCATATTGCGCTGATGGCTTTACTGAAAGACTTGAATATTGGACACTCGAACAAGAATTGGGCGAGCTTGCCATTTGCGAACCCATCTCGACCAACTCGCATCAATTATTGGAGTTTATTTTAGGAATTGTAAAGAAGAAATTTGCGCCTTGATTGATTTCAGATTTTACCCAAATATTGCCTTGATGTTGTTCGATGATTTTTTTTACCAATGCCAAGCCGATACCCGTCCCCTCGTATTGATGTGGATTGTGTAAGCGTTTGAACATCCCAAATATCTTTTTTTGAAATTCGGGGGCGATACCGATGCCATTATCTTTAACGGAGAATTGCCAGTGGTCTGATTTTTCGATACATGAAATAATAATTTCAGGACTGATGTCTTGTTGGTTGAATTTTAGTGCATTAGTAAGTAGGTTTTGAAAAACTTGTTGAATTTTCCTGAAATCTGCTACGATATTTTCAGGAATATTTTTTAGTTCAATGTTCGCGTTTTTTTCTTTGATAGTGGATTTTATACTACCAATCAGGTTTTCGAGCAAGGATGAGAGATTGACTTGTTCTGCATTTGCGTCAGTAGAATTGACCTTAGAATAAGAGAGAATATCGTTGATAAGATGGCTCATATTTTTGCCGTAAGAGGTGATAAACTCCATATATTCCTGCTCTTCGCTGGTGGTTCGACCTTGCAAACTTCTTTGAAGCAGCTGTGTAAAACTAACAATTGAGCGCAAGGGCGTCTGCAAATCGTGAGAGGCAAAGTAGGCGAAATTCTCCAATTGTAGATTGGACGTAATGTAGCGTTGGAGTTCTTCGTTTTTTTTAGTGAGCTCTTGCTGTACGTGATGTAATTTGGTAATATCACGAATGAATGTAATGACTTTTGGGTGTTTTGGGTCGCTTTTGTCGGCAATCATTACGCAATTGACGCGGATTTTTTCATTATTTTTCTTTTTTAACCAAAATGAAATCTCTACTCGACCATCACGAATAGCTCGCATGACTGATTTTTTGAAGTATCTTATAGCATTTACTCCTTCTTTTTGTACTTGTGTGAGAAAGTCTTGCGGCTTCATTTTTTTCAATTCTTCTAATGAAGATAAACCAAACACTGTCAAGGCATTATCGTTGCAAATAATTGGTGTTTGGGTTTTGATGTCAATATAAACAATGGCTTCGTGAGAGTTGGCAAAAATGTCGCGGTACCTTTTATCACTTTCTTTTTTGGCGATTTTAGCCAGCACCTTACTCGTGACATCCTGAAAGATAATGAACGCCTCCCCGTGTTCATAAAACGTAGGCACTACATTGGCTTTCACCAAAACTTTTTTACCATTTTTTCCGATGAAAACCCCCTTTGTACCAAAAGATTCACCATTCATCACTCGCGTGCCGTCTCCCTTCGTGATTTCGTGCAAATCCAGCCCGGGAAAGTACTCTGAAGTTTTTGGGACAAAATCAAAACGAGTCTGACTTAGAAGTTCTTCCCTAAGCTCATATCCAAGTATTTTCAGAGCAGCCTTATTACAATCTACAGCCACTTCTTTTTCATAATTATAAATAAAAATACCGTCAATCGTATTATGAAAAAGTGCCTGATACCTGAGCTCGATTTTGGATTGTTTATCGGTATCGTTTAAGGTGTTATTTCCACGAATTTCTTCTACCTTGTTGGTGTTTTTATTAGAAGACATTTAGGTATACTAATATTTGATTATGAGTGAATTACTTACATTTTATTAAACGTAAATATTTTAAAAATGTTACATTGTGCCCATCCTAAAAATAGGTCGCGTTAGACAGGTAGATTATTTTTTTCGTCTTCCCTAATCTGTTGCCCGGCATATTCGCGCACAGCTCTACCGATGCCGTTCAAAACCTCAGTTAATCGTATCAATGTAAGGAAAAGAAAGAAAATAATCTTACGTTTGAAAGAAAATTGAATAACTGGACTTTGGACATTGGGTAATTAGGGAACTGGGTAATTAGGTAAATAACTCATTATCAATAATTTACGTTGATTTTCATTTTATTTTAAATTAATTTCTTTCACTAAGCCTATTTTTGTCCCACTACTTATCAGATAGGAACGAGAATAAATGAAGACAAAACAAAAAGTAAATCCTGCGGTTTTCCTGCTTTTGGGTGCGGCTATATTTTGGGGCTTGAATTTCCATGAGGCAAAAATCATGTTGCGTTATGTCAACTTTATTGAGGCGGGATTTTGGCGATATTTATTTGGCGTTGGTTTTCTTTTTTTGTTACAAGTACGTCATCTAAAGAGCTTATCATTTCAAGAAATCAAAAAAGGTTGGAAAGGAATTGTGTTGGTGGGTTTTGTAAGCATCTTTGGGTTCAATGTCCTCTTCTTTTTGGGATTACGTTACACTTCTGCGCTCAATGCAGCACTAATCATCGGGCTTGCGCCTGCGACTACGCTGTTAGCAAGCCATTGGATACTAAAAACGGCAATACATAAGCGACAAAAAATAGGCGTCGTCATTGCCTTTATAGGCGTATTGTTTTTGTTGTCAAAAGGCAGACCCGACCAATTATTGCAATTAAAATGGTCGATGGGTGACTTGCTCATTATGTGCGCCAATCTCTTATTTGCTTTGCAAAATGTTTGGATAAAAAAATATGCTGCTGCACACAGCAATCTTGTTTTTACTTTCCTGACCAATGCAATGTGTTTGCTTGGTTTTATCCTGCTGTTGCCTATATTGGGGATGAATACACCGCCTGTTATTGCCTTTGATTTTTGGTTATCTGTTGTTGGGATAGGTTTATTGGGAACATGTGTGGCTTACCTTTTTTGGAATAATGGTGTACAACAACTCGGCGCGGCGAATGCCGGGCTTTTTATCAACGTCGTACCGCTCGCGACTGCCGTTTTTGCAGTGTTTTTTGGTGAACGATTGGAAGTATATCATGCTATCAGTGGTAGTATTATTTTACTGGGTTTGTTTTATGTGCAAAAGGCTCAATCTACTTAAATTTGAAACCTCAAAACCAGTCTGACCATTAATTTTTGACAGAAAACATAAGTGCTTCGCCTGATAGCTTTCCTTTTTATTCATTTTTGCTGCTTTTTACCAAACATTAATTAACTTTGCTTCATGTTTGTTTATACAGTTTATGAACTTCATAGCGTTTGTAAGGCTTATGAAGTTCCAACTTCAATGCTATGAACTATATGAGCTACATAAACTTAGTGGAAGAAATTAAATAACATGTGCCATTATACTCGTCTTTTTTCCGTCTAAGAATCCTTTGAAATCCTTATCCCGAATCGGGGTTCGGGACAGGCTGTAGCTAAGGCTATGTGCGGCTTTCAAAAAATTC
>Ga0209595_100334_pt1 | contig 16460 bp, 9 predicted proteins | sample Porto_4metaG_FD_187427 | JGI IMG/M metagenome (GOLD analysis project Ga0209595, IMG submission 187427) | Marine algal microbial communities from Porto, Portugal - Porto_4 metaG (SPAdes) (version 2) | ecosystem: Host-associated > Algae > Red algae > Unclassified | place: Portugal: Porto | collected...
CTTTTAAAATGACTCTTCACCAAAAAATCCTTAAATACAGTGAGTATTCGCGTCATTTTTGATTCGATTCATTTCAAAATAAACGTCAAAAAATGTAAATAAATTTATAAAACAGTGTACTAATACCACCTCTCTTTCTAAAAAACCATGTCCGGTATCTACCTTCATATTCCATTTTGCAAACAGGCTTGTCATTATTGCAATTTCCATTTTTCGACTTCTTTGAAGTACAAATCAGATATGGTTACAGCAATCATAAAGGAAATTGACTTACGAAAAAAGGAATGGAAAGATGAAACGGTCAGTACAATTTATTTTGGCGGAGGCACACCTTCTTTGTTGACTACCAATGAATTAGACAGAATATTTGATGCACTAAATCAGGCTTTTCATCTTAACCCAAATATTGAAATTACTCTCGAAGCTAACCCTGACGACCTCAGCAAAGAGAAGCTCAAAGCCCTAAGTCAATCTCCGATTAATCGCCTATCAGTCGGCATACAGTCCTTTGCAGAAGCCGACCTCCGTTACATGAATCGCGCACACAATGCAGATGAAGCGCACACTTGCCTGGAAAACGCCCTCAAAGTCGGATACACCAACCTCACAGCAGACCTCATTTATGGTACGCCGGGTATGAGTGATGTACAATGGCGCAAAAACCTCCACACACTTTTTAATCTGAATATACTGCATATTTCTTGCTATGCATTGACGGTGGAAGAAAAAACCGCTTTGGCTCATTTCATCAAAAAAGGAAAAACTACGCCCGTAGATGAAGCTCAAACTGCCCGACAATTTGAGATACTAACACAGGAAATGACAGCCAATAATTACGAACATTACGAAATTTCAAATTTCTGCAAATCAGGTAATTATAGCAAACACAATACAGCTTATTGGCAAGGAGAAAAGTATCTTGGTATTGGTCCGGCGGCACATTCTTTTGATGGTTATTTACGGAGTTGGAATGTAGCCAATAATGCACAATATATGGCTGCTATTCAAGCAGGAAAGCTACCTTTTGAAGTAGAACAGCTTTCAAATAATGACCGTTTTAATGAATATTTATTGACAGGATTGCGAACAAAATGGGGTTGTGATTTAAATAAAATACGCGCATACAACGGCACATTCGTGCAGCATTTTTTACAAGCCGTTCAACCTTATTTAAATAAAAAAATGATTCTACGAGAAGGCGATATTTTCCGATTGAGCAATCAAGGAAAGTTACTGTCTGATGGGATTATTAGCGATTTATTCATCGTGTAATTCTCTGATTTTCGGTTCATTACATTCTCAACCATTCTCCTCAACCGCCGCTTCCGCAAAAACACCGAGAATTTCTAAGGCTTCTTTAGAAGCAAGCTGTTCTGCACTTTTTTTACTAAAATCTTCTGCTGTTGCTTTCTCTTGTTCATCAATCAAAACAGACACCTTAAAGCGGTCTCGATTGTCAAATTTAAATTTAGAATCAACACGATAAGAAACTACCTTATTTGTTTTTTGACACCATTCGAGAAGTTGACTTTTGTAGTTATCGTCATAGGTTTCGAGTTGGCGAATGTCAAGATAGCCTCGTAGAATTTTGTATATCACAAAACGGCGAGTACGCGCATAGCCTACATCAAGATACACCGCTCCGACCAATGCCTCCAGTGCATTGCCCAACATGGAATGACTCACATTATCAACTCCGTTTTGAATGAGAAATACATCCAAACCCATTTGGTCTGCAATATCATTGAGAGATTTGCGCTTAACGATTTTGGAGCGCATTTTGGTAAGAAAACCCTCATTTCTACTAGGATATTTTTTGAATAAATACTCTGCTACGATAGTGCCGAGTATAGCATCGCCGAGGTATTCCAGACGTTCATTATTCTGGCTGATACGGATGCCATGTGCGTAAGATTTGTGAAGAAAAGCTAATTTATATAAAGGAAGATTCGCCGGAACAAAACCTATCAAGCTGGTCAATGTTCTGACAAATGTTTTGTCTGTTGAAAAATAATAATTATAAATTCTTCTAATAAATCTTACTACAATCAAATCAATGATTTTTAAACTTGGAGTTGAGTATATTTTTACAATTTAGGACTTTTTTATTTCTCGTGTGCCTTTTTTGCAAAAAAATATATGATACTATCTATAACTAACTGACTATCAAGCTATATTTTTTATTACGCGTTATATTTTTTGAATAAGATTGACGTATTATGCCCCCCAAAACCAAACGTATTATTCAATGCTGCGCGTACGGATCGCTCTTGCGCATGGTTGAGCGTAAGGTTAAGTTTTGGGTCAATATCCGGGTCGATTGTGCTATGATTAATGGTTGGAGGAATCACATCATTTTTGACTGCCAAAATGGTCGCTACCGACTCAATCGCTCCGGCAGCACCCAGCAAATGCCCCGTCATTGATTTGGATGAACTAATATTAAGTTGATAAGCAGCCTCTCCAAATACTTTCTGAATCGCTTTAATTTCAGCCACATCGCCGAGTGGTGTAGATGTACCATGAACATTGATATAATCCACATCATCTACTTTCATCTTAGCATCCTCAATAGCAAGACGCATGACTTCCGAAGCTCCTACTCCATCAGGATGTGGAGCAGTAATATGGTAAGCATCAGCCGTCATAGCACCGCCGCCGACTTCTGCATATATCGTCGCACCGCGCTTACGGGCATGTTCGTATTCTTCCAAAATAATCGCTCCTGCTCCTTCTCCAAGTACAAATCCATCGCGCTCTTTGTCGAAAGGACGCGAAGCTGTAGCTGGCTGATCATTTCTCTGCGAAAGGGCTTTGACCGCGTTGAATCCACCGATACCCGTTTCTGTAATCGCTGCTTCTGAACCACCCGTCACGATGACATCTGCACGTCCCATTCTTATGTAATCAAAAGCATTGATCAGCGCATGAGAAGATGAAGCACAAGCCGAAACCGTAGCATAATTGATGCCTCGCAATCCGTACTTAATCGAAATATGACCGGGTACAATATCAATAATCATTTTCGGAATCAAAAAAGGATTGAATCGAGGCGTACCGTCCCCTTCTGCAAAACCCATGATTTCTTCCTGAAGTGTCACAAAACCACCCACACCAGAACCCCAAATGACTCCCGCACGTAAGCGATCAATTTTTTCCATATCAAGCGCAGAATCTGCTATCGCTTCGTCTGCCACAACAATAGCATATTGTGCAAAAAGGTCGAGACGACGAGCATCTCTACGATGAAAATGCGCCGAAGCATCAAAGCCTTTGAGTTCACATGCAAATTGAGTTTTAAACTTTGTGGCATCAAAATGAGTAATCGAAGCTGCTCCGCTTTTTCCTTTGCAGAGTGCTTTCCAATAGGCTTCTGTCGAATTGCCGATAGGTGTGAGTGCGCCGAGTCCGGTAACAACAACCCTTCTATTCATGGGTGAAAAATTTTAAAGATATACTCCAATAGAGTATAAGTAATAAGGGAAGAGAAAGAGCAGGAAGGCAAGATTAAAATATCAAAAATGCCATCTGCCCACAGAATAAAAAGTACAGGACATCAAAAAAATTGATGTCCTGTAAAGGTTTTGTTTTGAGCAAAAAAGAATTTTTATAGTCAAATCATCCTGCTTGTTCGCCCTTATCCTTTTCAAGATAATTAACACATTGACCGACGGTCTGGATTTTTTCGGCTTCTTCATCAGGAATTGAAATGTTAAATTCTTTTTCAAATTCCATGATAAGCTCAACGGTGTCCAGTGAATCGGCACCTAAATCATTGGTAAAACTGGCTTCCATAGTCACTTCTGACTCGTCAACGCCGAGTTTATCGATGATAATTTTGGAAACTCTTGACTTAATGTCTGACATAATATTTTTTACATTAATTCAAATTGCAAAAGCAATTTGAGCCTTATTAGAATAAAACGCAAAGAACGGGATAAACCCTTTGATTACCAAAAAAATACACGCATAAATCATTTTGTTTTGTTTGAGGCAAAAAAAAGTCTGCCATAAGGCAGACTTTTTTAATTCTTTCAATAACAAACAATTAATCGAAATTAATTACTTGAACATAGAACTTTTCTTGAACTTCTTGATTAGCAAGTAGTAGAAAATAGCACGATACTTGTTGCGGTTGGAACTGCCAAAGGTATCAACTACTTCTTGAATAGCATCATCTAATTTAGGCGAATCTTTCAATTCTAATTTCTTAATCAAAAAATTCTTCTTAACGCGCTCCAATTCAGTAGCATCTCCTGAAGATACCGTAGAGGCATCTTTTCTGTAAAGTGCAGGACCACAAGCTTTGGCGGCTGCTCTCAAAATAACTTTATCAACCGTCTTGATACCAAGCTTGTCTTTCATATTTTCTTCGTACTTGGCTAATAATTCATCAAGCTTACTCATGTTTTATTTTTTAATATTTAAAATGATGAATAAAATAATCGCTGCAAGTATAATCAATCCAATTAATTATTCACATTTTTTTTCCAACAAAACAACTATCTTGCGCCTTATTTCTCAATAAAGCCCTTTTTTGAACGTCTTTTACATCAAAAACGTTCTTTAATCATTCAAAAATAATAAATTAAAGTATCAGCACAAACACATATATATAGCTTGTTTTTTGATAAAAAAAAATTCAATGCAATAAGTTTACTGATACCTGTTTATCGAAAAATTGATACCATAAATTATGCATCAATACATCAAAGAAATCGCCACGCATGAGGGCAAGCAAGCGACACTCAAAGGCTGGGTGGCGAACATCAGAGAGAGCAAAACCAATATCTTTATCGTCTTGCGTGATGGTACGGGGTTTATGCAATGTGTCATCGGGTTGGACGGTGTAGGCGAGGAGCAATTTGAAGCTGCCAAACGACTGAATCTGGAAAGCTCGCTTGCCCTTACGGGCAATGTCATCAAAGACGAGCGACAAATGGGTGGCTACGAACTCCAAGCTACTTCGCTTGAGGTTTATAACTATGCCAAAGAATATCCTATTAAGGTCAATGAAAACGAACATGGTGTTCGTCACTTAGCAGATCGTCGTCACCTGTGGCTGCGCTCTAAGCGTCAATGGGCGGTCATGCGCGTGCGAAACCAAATCATCATGGGCATCCATGAGTTTTTTCAAAATAAAGGTTTTGTGCAAATGGATGCGCCGATTTTTACCGGCAATGCCTGTGAAGGTACGACCACGCTTTTTGCAACTGACTTTTTCGGAGAAGAAGCCTTTCTTTCGCAGTCAGGGCAACTGTACGGTGAAGCGATGGCGATGGCGCAGGGTTTGATTTATACTTTCGGTCCGACCTTCCGTGCTGAAAAATCGGATACACCAAGACACCTCGCCGAGTTTTGGATGATAGAACCCGAAATGGCATTTTACGATAATGCAATGAACATGGATTTGATAGAAGGTTTTATCAAACATGTCATCAATCGTGTTATCGAAAAGTGTCCCGTAGAGTTGGAAGCCTTAGAGCGCAATGTCGAACAACTTGCGAAGGTCAATCAAGAATTTCCGCGTGTACCTTATACTCACGCAGTCAAAATATTGCGTGGCGAACAAGATGTCAATGGCAAAAATGCTATTGCCGTACAAGAAACCGACCTCGCTGCCGCCAAGCAAGGCATTGAAGACAATCTGAAAGACATTGCCGAGCGCGAAACTGCCATAAAAGCAGGCATGAAGAAGGGCGCACGCAAATTCAACGAAGCCAAAATTGCTGCCCTCCGTAAAGAAATCTCCATGATGGAAGAGCAGGTTCGCAATATTCCGAAATGGATTGAATCTGCCAAAAACTTTGAAGACGGAGAAGACTTCGGTGGTTCGGACGAAACGGTACTCACTCGCGTATTTGATGCGCCTGTGATGGTTTACAATTGGCCCACCAAAATCAAAGCCTTTTATATGAAAGAAGTCGAAGGCGACCCAGACCACGTAAAAGGCGTGGACTTACTCGCACCGGAAGGCTACGGCGAAATCGTCGGCGGTTCGGAGCGAGAGACGGATATCGACATCCTCATCCGTAAGATAAAAGAACACGACCTTCCGATGGAAGAGTTTGAATGGTATTTGGATTTGCGTCGCTTCGGATCAGTGCCTCACGCAGGTTTCGGGCTGGGACTAGAGCGTATCGTTCGTTGGTGTTGTGACCTCGACCACTTGCGCGAGACTATTCCATTCCCACGTCGATATGGACGGTTATTTCCTTAACGGCAGACGACAAACGGTGGACGGCAGACGATAGAACATTTTTCCGTGTATTTTTTTTATAAAAAACGCTTACAAAACATTCAAATGATTGGAGTTTACACTTCAGTCATTTGACAAGCTATACAATATCAAAGTTCAAATACCTTTTCCAACATCAAAACATAGTTCATGTATAAGGCTAAAATCTACTTTATCTGTGGCTCCGTGCAGTCCGTTTAAATGATGACTTTAGTGCATTAGGGGGAACGAAAAGTCGTTTTTATAATATGTTTTTAAAATTGAAGGGGAAGCGTGAGTCGGCGGACATTTTGAAAATGTCAGGCGACAGTATTTACTCACTAAATGATGACAATCAATTATTTATAAAGTAAAAATTAATTTATTTAAAACAATTTAAATCAAAATGTAAATATATCTCGCCTGACATTTTGAAAATGTCCGCCGAGTAGGCTTTCTTAAAAATCTAAAAATCAATATATTACGCATTATGAAAACGACTTTTCGTTCGCTCTGTTTAGTGCATCAACAAAATCCTGATAGCCATCCATCGTTTACCGTTTGTCGTCTGCCGTCAGTCGTTTGCCGTCCCCTTCATGCAACCTTTCAAAAACTATCTTGTCTTTTATATTTCGCCTTTTAATACGTCTTATAAATAAGTAAAATCAGATATTCAATAAATATCTTTCTTTGTCGAAGAAAAACGTATTTCTGACGAAAAAAGTAGGTTAAACCGGTGACCTTATACACCTTTGCAACATGATAAAACATAGGGATACCCTGCTTCCTATTAAACTTAAAATCACAAAACTATGTCAAGAGTATTTATTACTTTAATGGTATTTCTATGTACCAGTCAAATGCAAGCCCAGAGTCTTGGGAAAATCACTGGAACTGTATATGATGCTGATAATCAGCCTGCTTTGTATGCTAATGTCATTCTACAAAACCCTGCGGACAGTAGCATGGTCAAAGGCGCAATTACGAATGACGACGGTGAATTTGAGTTGGTATCCATCCCTTACGGCTCGTATCAATTAATGGTCAATTACATCGGTTTTGACAACTATTATTCGGATGTTTTTAAACTAAATTCAGCCAACTACGAAAGCCCTCAAATCACACTTCAAGCAGTAGGTACACGACTCGACGAAGTCACCGTTACTGCCCAGCGTCCGATGATAGAAATGAAAGCCGACAAGGTCGTTTTCAATGTATCAGGAACAGTCAATTCAAGCGGTGACAACGCATTGGAACTACTCCGTAAATCGCCCGGTGTGATGATTGATAATAATGAAAATGTCAACCTACTCGGTAAAAGCGGTGTCAGGGTTTACATTGATGGAAAAGAAAGTCCACTGAGTGGTGAAGACCTCGCCGCTTATCTCAAATCCTTGCAAGCTGACCAGATTGATGCCATCGAACTCATCACCAATCCTTCTGCCAAATACGATGCCGAAGGCAATGCAGGTATCATTAATATCAAGCTCAAAAAAGACAGCAATATTGGTTCTAATGCCAATTTCAGTCTCGGGTTTTCGCAAGGCATCAAACGACAGTACAATGGTTCGGTCAACGCTAATTACCGTAACAAACAGCTCAATGTTTTTGGAAATTACAGCTATTACAATGGCGAAAGTGTTAATTTTATGAACCTGTACAGGGAGCAAAATGGCGGTGTATATGACGGAGATACAGACATGTCCAGTCAATGGCAAGGACATAATTACAAATTGGGTACTGATTTTTTCATCAACAAAAAAAATACAGTTGGTTTTTTGGTCAACGGTTCAACCAATACTTCCGATTTTTTCAGCGATAGTGAAACACTCATTTCTGCGATTGGTAGTTCGCAGCTTGATAGTACTTTGATAGCTGGTGCAACCGACGACGGCAAACGCAACAACAATAATTTTAACCTGAATTACCAATTTGACAACGGGAAAGAACGTACTGTAAATATTGATGCCGATTACGGCGTTTTTAGAAATAGAACATTGGATTTTCAACCTAATGTCTATTTAAAACCAAATAGAATTGATACATTAAACGAACGAAACTACGCCACAGTAGCTCCTACCGATATTGATATTTACACATTTAAGGTAGATTATGAACAAGCCGCTTTGAATGGAAAAATCAGCACAGGAATCAAAACAGCCTATGTAGCAACGGATAATACATTTAACTTTTACGATGTAAAAGATGCTATTCGTAATTTAGATGAAGAGCGAAGCAATCAATTTACGTATAAAGAAAATGTCAATGCAGCTTACCTCAATTATTCTACTCAAATCCAAAAAATAGGTATCAATGCAGGTTTGCGAATGGAACAAACCAACTGGCAAGGTCAGCTGATGCCTTACACCGAAGAAGGTGGCAGAACGGATAAAGATAATTATGTCGATTTTTTCCCTTCGGGTGGTCTGTCATGGCAAATGAATGAAAAAAATAGCTTCAATCTGACTTACAGTCGTCGTATCAATCGACCTTCATATCAAGACCTCAATCCCTTTGAAAGTAGGTTGGACGAGTTGACCTTTCAAAAGGGAAATGTCTCTTTACGACCGGAATATACCAACCAAATTCAACTGCGCCATTCGTTCAATTATTCGTTGAATACGACCTTGAGTTATAGCCGTACTTACGACGTAATTACACGCCTCATTGATAAGGATAGAAATAATCCTGCCGCGAGTTTTATCACTTGGGAAAACATTGCGAAGCAAGATCATTACAGCCTAAACATCGCTGCGCCAATACCAATTAACGATTGGTGGAGCAACTATACCAGCTTGACACTCTTTCACTTATACAATCAATCAGACTATGGCGAAGGTAGAGTCATTGATGTAAGCGCGACGACTTTCAATGCTTATTCGCAACAGACATTCAAGTTACCAAAGGATATTTCATTGGAAGTTTCCGGTTGGTTTAACTCGCCGAGTGTATGGGGTGGCAATATGAAAACAAAGTCAATGGGCAGTATGGACATTGGCGTTCAAAAAAGAATTTTAGACAATAAAGGGAAGTTGAAAGTCTCTCTAACCGATGTTTTCAAAACCAATCAATGGAGCGGTGAGTCTGTTTTTGGCGACCTTTATATGGATGCCAACGGCGGCTGGGACAGCCGACGACTCAAAGTCAATTTGACTTATATGATAGGTAATCAAAAAGTGAAAAGTCGTAACCGTAAGACAGGTTTGGAAGAGGAAAACAAACGAATTAAAACAGATAATTGATTGGTGATTGGTGATTGGTGACTGGTGATTAGTGATTGGTGATTGGTGGATTTTGCTTCGCAAAATTCCCTCTCGCCCAGTCACCAGTCACCAATCACCAATCACCAATCACCAATCACCAATCACCAATCACCAATCACCAATCACCAATCACCAATCACTAATCACTAATCACTAGTCACCAATCACCAGTCACCAATCACCAGTCACCCAATCCCCCCAACATCCACTTCCTCATCCAATACAATCCCCTCACACAAATGTTCACAAAAATGCGCTGCCCAATACGGCGCGATAGACGCGCCTTTCGTACCCAAGCCATTAAAAATACCCAATTGAGAAAACTCCTTGTGCCAACCAATTACCGGACGACGATGCTTAAATACCGGACGCACAGCAGCGTGATGTTCCAACACTTCATAAGGCACTTCCAGTACTTTACCAAGACGTTTAAGGAGGTTTAAACGAGCAGCTTCGGTTGGCAGGTAATCAAGGTCATCCCATGCGTAAGTCGAACCCACCCAATATCGCTCCTCCCCCATTGGCACGACAAACACACTTGATTTTATCATCTGTTCAAGCCTTATATTAGGGATACGAATAATAAGTAATTCGCCTTTGGCAGCTTCGTGTGGCAAATAACTGAAATAGGGATTAAATTGGCTGCGCCAACCTTCACAAAAGATAATTTTCGAGGATTTTATATCATCATAAACAACATGATTATCTTCGATAATCATTTTTTCATAATCAAATTTATTATTATATGAAATATTTTTTTTCGTAAAAAAACTATGAAAAACATCAATCAGTAAAGGCAAATCCACTCGCGCTGTTCGGTGTATCTCTCCCCATTTATAATGTGGTCGTATGATGCCTTTTAAATGACTAACCTCACATTCATCAGAGATATAATCACGCATATCTTCCCGCACGCTTTTCACCGACCAATCCGTAAATTGTTTATTCGTATCAAATGATCGTAAGATGTTTTTTTGATGATAAATATTGACTCCAAACTCCTGCTCAATCGCCCGATAAGTCTCCTTTGCAAAAGGCAACAAATCATCAATCCGCCAACTTTTCACGATGCGTCGTCCCGTAACAGGATTGATAATACCTGCCGCTACTTTCGATGCCGCCCCTTCGTGTCGTTCATCAATAATGACGACCTCTTTCCCCGCTTTTAAGAGAAAATAAGTCAGTAGCGTCCCCGCAACTCCTTGCCCTACAATGATATAGTCGATAGATTTGATAATAAAATGTTTTGGTTAGTAGCGAGTGTCGAGTAACAAGAATTGATTTTGACTACTCGTTATTCACTACTCGTTACCTTTTCCCCCTTAGCATTGATGTAAAAGTATTTTTCCTTTTTACTGACTTTTGCAATGACACTTCCTTTCGAGTCTCTCACAAACGGATAGGCTCGCAGGTACTCTACCGGAATGATTAAAGTACCGTCAGTACCGATAAAACCAAATTTGTCACCTATCATAACGCGAGTAGGCATGGTCGTCTGAAAACTCATAGCACCATCATATACAGGTAATGCAACGACTTCTTCCTTTGCATTTTTATAACCGAATTTACCGGTTTTTTCATCCTGAAAACGAATGAGTTGTTCGCCTTCTTCAATATCAGATACCGTATCTTCGGGAATATTTTGTGACGGGTTTTCGGTAGATGACGCACCATTGCTTGGTGGATCGGCACATTGAAAAAGAAAAAGTAATAAAACTATCAATCCATTTAGCTCAAACCGCTTCATCATAGCTACCCTTTTGTATAATACACTGTTTTTCAGCAATATAATAATTTATTTTAAGTAAAATTTGTAAAAGGAGCAAAGGTACTGATTTTCCTTTTTTATAAAAAATTAATAAAATAAAAATATTTTAAAAGGTTCATCACTTACTTTTTTCAACAAGTCAAAACAACATTATTGCCTACTTATTAATCGCAATGACAAGTCAAAAATCGACGATTCTCGTTCTCATTTTACAATACCTACTTTTGGCTTCCTTCCAAAATTTCTGCCCTTTTCTTTTCTAATAATTTAAAATCAACTAATTTCGTCGGATAATTGGAAGCATATTTTTTTTTCGCAGTATTGTCTGGCTTTAATATTACTAAAAATTCTGCTACCCCTGCCCAAAATTCTCGCTTTATGATGAAAAATTTTACGAGCTGTATCGTCACTATATTACTTGTAAATGTCGGGCTATTCGCCCAACCGACAAATGACGAATGTGCGGACGCGGTTGTCGTTCCGAGTATTATTGATTACTGTTCTGGCGTAGGCGAATTTACAACAGAAAATGCCACGACCAGTACCGGATATGGTACACCGATGCAATGTATGCCCGCTTGGGATGGTGACAAAAACGATGTATGGTTTGTTTTTTCGACCACTCCGACCGTTATTGATGTAAGCATTGATGTACTGGGTGGAACGATGTCGCAACCACAAATAGCGGTATATCGTGGCAGTTGTGCCGCCTTCGCCGAACTCATTTGTATTCAAGCGGCAGCCGGAGATAAAAACGCTTCTTTGGATGTATTGGCACTTGACCCTTCGGAGACCTATTACTTGCGTATCAATGCCGCTTCTACGGGTAGCGACGGTACATTCCAATTATGTATTGACGAGTTTTCGTCTGATATTATTTCTAATAATACCACCAACGAATGTAGCGGAACACTATACGATACTGGCGGAGCCACAGGCAATTACGGACCTTCCGAGCTTTTTGAGTATTCTATATGTCCGAGCGAACCACATGGTTGTATTTCTATTGATGTCAGTTATGATATTGAACCTATATTTGACAATCTTTCGATATATGATGGTGCAGACTCCAACGCACCACTCGTCGTGAGTTTGGAAGGAATAGCACAAAATGAATTTTATAGCATCCCGACAGAAGGTTGTGTGACGCTTAAATTTATATCGGACAATGACATGGTAGCCGCCGGGTTTGAATTGACTTGGACTTGCGCCTTAAATTGCCCCGAACCGCCACCTGATTTTCGGGTTTGCTCCGGTGCATTTTACGATAGTGGCGGGCCAAATGATGGCTATAATAACAACGAAGACATCACGACGGTCATTTGTCCTGACCCCGATAGCACAGGCTTGTGTTCTTACATAAATTTTACAGCTTTTCAGATAGAGTTAGAATTTGATGACTTGTTTATTTATGACGGACCTTCCGCCAATGCACCACTCATCGGCGTATATACCGGTACGGATTCGCCAGAATGGGTATTTTCTTCAGATAGTTGCCTGACCGTTGTATTCAAATCAGATGGTAGTCAAGTTGGAGACGGTTGGGTAGCCGATATTATTTGCCAACCCTGTGGCGTACCACCACCATGTACAGGTACGGTTCTGACTTGCGACTTACCTGACGCTTGCGATATAGCTTGTGATTTAGGTACTTTGGACGCGCCAAGTGGCTGTCCGAATACTGTCCCTGCTATACAGTCATTTTGTTTGAATAATACAGGCGCGACTGCGCCAATGCCCTACATTACACAAGCAGGTTGTATGGACGGAAATGACATGCCCGCTTCGGCTGCCGATTTGTGGTACAGCTTCGTTCCCTCATCCAATCAAATCAATATTAACATTACGAGTTTTCTTCAAACTGCAAGTGTTGCTTTGTATCGCGGTTCGGCTTGCGAAGAACTTACACCCATCGCTTGCAATAATAGCGACAATGGCGGAGTCAGCCTTTTTGCAAACGGTATGCAGCCCGGTGATACGTATTACATTCAAATATCAGGTAAAGATGAAAATGATGTTGGCGAAATCAGTTTGATAATAGAAACTTCTACGGATTGCAATACACCGATTGTTTATACATTGGATTGTGGAGATGCGACCTTTACGGATACAGGTGGCTCGACCGAAAATTATTCCGGTGGAGAAAACTTCATTACCGTCATCTGTCCACAGCCAGATAATGCTGACCAATGTGTCTTGTTGAATTTTACCACTTTTGATACCGAAGCCAATTATGACTACCTCTACGTTTATGACGGCGCAGATACGAATGCTCCTTTAATAGGTGAGTACTCCGGTTCGGGTTCGCCCGGAGTCTTGACGGCTTCGGAGAGTTGTTTGACCTTTTTATTTCAGTCTGACGGTAGTATAAACCGTTCGGGCTGGACAGCAGATATTTTGTGTGCCAACTGCAACGAAGCACCACCTTGCCTTGGTGACGAGCCGATTTGTGCGCTACCAAATGCCTGTGATATAGCTTGTCATTTGGATACCTTAACGTTGCCACCGCCTTGTCCGTCAATGTCATCCGTTCAACAAATATTTTGTTTAAATAATACAGGCGCGAGCGCGCCTACACCATATATCACACAGACCGATTGTCTTAGTGAAAATAATATGCCCGACCCTGCCGCCAATCTGTGGTACAGCTTCATTCCCTCTTCTAATCAATTGACTATCAACATAGAAAGTGAATTAACGACAGCTGCTTTGGCAGTATATCAAGGGTCTGCTTGCGGTGAACTCACTCCTGTTAGTTGCAATGTCAGTGAAACAGGAAATGTCAGCATCATACTAACAGACATACAACCGTATCAGATGTTTTTTATACAAATATCTGGCGCAGATGAAAATGATACCGGACAAATTAATCTCGAATTAAAAACCTCCACAGACTGCACTTTGCCAATTAAACAGAATCTAACTTGTGCCAATGCTGTTTTTACCGACACGGGCGGTCCGCAAAGCAATTACAGTGGCAGCGAAAACATCCTTACTACGATATGCCCCGATACCGATGGTTGTGTCTCGCTCGAATTCACGGAATTTGACCTCGAATTCCGCTTTGATTATCTCTACATTTACGATGGAGAAGACCAAGACGCGCCATTGATTGGTGAGTATTCTGGTTCTACTTTTCCCGGAGCAACCGTAGCAACAGGAGGCTGCTTAAGCGTCTTATTTCAATCGGATGAAGGAGGAACATCCCCGGGTTGGGTGGCTAATATTCAATGTATCGAATGTGGAACAATCCCGGAATGTGAAGGCGAAACACCGACTTGTGACCTGCCCGACGATTGTAGCGATGCTTGTGATTTGGGCAAACTGACACCTCCGACCACTTGCCCTTTTTCCATGCCTACCTTACAAACATTTTGCGTTGATAATTCTAACGCTACACCCGACCCGATTTTGGGCGGACAAACAGACTGTGACGACGACAATGATGCACCGGACACTGCTGCCGATATTTGGTATAGCTTCATTGCCTCTTCCAATCAAGTGAAGATAAATGTTGTGAGTGAATTAAATGCAGCAAGCATGGGATTATATCGAGGCAACACCTGTGGCAATTTGCTTCCGCTCGGATGTAACAATAGTATTCATGGAAATGTCTCACTTTTTAGTGTAGATATTCAACCCGACTCTACTTATTTTGTACAAATATCAGGCGCAGATGAAAACGATACCGGAGAGATTATTCTCGAAATTGAAAGTTCTAATAATTGTGATTTTTGTGTCATCAATTCCAATTTAACCGCATCGCCACCTCCTGCTAATAATGCCTACGATTCGGGTGAGGTCGTCACTTTCTGTTTCAATGTAGTGGAATGGAGTCAAACGGCTTCTAATTGGTTTCATTCAGTCATACCGCAGTTTGGTCCCGGTTGGAATGTGGAGACACTCATGCCAACCGTTTTTCCGGTATCCTGTGATACTTTGGGCGTATGGCTTTGGCAAGAATCCATCACAGGTACAACCGCCGCCGAGACCAATGTAGGCACAGTCGGTCCGGGTTTTGTTTATGATTCTCCGCAAGGCGGAATAGGAATGCTTGATGGCAATGGAGAAAATAACTACGGCGATAACTGTTTGGGTGCGGAAGGAATGTGGCAATTCTGTTGGCAAATTGCCGTCAAGCCCGAATGTACAAGCCTACCCGGATCTTTAAATATGGAAATTGAAACCTACGGTGACAGCGAGACCGGAGCTTGGATAGAAGGAGCTTGTAATGATGATGTTACCTATTCGCTCGGTCAAATTTCTTGTAGCGGTGCTTGCGAAGACTTTGTCGTAACTTCCACCTCTACCCTACCCGATTGTACAGGTAATGGTGGAGAAATTCAAATCAATGTTACTGGAGGCACTGAGCCTTATACTTATCAATGGAACAGCCCTGACATAGGTGACATCTCCAGCGCAAGCAACCTCCCCGCAGGTACATATAGCGTAACGGTGACCGACGCAGACGGATGCAATTCAATGGGACAAATTGATCTTACTTCACCCGAATTGCCCATATCCGTCATACAGGTTACTAACGGAAATTGCTCGGATGTTGCAGGTTCAATCACGATAACGACCACAGGCGGTATGCCACCATACACGTATAGCATTGATGGCGGTACAACTTTCCAATCCGACAATACATTTACCAATCTCACGACAGGTACATATAATGTGGTCGTACAAGATTCCGACGGATGCAGATACAGTGAACAAACGGATATATTGGGTGGAGACGGACCGACGATTAATAATGCTGTTACTGTCAATCCTACATCTTGTGGCAACCTCGACGGTACGATATTAATCTTTGCTTCCGGCGGTACGACTCCCTACGAATACAGCAATAATAATGGTGTGAATTATCAAAATTCGCCCTTATTCCAAAACTTAGGTGCGAATACTTACAATCTCGTTGTGAGGGATATATCGGGTTGTTTTGATACATTATCAGTTGTTTTGACAGAACCCGAAGCACCTGTTATTCAAGATATTAGCTCAGAAAATCCTACATGCGGATTAGATAATGGTTTGATAGAAATTACCGCCACAGGCGGCAATCCAAATTATGAATATAGTATTGATAATGGAACGACCTATCAGTCGAATAATATTTTTAATAATGTAGCGGGTGGAACGTACGATGTCATTGTAAAAGATTCAATCGGCTGCCAAGCTACCTCAATAATTACCTTGACACAGCCCG
>Ga0209595_100335_pt1 | contig 16455 bp, 14 predicted proteins | sample Porto_4metaG_FD_187427 | JGI IMG/M metagenome (GOLD analysis project Ga0209595, IMG submission 187427) | Marine algal microbial communities from Porto, Portugal - Porto_4 metaG (SPAdes) (version 2) | ecosystem: Host-associated > Algae > Red algae > Unclassified | place: Portugal: Porto...
GTATTCGATGCTTGCAAAAGTCTGGTTCAGTACGCTTTGTATCGTACCTTCGATGTCTGCCGCCGCATTGTAAGCGACCGTGATGACGGTGATTTTCAATGAGTGAATGAGTGAATTTTTAATGAGTGAATAATGAAACGAATCAACGAATAACGGGTAAACGAATCAACGAAACTATGGATTATCAACTTGGGCATGACGAAAGTAAGCCAAAATTTAGAAAATACCCAATTTGTCTATTGGCAAATGATTTGGACGCACCGATGAATGTAAGTAGTGGGACAAAAATAGGCTTACAATTTTGACGTGGTTATTTTTTCGATATTTTTTCTTACGAAAACCGCATATAGCCTACGCTACAGCCTGTCCCATACTTGATTCGGGATAAGGATTTTTGTAGGGAAAAATAGCGGAAAAAGAAACCGTCAAAAAGTAAGGATGTTTTTGTCTCATTACTTAGGTGGTTTGTTTCGTATGGCGGATGCTTTGGGGGTCGAAAAGATATATTTGAGTGGCACAACGCCCATGCCGCCGGGCAAAAAAATCAGTCGGACTGCTCGTTCTACGGTCAAGGTCGTAGCATATGAATACCGCAAAAATCCGCTTGAAGTCGTCGCCACTTTGCGCGAAGCAGGCTATAAAATCGTCAGCCTCGAAATCACGAAGCAGAGTATTGATGTCACTAAATTTGAAGTAGCCGAAAGCGATAAAATCTGCCTTGTCATCGGCTCGGAAGGTTGGGGTGTCCGACATGATTTACTGAACGCTTCGGATGCCGCAGTACACATTCAGATGCGCGGTGTCAACTCCTCCATGAATGTCACCGTAGCGACCTCCATTGCTGTATTTGAACTCACGAAACGGCTGATGAGTTGACGAACTACAACCCGTCAATGCGTCAATCCGTCAACTCCTCAATAGCTATTTCTCCGGTGACTTGTTTGATTTTCCAACGGGTAAATTCGAGATTAGACGTGAAGCCGTAGCCGTAAATGATTTGGTCGGCGGTCGTAATTTTGACAAATTCATCTGAATATACCTGTTCTTGTTTTTCATCCCAAGTCAGTTCTTCGGCTTCGAGTCGCTCGCCTTCTTTGTTCCACACGACTACGCTATCCTGCATAAATATTTTGCTTTCATTGATATATTGCATTGCATAATTGGCGGATAGATTGCTGCTTACGCGCTTATATTCATCATAAAAATCAACGATAAAACCTTCGGGAAATTCGCGGCGTGGTTCTTTTTTGTCGAGGTGATTGAGCATGGTGTATGCCTTTATTTTCACGCGAACAATCGCCGAATCGCTGTATAGTATTTCGACATCTCGCGCTCGTTCTACGGCTTGCTCTTCTTGCGAAATGACACGCTGAATGGCTGACATATCGTTTTCGCAGGAAGCTAATGCGAGAAGGGAAAAAAAGGATAAGATGGTGAGATATTTCATATAATGTAGTGATTCGTTTTGTCACCTTTTAAGAGTATGTTTAAACATACTCTTAAGGTATAACGATACGTCGAATAACGCGTTCGTCACCGCTACTCAATTGGAGTAGATAAGTACCCGATGTCAAGCCGCGCAAATCTACGAGGCGGTTGTAATCGCCGGGTTGTTGTCCGTCAAAATTCTGTTCGATTTCTCCCTCGCCACGCGCATTGAAAATATAAAGCGACACATCACTTTTTTCCTGCAAGGAATAATGGATACGCAATAAATTGGATTCGGGGTCGAGTTGGAGTTCGTAATAATCTGCCCACGGCGTCAGCTGTACCGAACGGACGGCTGAATAGCGAGATTCGCTATCATTCGAACCGTATTTGATGCGATAATACACTTTGGGCGAATTGAGAAATAAAGCCCCTGCATCCATAAACTTATAATCTTTTCCTTCTTTGGAGGGAGCAGCACTTGGCTTGACAGCTATCTGGCTGAAATACTGACCATCCGTAGAGCGTTGTAGTTCGATAAACATCTGCTGAGATTCGTTTTTTATATTCAACATAAAATGTACCACTTCATCTTTCACCTGCGTATTAAAACTCTCTAAGTTGTTGATATTAACAACAGGTGTAGGCTTAGGTTTTGGCGGCGGTGGCGGTAATGGCAGCGGTGCTGGACTGGCTTTGATTATCGACGATGGCGCAACCCTGACAAGCTCAGGTTCAGATTTAGGCTCGGATTTTACTATGGGTTCAGGTTTGGGTTTGACGACTGGCTTGGGTTCAGGCTTGATGACTGGCTCTGGTTTGGGTTCAGGCTTGACCACTGGTTCTGGTTTGGGTTCAGGCTCGATGACTGGCTCTGGTTTGGGTTCAGGCTTGACCACTGGTGTTGGCGTTGGTTCGGGCTTCACTATTGGTTTAGGCTCACGTATGGGTTCGGGTTTGACTACTGGTTCAGGTTTGGGTTCTGATTTTGGGGGCGTGTAAGTCGGCAGTGGTGTGTAAGTTGGAGGCGTGTAGACTGATTCGTTGGATAGCGAAGGCGGTACTATCGCAATTAGAGGTTGTTGGAGTGCAGCATTATCCTTTTTATTAATGTATATTACGCTACCATTACTGGGATTCCAAACATCAAGATTCTGTGGTGCTTCAAAGACATAAGTCGGGTCTACTTTTCCTACATCGTTTGCGTTATCTGTTTTTACGGTACGAACTTCTATTCCACTAAAATCAACAAAAATCCATTTAAATTGATTGAAACTACCGCTATTTCGTGTCCATGCTTTATCGTCGTCATTTGGGCGGAGGGGCGCACCCCAACAGCCTTCACCAACATAAATTGTCCCACCGGTATCGTCTCGAATGAAGCCCTCATCATTGCCCGGTCCGCTCGAAGGGCGTATGGGCCAAGTCGTTTTTACAGTATGGGCATCACATTCCATAACTAAATCGACATTGTACTCGTAAAATAGAGAAGCCCATGAAGTACGTTGTCTATCCTTATCACGTTTTCGTCCGGTATGTGGTCTGATGGGATGATGATAATGAGCAAATTTCCAAGTAATATCGGTATGCTGTTGCAAATCGGATTCGAGCCATGCGGCTTGATTTCCTCCTGCGGCTATCATCGAGTTGAGGGTATAAATGCGCAGTAAATTGCCACCAACTGTGAAGGCAAAATGCACGTTCTTATTGGGTGCATCAAAGAGGTGAACGAGTGTTTCGTTTGAGTATTCGTGATTACCACGGGCGGTGATAATAGGCGTCAGGCGTCCATCGTCCGAAATGGTCAATTGCCAATCATCGAACCACTGAGGCCACTGCGTATCGTTATCGCCACCGGTCATATCGCCAGCAAACATAACGCAATGCGGGCGCAACTTGGCAACCAAAAGGTTGGCATTTCGACGCGATTTGCGATTATTGCGCGAGTCACCGCCTGCAACGATAGAAAGTCTTTCGTAAGGATGGTCGGGTGCAGTACGGAAATACATTCGCCGACTGACCCCTTCGCTGTCTTTGATGACAAAATAATAGGTCGTACCCGGTATTAGATTCCGCAGTCGCGCAAAGTGGTTGTTCATCCCCTTTGAAACAACGTTGTGATCGGCTTTTTGGGCATTGGCATAAGCCCCCCAATCATTGCCATAATCTTGCGTATCAAAATAAATAACAGCACCGGTACCAGAAGTTTGATTCCAAGCCACGGTAGTCATCGTGGCAGGATCCATATTCCAAATACAACGATATTTATCTGTTTTTGCAAGGCTGTTTTTTGCAGAAAAAAGAAATAAAATAATAATGAAAGATGTCGAAAAATATCTCATGCGATTTATATATCTGAACTTTAGGAGAACCGTTAATTAGATCGAAAATTAAGTATTTATGAATTGAGAATTAGCCCATTTTCCTAATTTCTCAATTAGTATCAGGAATTAAATAAATGTACATTCTTCGCGTCATTATCTTTTCATCCCTTACCTGTTTTCCCAATTACCCAAAGTTTAGCAAAGGTACAGACTTTTATAACAATTGGATGCCCTCTATGTTAGTCAAAATTTAAAAATTTCCGCCAAAAGTACGAATTTTACGTTTTGTAGTATGTAATTCATGAAAAATGACTAATTTGAGCTAATATACTCAGCATAAAAAGTTATTAGTCGATTAGGGCGAACGAAAAGTCATTTATATAATAGACTTTATTTAAATTGAAGGATAAACTTGAGTCGTCTGACATTTTTAAAATGTTAGGCGACAATGTCCTGCTATTTTACTGAATAATAAGTTATTACAAATTAAAATATTTTTTATTATCGACTGTTTTTTCAAACAAGAATAAAATACTTCTCGTCGGACATTTTAAAAATGTCCGACGAGTAAACTACTGGAAAGTTTAAAAGACAATATATTACGTATTATTAAAACGACTTTTCATCCCTAAGTATTTACCTCACTACTTTTTTTCGCGTTTCCCTATGGACTATTGACTGCTTTAAATTTTAAATGATATACTTTTTTTATGAAAATTTTGTTAAAAAGCGGAGGAATGTTCGCAGTAGCCTTATTGATGAGTTTAGCTTCTTGCGTCTCAGATAGTTGTACCGAATGTCTTGGATTTGAAGGAACAGGTATGCAAACACAAGATACGCTGATTTGCATAGACCAATTTGACACGAGAGGCGATTACGAAGATAGAATCGCAGTATATGAGGCACTCGGCGGTGTTTGTACCGAAAAATAAATGAATGAAAACGCTCCAAAACATAGCAAAAAACACTCGTTTTTGGGAAAATTTGCACTTGTTTTCTTTGAATTTCAAGTCAAATTAGTGAAGAGAAATGAATAACATCCACCAATAATGCGAAGTATTTTTTTTGTCTAGGATTTTTTGAAAGCCGCACATAGCCTTAGCTACGTAAGGATTTCAAAAAATCCTTAGACGGAAAAAAGAACAAGCATAATGGCACAAGTTATTTATTTTCTTTCACTTAGTACCAAAACTCGTATAAAAACGTCTAAAAAAACACAATTCAAGTTGACCCATAATCGACTCGAATGCATCCAAATCACAGATTTCAAATTTCAAAACATAATTTTTTGTTGAAATTTGGTACTTGATGTTTGGCATTTGCAAGTTATCGCTTGCAAGCAATAGTTAGGGAAGAGGAAGAAAATAATCTACCCTAAATGAAGAAGTTATTTTTTTTTATATGTTTGGCTAAATTTGACGCGCATAGCCGAGCTACGTAAGGAAGATTTAGTAAAACATATAAGAAAAAGAACAATTCAGATGGGTAGATTATTTTTTTCGTCTTCCCTTATCGAAATAAACCATGCTCGAACGTATCAAGAATATCAGTTTATACCAATTCACAGTAGGTCTGCTACTCATTTTTGGGACAGTATTCAGCGTATATACGCCAGATGTATTCGCCTTCCGAATCGGCGCACAATTTGCTGTGCAATTTATGTACCTCTGCCTCATATTGGGTTTTCTATTCCTATTTTTGCGTTCTACCAACCTTATGTTTATCAGCTTTACGGCTTGCGCCCTTCTATGCATCTTCCTCAAAGCCTCCTTCCACGACACCGAACAAGCTGCCTTTTACCCAAAACCCAACGGCGAACCCTACTTCAAAGTTGCCCACTTCAATGTAGGCTCTACCAGCCAAGCCCCATCAAACATGATACAAACCATCCTCGAAAAAGACGCCGACATTGTAGCCATTCAGGAGCTAACTTATGATTGGAACATATTCCTCAAAAAAGGACTCGAAGCCACTTATCCTCACTCCGAATCTATTGTTCGCTTAGACTTTCGAGGTCTGGCGATTTATTCCAAATATCCTTTAACGGTGGTTGATACCTTTCACTTTGAAGACACGCCCAATATTTTCGGCAAAGTCCGTATTGATGACGAACACGAAGATATATTTTTCGTTTATGCCAACACCGAACCGCCCGTCAGCACAGTTGCTTACGATAAAATCCGCCGACATTTGCTCTATATAGCTGACATCGTAAAAAAACCTGACGCCCCCGTACTCACACTTGGCGCATACAACGTCGTACCGTGGTCGCAAGAACTCAAATCATTCCGTACCCTCACCGGACTTTGCAACGGACGCCGCGATTTCAGCCCCGCCCTACTCACACCCTCTACCAAATTGCTTCAAGTCCCTACCGACCATATATTACATTCCCACGAGCTCGAATGCGTTGATTTTGAGCCGCTTTCCGACTCCGGAGGCGACTACATCGGCGTCATGGGTCAATTTCAATACAAACCCGGCTATGCTGAAGGAGAGATTAAATAGCTTCCGTTATGCCTTCAAAGGCATAGCCGACCTCTTCCGTTCCACGCCCAATGCGCGAATACACCTATTTGCGGCCATCTGTGTAACTATTGCAGGTTTTTTATTAGAAATCACTCACATCGAATGGTGCATCCTCACCCTCTGCTTTGCCCTCGTATTCGCCGCCGAAGCCGCCAACACCGCTATCGAATACCTCACCGACCTCGTTTCACCCGAACATCACCCCCTTGCCGGAAAAACCAAAGACGTAGCCGCCGCCGCCGTATTATTGGCAGCCATTGGCGCAGCCATCGTTGGGTTCATCATCTTTTTACCCAAACTATACGCGCTCCTCTGACCATCAACAGTACGGGCTGTCTTTAGCTGCATACAAAATATTTCTAAATAAAGTCTAATAATTACATATATTATTTTTATAAAAAAAAAGACACTCAAAACACTTTCCGTAAACACAAAACAATAGGTCATTTGCACCACATCTTGGACAATACCGCTTTATTCCAAAATTAACCGGACATGCTACATTTGTGCTTGCTTTCGGCTTACTTTATACAGTACTTTACAGTCTCATTTAAAAAAGGTCTTGACATCGAATAAACGCATAACACAGAGCTGCGAACTTTTTCTTACACAAAAATGTTCTTAGAGAAACTACAAAGAAACCGAATCACGAGTCAACGAATACACGAATCACGAGTTAACGAATCAAAATTTGAAAGGAACGATAATAAAATCAAAAGGGAAATGGTACCATGTACGCATGGATGATGGGGAAATAGTGCGCTGCCGCATCAGGGGGAAATTGCGCCTCAATGACCTCAAACTCACCAACCCCGTTGCCGTAGGCGACGAAGTGACGATAGAAAAAGAAGCCGGACAAGATACCGCTATTATCAGTGGAATATCGCCGCGTACAAACTACGTCGTCCGTCAATCGCCGCGTAAAAAACACCACTTGCACATGCTCTGTGCCAATATCGACCAAGCCATCGTCATTACGACTATCAAGCATCCGACACTCAAGCCGGGCTTCATCGACAGATTTCTCATCGCGACTACGCCGCATAGTATTCCAACGATTATTTTGGTCAATAAAATGGATTTGTGGGAAAAAGAAGACGAAGAAATATTTGGCGGATTGCGTGCCATTTACGAACCGATGGGCTACCCTGTCATCGCGGTTTCTGCTTTAGAACAACAAGGTTTAGAAGACCTACGCGCCTTGTTGAAAGATGAAATCACCTTCATCTGTGGGCACTCTGGCGTCGGCAAATCGACCCTCGCCAATGCCATACAACCCGGACTCGAATTGGTGACGTCCGAAATCTCTGATTACTCGGGAAAAGGTCAACACACTACTACTTTCGCCGAGATGTTTGCCCTACAATTCGGCGGACAAATCATCGACACGCCCGGTATCAAAGAGTTGGCATTCATCAATATGGAACCACAAGATGTCGCGCATAATTACGTCGAATTTTTTGAAGTCCTCCAACACTGCAAATTCAACAACTGTCTACACCTCAACGAACCACAATGCGCCGTAAAAGAAGCCGTAGAAGCGGGCAAAATCAGTATCATCCGCTATCAAAGTTACCTCAGTATCATGGAAGATACCCTCAATCAAAATCACTGGGAACGGGAAATGGATTGGTAACGTAGCGCGATACTTCCAGTTCGCGTCCGTAGCGTGGTGCTTCCAGCCCGCGCCGCATTAGTTTGACGCTCACACGCAAGGAACGAGCTGGAAGCATCGTTCTACGGACGCGAACTGAAAGTGTCGCGCTACGACCCACCATTCATCCGCTTTTCCGCTTTTGCTTCCAATTCCGACATCGGGTAACGAGCGACCAATTCGTAAATAATTTCCATGCCATTCGGCAATGTTTTTTTCGAATAAATCAAACCGATGTCTTTGGCGTAATGTTCTGTAGCCGTCAATTCGAGTGTTTGTCCGCCTTCGGTATCGTGGTCGGCTTCGATGATGTCATCCAACTGAAATTTGGCGCAACGCCCCTTTCTTCCTTCAAATTCACATGAAATAAAACCGCGAAATGCCCGTCCGCGCGTCAGCTTAGTCGAGGCGTCAGGGTCTATTTTACTGCGCCACGCCAATTGATACGGCAAAATCTGCGTTTCATCTGCATCAAACAAAAACGTTGTATTTTGTTTTATTTCCGCCTGAATATCAAAACGTTGCCCTTCGGTATCGTATTCGTACAAGCGCACGTCATCCGTTTTCACACCATTGCTCACCACGCGCTCCCGCACGAGTTGTTCGATGTCAAATTCGTGATTATAATAAACGCCTACCAATGCCTCCGTACCATCTTCACCCTTCACCACACGGTAGTACCAATAATGCGGCGGATGCTGAACGCTATCTTGCAAAGGCGACTGATATTCATAGACCATGCCCTCCGAAATCTCATTTATCGGGTAATAATAGGCTTGCAGGTTTTCTTTTTCGTTACAAGAAAATAGAAAAATGGTCGCGAGTAGTACGAGCGTCCTCCCCCCAACCCCCTCCAAAGGGGGAGATTTTTCGCTGCGCGAAAAACTACTCACGAATGTATTTCTTTTTTTGGAGGACTCACCACTCACGTCTCCCCCTTTGGAGGGGGCTGGGGGGAGGACTGCCAATATGCTATAAAAAAAACGATTCATCTGTCAATTTTGCACGAATATACGAGGTTTTTTAGTCATTTTGGCGCGAAAATGCGAGTGGAATGATAAATGATTTGAAAGCGTGTGTTTGTATTTTACTGCGAATTTAAATTATCAATTTTTGATAATTTAAATTGTTTTAGTGCTTGAAAAAATGTATTTTTGTTTGCTTATTTTAGTTTAACCAAAATGCAAATATGGAAGAAGAATTATATTTCACAGATACGCGCATCATAGGCACAGGCGAACCCGTAGATTCTACTACGGAGGAGTTCAAGCAGTTCGCAGCAATCGTAGCCGAACATTCAAAAAATAGAACTCCTGAACAAAAGCGTGAAACAACCGTATTTACAGTTTATCTAAAAATATGGGACTACATGCAAGTAGAACAACCCGAAAAAATCATCAGTGCAGGCGAGTTTTTAGCGATGTTCTTGAAAGAATTAAACATCAAAAATAAATCATTCGCCAAATACATTGGCTATGAAGAATCCAATTTGAGCGCATTGTGCAAAGGTAGAAGAAAAATCAATATTGACCTTGCCATCAAATTAGGTAAGATATTTGACATGAAACCCTCAACATGGCTCAATATTCAAAGTAAAAACGACCTCCTCAAAGCTGACCAAGAAAATACAGACAAATACAGCGACTACAAATTAGCTGATTTATTTCCCGAAACCAAACTCAAAAAAGCCGTTTGAATCACTATCTTTGCAGGTCAAACAAAAGCCCCGAAAACATAAATTTGAAATTAATTAAAGAAAAAAATAGGTTGGCATGGTAAATTCCCGATTGAGTATAAATTATTTAATCCCAATAATTATCGGGACACTCATTCAAAATTAATTACTGTCTACCCTCCACCGTCAAAAGCATGTTAAAATTTATTACGGACAAAATCCAAAAAATATTTGGTACGAAGTACGACAGAGATGTCAAACAACTCACGCCATACGTCGAACTAACCCACATAGAATACGCCAAACTCGAACACGTTTCCAATGACGAATTGCGAAATAAAACCCTTGAATTTCGCGCACGAATCTCGGCGCATTTGGAGGGCATTGATGCCGATATAGCACAATTGAAAGAGGATGCCAATACAGAGCCTGATTTTGAACAAAAAGAAGTCATTTTCGACCAAATAGACGAAATCGTCAAAGAACGCGACAAGCACCTCGAAGATATTTTATTGGAAATATTGCCCGAAGCCTTCGCTGTAGTCAAAGAAACGGCGCGACGCTTTATGACCAATACCAGCCTCGAAACCACCGCCACAGATTTTGACCGTGATTTGGCAGCCAAACGTTCCAATATGACCGTACAAGGCGACAAAGTCTTATGGTCAAATAAATGGATGGCAGCCGGCGCAGAAATTACCTGGAATATGTTGCACTATGATGTGCAATTGATTGGTGGTATAGTTTTGCATCAAGGAAAAATCGCGGAAATGGCAACAGGTGAGGGTAAAACCCTCGTCGCTACCTTGCCTGCCTACCTGAATGGCTTATCCGGTCAGGGCGTACACGTCATCACCGTCAACGACTACCTCGCGCGTCGTGACTGTGAGTGGATGACCCCGATTTTTGAATTTCTATTTTTGTCAGCAGATTGTATTGATAAATATAAACCACACTCTGAAGAGCGTGTAGAAGCCTATAAATGCGATATTATTTATGGTACAAATAACGAATTTGGTTTCGATTATTTGCGGGATAATATGGTGCGCAACCCTGACGAACTCGTACAACGCAAACACCATTTTGCGATGATAGATGAGGTCGATTCAGTACTCGTCGATGATGCCCGAACACCTTTGATTATCTCTGGTCCTGTCGATAAAGGCGAGGAGCAAGAATACATTCCACTCAAACCGAAAGTCGAAAGACTCGTCGCCAAACAACGCGCCCTTGCGCAGCAGTATCTCGCTGATGCTAAGGCACTTATCGCAGAAGGTAGCGTAGGCTACGAAGAAGGAGAAGGCGGACTCGCGCTCTTCCGTTCTTTCCGTGCATTGCCCAAAAACCGTCCGTTGACCAAGTTTCTCAGCGAGCCGGGCGTCAAGGTGATTATGCAAAAAACGGAATCCTTTTATATGCAGGAGCAATCTAAGCACATGCACGTTGCGGACGACCCCCTATATTTTACCATCGAAGAAAAAACCAACTCCGTTGACCTCACAGAAAAAGGGGCGGATTTTCTTGCTGCACAAGAATCAGATGCCAACTTCTTCGTCATGCCCGACATCGGTTCTACCATCATTGAGATTGATGGAGATGAAGAAATGACCGCCGAGGAAAAAGCCGAAGAGAAAAGCAAACTCATGCAGGACTTCACCCTAAAATCCAAGCGTTTGCACTCCATGAAACAACTCCTCAAAGCCTACACGATGTTTCACCTCGATGACCAATATATCCTTGTAGATAACAAGGTCAAAATCGTAGATGAATCAACCGGGCGTGTCATGGAAGGTCGCCGTTGGTCAGATGGTTTGCACCAAGCAGTAGAGGCAAAAGAAGGCGTAGAAGTCGAAGCAGCAACCCAAACTTACGCCACCGTCACGCTACAAAATTACTTCCGTATGTACCACAAACTTTCGGGTATGACGGGTACGGCAGAAACAGAAGCCGGTGAATTTTGGGACATTTACAAACTCGATGTCGTTGTGATTCCTACGAATCGACCAATTACACGCGATGACCGCGAGGATTTGGTCTATAAAACAACAGGCGAAAAATATAACGCCGTAGTAGAAGAAGTAGTAAAATTGACCGAAAACGGACAGCCTGTTTTGGTGGGTACAACTTCGGTAGAAATTTCGGAATTACTAAGTCGTTTTCTTGACCGTAAAGGCGTCAAACATAATGTCTTGAACGCCAAACAACACCAACGTGAGGCAGAAATCGTAGCCAATGCCGGTAAGCCCGGAGCCGTCACAATTGCCACCAATATGGCAGGTCGTGGTACCGATATCAAGCTCGGCGAAGGCGTAAAAGAAGCTGGAGGTTTGGCAATCGTCGGTACAGAACGCCACGAGTCTCGCCGCGTCGATAGACAGTTGCGCGGACGTGCCGGACGACAAGGAGACCCTGGTTCTTCACAGTTCTTTGTATCGCTCGAAGACAACCTCATGCGTCTTTTTGGTTCGGAACGTATCGCCAAAATGATGGACAAAATGGGCTACGAAGATGGCGAAGTTTTGCAGCATAAAATGATTTCTAATTCGATAGAAAGAGCGCAGAAAAAAGTTGAGGAAAATAACTTTGGTACACGTAAACGTCTACTCGAATACGATGATGTCATGAACATTCAGCGTGAAGCCATTTACAAGCGTCGCCGCCACGCACTGCATGGCGAACGTCTGTCCTTGGACTTGTACAATATGTTTGCCGAATTGAGTGAGGAATTGGTTGATTTGCACCAAGAAAACGGTGATTATGAGGAGTTTAGATTGGATTCCATGCGCTTTTTCGGCATCGAACCCAACGTCACGGAAGTTCAATTACACGAAGCGAAATTAGAAGATATTTCGGACCAATATAAAGATAAAGTAGTAGAAAAATACCGCGAAAAAATGGAATTGATTGTCGAAAAGGTCATGCCGACTATTCGACAGGTATATGAAGCTGATAGTCAGCAATACCGCAATATCTCTATTCCGTTTACCGATGGTCAACGTACCCTTCAACTTGTTGCGAACCTCGAAAGAGCAGTCGAAAGCAACGGTGGTTCTATCATTTCCGAAATCGAAAAATCCATCACGCTTGCCTTGTTGGACAACTCGTGGAAAGTACACCTCCGTGCAATGGATGAGTTGAAAGAATCGACCCAAGCGGCATCATTTGAACAAAAAGACCCGCTTGTGATTTACAAAATCGAAGCCTACAACTTGTTTGAGGAACTCGTCGGCGACCTTAATCGTAAGGTCACGTCTTTCCTCTCACTCGGTACGATTCCGATACAAGACCGCAGCGATGTCCGCGAAGGCAAACGTCAGCGCACCAACACGCGACGCACTCGCACCTCAAGTAGTGCAGACGTGGAAGCCGCTCGCGCCAAAGCCGCCGCAGCAGGAGCAGGACAACGTGCCAAAGCCGAAACGTTCAAACGTACTGAGGTGAAAATTAGTCGAAATGCGCCCTGTCCATGTGGTAGTGGGAAGAAGTACAAGAATTGTCACGGGAAAAAGTAACGTAACGCTACGACGAAAAATAAGCAAGCTCATCCTCCATATTCAAGTGGGGATGGGCTTTTTTTATGTTTTGTGCAATGTGTAAATGCTTCGCTAAAAAGGCTTTATGTGCGTCCGAATCCGCATTAAATGGACGATGTAGCATCGCTTGTCGCAGCTTTTGAGTTTGCTCTATTAATTGCTTTGTACTTTCGTCGAAATAGGTATTTGAAAATTTCTCCCAAATATAATCCACTGCGACCTCGTTCGGATGCACCATATCTGCCGCATAAAAACGATAATCTCGCAAATCATCCATCATAATTTCGTAGGAAGGAAAATAATCTACAAAATTAAACGTCTTACACAACTCATCTACCGCTACACGCAAGATAGATTTGCTCAGCTTACTCTCCGTCAAACCATCTCGAAGATGTCGTACAGGGCTGATAGTCAAAATGATACGAATTTCCGGGCGTAGTATTTTCATCAGTTGAAATGTAGCGGCGAGCGACCGACTAATTTCATTCGTATGAAGCAAACGCCGTTCAAAATCATTCGTAGGCAATTGATGACAATTATTAACGATACGTTTTAATTCTTTATGGAAAAAAATATGCGCCGTACCCAGCGTAACCAGCAAAACATCCGCTTTCCGAAATTGCTTATGACCTGTTTCTACCGCAGTGTTTATTTGTTCCAAACAAATATTTTCATCTGCATGAGAAAAGCGGCTATGGTGCGAAAAACTATGCCAACGCTCCCTATGAAAGAAAATATTTTCTTTGGTAAACTGTTGATTATCAATTAAATCATTTAAAACACCGACTGTCGAAATCGGATTATACACAATCCCAAAAGGATTTAAATTCAACGGAAATTTGGCTTCCAAAAGCCGCCCTCCGATATTCTCCGCAAAGCAAGACCCCAAGCTCAACACTTGACTTTCATGCGAAATTTTCCAATCCGAAACAGGCAATAATAGTTCAGTACGAAACAAATTTTTTAATGATTAATGGTGAACGATTAAGAAACGATGCAAAAATAAATTCAGATTTTGACTTGTTTTTTTCTCCTTTTTCTTCGTTATGAAAATCCTTGCGTAGCTTGGCTATGCGCGATTTTCATGCCTCGAAAAAGAAAAAAATAACGGCGTCAAAAAACTTAATTTATTTATGCCTCGTTCCTAATGGAATAACACAAAAGTAACTATTTTGGTTCTTTGAAAAATGTAGTGATAGGGGAAGAGGAAAAAAATAATCTACCCGTCTGAATTGTTCTTTTTCGTCTGTTCGTTTGTCTTTTTTGCGTGAGGGATAGGAGGTGTTGTTTGAACGTAAGGGAACACGAAGAAGATAATCTACCCCAAATAAAGCCGTTATTTTTTTTATATGTTTGGCTAAATTTGACGCGCATAGCTGGGCTACGTAAGGAAAATTTAGTGAAACATATAAGAAAAAGAACAATTCAGACGGGTAGATTATTTTTTTCGTCTTCCCTAATATATTCACCACTGGATCTGTCAAAGAACCATTATTTTTTCGCGTAGCGAAAAAAAACACCCGTTCATAGTTCATCATTCATAGTTCATCATTATTTTTGGGCTATGAAAACGCTCTTCCGTCCCGTTGATATTTCCGTGTTGGTTTTGTTCCGAATCGTCTTTGGCGTATTGGGCTTTGCGGATGTATTGGGTACGATTTTGCACAAAGAAACTCGCGACAACCTCACTCATGATTTTCAATTCAAATATTATGGCTTTGAGTGGATACAGCCAATGCCCGAATGGTTGATTTTGATTTTTATGGCGGTGATGTGTACGCTGGCGATACTGATTGCACTGGGTTTGCATTACCGAATTGCGACTTTATTATTCGCGCTTGGTTTTACCTATTTTAATTTTATGGAAGCAACACAGTATCTAAATCATGGATATTTATTTTGTTGGCTATCATGGGTAATGTGTTTCCTTCCGGCGCATCGTTGCGCTTCGTTTGATGTGCAACGCAAGCCCGAAATCTACTCAGATACTACGGCACAATGGCATATTTGGTTGCTCGCTTTTCTGATGGGCATCGTCTATTTTTATGGCGGCTTGGCAAAAATAAACGTTGATTGGCTGCGCGCCCAACCGCTACTTACTTGGCTCGAATATAAGCGAAAATTTTGGTTAATCGGTTCGGTTATTTCACAAGATTGGGTCGCGTGGGCGATGAGTTACGGTGGCTTGGCATTAGATTTATTTGCCGTGCCTTTACTGCTTTTTCGGCGTACTCGTCCGGTGATTTTTGTGTTTATTTTGACGTTTCATTTCATCAATACACTCATTTTTCAAATCGGTATCTTTCCGCTGCTTTCCATCACGCTGACCTTATTTTTCTTTCCACCCGATTTGCCACGACGATTGTTTTATCGTTTTTGTGAAATTTTTCCGAAAATTGGCGGTAGAATAAAAGAATTTTTTGGTTTGAATGCCGTCTCGTCTGACATCTCAAAGATGTCCGACGAGTCTGGATTTAGTAACGAAAACTCGTCTTACATTTCCAAAATGCAAGGCGAGTTTTCGCCACAGAATAACTACGTTCAACCTTCTCCCCCAAGGCAAAAAATCACCATCGGAATACTCGTATTTATCGCCGCATTTCACCTACTGATGCCCTTGCGTCACCACCTCATTCCCGGCAATGTCGCATGGACAGAAGAGGGACATCGCTACTCGTGGCGCATGATGTTGCGCAGTAAGATGGGAAGTGGATATTTTATTATAAAAGACGTAGAAACAAGCAAGGAAACGAGGGACTACGGCACAAAACACCTTACCAAACGCCAACGCCGAAAAATGCGAACTAATCCAGAATTAATTTTGCAATACGCTCATTTTGTGAGAGATAGGGCAAGGGGAGAGGGGCGTGAAATCGAAATTTACGCACATATCAAAGCCGGATTGAATGGTCGGAAGCAGCAGCCTTATACGGATTCGACGGTAGATTTAGCAGAAGAAAAATATCCGTTTTTTGGGCATGCAGAGTGGATTTTGCCTTTTGAATGAGGATTTATGGGGAAACTAACTAGTGAGACAAAAATAGGCTTACAATTTTGACGTGGTTATTTTTTCGATATTTTTTCTTACAAAAACTGCACATAGCCTACGCTACGTAAGGATTTTTGTAGGGAAAAATAGCGGAAAAAGAAACCGTCAAAAAGTAAGGATATTTTTGTCTCACTACTTAATACACTGTTTCACAAATTTATTTACTTTTTTGAGTATTTCTTTTAAAATGACTCTTCACCAAAAAATCCTTAAATACAGTGAGTATTCGCGTCATTTTTGATTCGATTCATTTCAAAATAAAC
>Ga0209595_100339_pt1 | contig 16338 bp, 14 predicted proteins | sample Porto_4metaG_FD_187427 | JGI IMG/M metagenome (GOLD analysis project Ga0209595, IMG submission 187427) | Marine algal microbial communities from Porto, Portugal - Porto_4 metaG (SPAdes) (version 2) | ecosystem: Host-associated > Algae > Red algae > Unclassified | place: Portugal: Porto...
ACCTCAAATCAATGAAAAAGGCTATTATCATGAAGGATTTGAAAATCCTGATAATGAAACAGGAATAAGAAAATTTACCAATTAATGCGGCAACCTACTCCGCAAAGCTCCATACGCCAAAGTACCGACCAAAGCACTTAACAGCACCATGATAAACACCGTAAACCCATTACCAATCAAAGTAAAAATAGGTCCGGGGCAAGCACCTGTCAATGCCCAACCCAATCCAAATAGGATTCCACCAAACAGATAACGAGGTACACTAATAGATTTTGGATTAAAGTGAATCGCATCGTCACCGAGTGAGCGAATTTGATATTTTTTAATTAAAAAAGTACCGATTATACCGACTGCGAGTGCCGAGCCGATAATGCCATACATGTGAAATGCCTGAAAACGAAACATCTCCTGTATGCGATACCACGATATAGCTTCCGATTTGGTCATTACAATACCAAACAAAATACCAACGAGTAAATATTTAATAAATTTCATAATATATACGGTGGACGATAGACGGCTGACGGACGCTTCGCTTGACGGAGCAAGTATATTCCGTTCATCGTCAAGTGAAGCGTTCGTCTATCGTCTCAAAAAATTAATGGAAAAAAGAGGTGCGTCATTGTCAGCCCTCCAATGAAAAAACCAATCACTGCGATGAGCGATGCCAATTGCAAATTGGATAAGCCACTAATGGCGTGCCCCGATGTGCAACCACCCGCCCAGCGTGTTCCAAAACCTATCAAGAAGCCACCAAATATCATAACGAAAAAGCCCTTAACAGTTAGTAAATTGCTCCACGAAAAAATCTCTGTGGGCGCAAGACTACCATTAAATGCAATACCGATTTTCTGTAAATCACTTACCGTAGCAGTAGAAATTTGTAAAGGTTCAGATGGTGTAAGGAAGGTAGCAGCAAGATAACCGCCCACCACAGCTCCGACCACAAAAACAATATTCCAGATTTGAGTTTTCCAATCAAAATCAAAAAAGGAAATACGCTTGCCTGCACCACCTGCTGCACACATCGTCCGCATGGTGGATGATACGCCAAATTCACCGCCAAACCATAGTAATAGAAACATCACTAAGGCAATCATCGGACCAGAGACATACCAAGCCCAAGGCTGGCTTATTTGCTCAATAAATAAAATCATCATAATGGTTTGTTAGTCTGTAGTCGATAGTCAATGGTCGATAGTTAAAGTGGTAATTTCACCGTACATTCGCCTATTGACTACGGACTATTTATAAAGTAGTTGGACAAACAAAATCTGTTCGCCCGATGTTCGTTTTCTTAATTGCGCCGAAGCCGCCCTGTATATCAACGAGATTGTGAAAACCACGCGCTTTGAGTATAGACGCAGCAATCATAGAACGATACCCTCCGGCACAATGCACATAAAAAGTTTTATCTTTCGGAAACTCCGCAAGGTGTTGGTTGAGCGTACTTAATGGTGTGTTTTTCGCTGATTCGATATGCTCCGAGCCATATTCGCTGACTTTGCGAACGTCGAAAATCTCATTTTGTACTGCTTCATATTTTGCTTCCAAATCCGTTGGAGGAATGGACTCAATGCTATCAATTTCCTTGCCCGCAGTCTGCCATGCCGTGATACCACCGTTCAAATAACCAAGCGTATTGTCAAATCCTACTCGCGCCAATCGCGTAACAGCTTCGGTTTCTCTACCTTCTGGCGCAATCAAAATAATCGGCTGCTGTACATCCACAATCAACTCTCCAACCCACGGAGCAAAGCTCCCATCCAAGCCAATAAAAATGCTATTAGGAATATGTGCTTGAGCAAATTCTTGTGGTTTTCGTACATCCAAAACCAATGCCCCTGTCTCCGCGACAGTCTCAAATGCTTCCGGTGAAAGTGGTTTCGCACCTGTCTCCAGCACATCGTCAATGCTTTCGTAGCCTTCGCGATTCATTTTTACATTTAAAGGGAAATAGGCGGGTGGCGGCAGTAAACCGTCCGTGACTTCTTTAATAAATTCGTCCTTTGTCATATCAGCGCGAAGGGCATAATTCATGCTTTTTTGATTGCCCAAAGTATCCACCGTTTCTTTCATCATATTTTTGCCACAAGCCGAACCCGCGCCATGTGCAGGATACACCGTCACGTCATCTGCCAAAGGCATAATCTTGGTACGAAGGCTGTCGTACAACATACCCGCCAAATCTTCTTGTGTGATGTCATCCGCTTTTTGTGCCAAATCTGGTCGTCCGACATCGCCCAAAAACAGTGTATCGCCCGTAAAAATCGCATGGTCTTTGCCCTCTGCATCACGCAACAGATAGGTTGTACTTTCCATCGTGTGTCCGGGTGTGTGTAATATTTTTATCGTAATGTTACCAATTTTAAACTCCTCTCCATCAGTTGCAATATGCGCCTCAAAAGTCGGATTGGCATTGGGTCCATAGACGATTGGCGCACCCGTTTTTTCAGCAAGCGTGACGTGTCCACTCACAAAATCTGCATGAAAATGCGTCTCAAAAACGTATTTGATTTTCACACCATCTTCGGTTGCTTTTTTGATGTAAGGCGCAACCTCACGCAAAGGGTCAATGATTGCCGCTTCGCCTTCGCTCTGTATGTAATACGCGCCTTGTGCAAGGCAGCCGGTGTATATTTGTTCTATTTTCATTGTTTAAAAATTACTTTTATTTTATTATAAATTTTCGATATTATTAAGGTGCTGTTCTGCCTGTTCTAATATTTCGGCACGTTTATCCCCATCCATTTTATTCCACAAACGATAAGCCATACCAATGCGTGGATTTTTTGCTAATTTGTCAGCATGTCTATCATAAAAATGCCAATATAGGCTGTTAAATGGACAAGATTTTTCACCCGTTTTTTCTTTTCTATTATAAAAACAAGTATTGCAATAATGGCTCATTTTATTAATATAGTTGGCAGAAGAGACGTAGGGTTTTGTTCCTACAATTCCACCGTCTGCAAACTGAGACATGCCGCGTGTATTGGTGATTTCTACCCAGTCGAGTGCATCAATGTAAATGCCTAAGTACCAAGCATCTAACTCGTCAGGGTGAACACCTGCGAGTAGGGCAAAATTTCCGGTTACCATCAGTCGCTGGATATGATGTGCGTAGGCATAATCAAGTGACTGACCTATGGCATGTTTCATACAATTCATTCGCGTTTCGCCTGTCCAAAAATAGTCAGGTAATTTGCGAACATGCTCAAGGTAATTGAGTGTAGCATATTCTGGCATTTTTGCCCAATATACACCGCGCATGTACTCGCGCCAACCGATAATTTGTCTTACAAAACCCTCTATTTGAGCAATGGAAATTTCCTCGCTGTGTGCCTTCCAATGTGATACTGAAGCCTCTACAACTTCCAAAGGTGAAAGTAATTTTGTATTTATCACGAATGATAATCGTGAGTGATATAATGCCCAATAATGAGGTGTCATCGCATCCTGATATGTACCAAAATAGGGCAGACAATTTTGATTAAAAAAACGGAGCAAGGCAAGCCCTTCCTCCCGCGTGCTTGCCCAAATAAAGCGTTTTGGATCGATATTCCCAATGGTTTTTACATCGTTTTTTATAATCCTATTATAAATTTCTGTGACATCTTTTTCAAAAATTAAAGGTGTGACGGGGACGTGATTTTTGGGTAATTTTTTGCGATTTTCGGCATCATAATTCCATTTACCGGTGAGTGGTTTATCACCATCCATCATAATATCGTAACGACGACGGATGTTTCTATAAAAAGATTCCATGAGGTAGGTCTTTTTTCCTTTAAAAAAATTGTCTAAGTCTTCTCGTTTGCTCATAAAATGCTCTGTATCAAAAGATTGATGCGAAATTGAGGTAGAATCGCAAAATATTTTCAATTGTTTATCCACACGATATTCATCCGGTAATAAGTATTCAAATCGTTCAAAATCATATTTTTTTATAAGGAAATTCAAATTTTCACACAAATCTTGACGATTATCCGGCTCATTTAATGTCCAATAAATGACATGGTGTCCATTGGCTGTTAAATATGTGGTAAATGCTTCCATTGCTGCAAAAAAAGCGACTACTTTTTGAATGTGATGCGCTACATAATCTGTCTCTTGTCGCATTTCCATGATGAGGTAAGTGACCTCATTGTTTGTCTCCCCAAACCACGAATGTTGGTGATTGAGTTGGTCGCCAAGTATGAGTCTTAGTGTTTTCATAAGTCTTGCTGTGTTGTTTAAATCAAAATTTCTTTTGTCAAAATGATTATTGCCATAATGAACACAAACCAACCAAATCCGGTTTTGAGTTTCTTACCTGAAATAAAATTAGACAAATAGCTCCCCATGAAAATCCCAACTACAGCAAAGCCCGTAAATGTCAATAAAAATGACCAATCAATCATCTGCCCCGTTTGCAAATCACCCATAAAACCTATCAGAGATTTCATGGCGATAATCAGCAAGGAAGTACCTACTGCGAGTTTCATTGGCAATCGGGCAAGCAGCACCAGTGCTGGAATAATCAAAAAACCACCGCCTGCACCCACGATGCCAGTCAACACACCGACTATTAAGCCATCGGCTATGATTAAGGGATAATTAAATTTTGGTCGAGTTGTTTTATGTGCTATGATTTCCTTTTGACCATTTTTTATCATTGAAAATGCCGCTACGAGCATAATCAGTGCGAAAAAAATCATTATCGCCATATCTCTCGTCAACACAAAATTGCCAATATGGAGTAATACTTCGGGAATCGCAGGAATGAGATAAAGCCGTGTCAAATAAACCGCAATGAATGACGGAATCGCAAATACAATCGCTGTTTTGAGGCAGATTAGACCTTTACGAAAATTGTTAAATGCACCAACCAAGGCTGCCGAACCGACTATAAAAAGTGAGTACGCAGTCGATAATACAGGATTCACACCGAGCATATACACCAGCACCGGAACGGTCAAGATAGACCCACCACCACCGATCAAACCTAATGAAATGCCAATAGCCAAAGCCATTATGAATCCTATAATTTCCATTAAATCAATACTTTAACAAATGTTGGATTATTCATGTATTTTTGTAAAAAAAATGATATTTGGTAGAGACGCGATTAATCGCGTCTCTACCAAATATCATTAAATAATAGCATCACAACCACCGAGACAATCAAATATTTTTAATACTTGCCTGTCGGCAATGCTATAATAAATATGTTTTCCTTTTTTATAAGACACCAGAATGTCGTTGTCTTTCATCTTGATTAAATGATGCGACAACATAGATTGCTCCACCTCCGAACCAATACGCTCCCGAATAACGGAAACGGTCAAAGGCTCTTCCATTTCCAAGACCTCCAAAATCTCCAATCGTACCGGATGCGAAATCGTTTTGAGTATTTTTGCTACTCTGTTGATTTTATCGAAAGATAAATTTCTTTTTGTTGTCGTCATTTTTATACATTTTCAAAAGAGAAACACGAATACATGAATAATTGTTCATGTATTCATGTGATGAGAAATAAAAAAAGCAAACTAATCAGAATAATGCCCTTGATTAGTTTGCTCTTTTTATGGTTTTACATCTGATTGATTTTATCTAATAAATCTTCTGTTGCGGCAGGGTCTTCGCCTGCTTCTTGGGCATGTTTGATGGCTTTTTTGGCATATTTACGGGCATTGTCTTGGTCATTGAGTTTGTAGTATAAGGCAGCTACGGTGTCTGTATTATAAAAATTGCTTTCCATACTGACAGACGTTAATGCCCAGCCAAGTGCTTTTTCCAATTTATTTTTATCATCAACTTGCTCGTAATAAGTCCAAGCGTAAGCGTTGAGTTCTTGCCAACTGCTGCTGCCATATTTTTCCATATAAAGCTCTACGGTTTCGGTGAATTTTTTGAGGTCTTTGGCTCTGTCGTAGTAGTTGATACGAAATTCTGTAGAAAGTTGGTCTGCTTCTTCGGGGAAGGTTCGGCGGTAGGTTGCGTCCACATCTTCAAGGGTTAGGGGCTTGCCGGATCCGCCATAGAGTTTTTTGTTAATGGCTCTTTTGATGTGTTTATCGACGGTTTCTTTACTGAAATTGGTATTGAATTTTTCACGATTCTTCAACAAGTATTGCATCGGGCGGTCGTCGAAATTATCGGCGTATTTCATCAAAAATTCCATGTTGTCGAGTGTTTCCCAATCTTCTTGTGTTTCGAGGTATTTGGCGGCAAGCATGACGTATTTTCGGTCATTATTATCATAACTAACGATGGCATAACTGCGGAGCAATTCGGGACTACGTTCTCCACCTGCAAAGCGTGCAGTGAGTTTGGCAGACTGGCGTTTTGGGTCAACGGCAGCTTGCCCAAGTCGCAGAAAATCAGGTGCTTGCAGGTAGCCAAGTCCTTTGTGTAGCAAATCGCCATTCGGAGAGACGAAGAGGTAGGTCGGATAAGCACTTACGGCATAATTCGCAGCAAGTTTAGGTCCTTCCCCACGTTCCATATCTATTTTTGCATTGATGAAATTTGCATTATAAAATTCGCCGACTTTGGCATTGGGGAATATCTCTCGCGACATTTTTTTGCAAGGTCCGCACCAAGTGGTGTAGGCATCTACAAATACGATTTTATTTTCGGCTTTTGCTTGGGCTAATATATCTGACCAGTCAGATTTTGAGAAGCTAATGCCTTGTGCTGAAAGCACTACGGCAGTTATCATTAGGGTAAATGTTATTATGATATTTTTCATGTAAAAATTTTGTTTGAAACAGGAACGGGAACTATTAAAAAAACGCCAAAGCGTAGCATACGCTTTGGCGTTTTACGTTTTATATTTTCGTGATTATAAGACTTCTTTTATCTTGCGAATGAGTAAATCCGCACCTCTGAATAGGTTACGGTTTTTGCCTTCTTCTGCCATCGTTTTTACGGTTTCGGCAATTTTGAGGGCTTCTTTGTTTTTGCCATTGAGGTGTAGCAACTCAGCGTGAGTGTATAGATATTTGGCTTCGCCTCCGTTTTCGGCGGCTTTGGTAGCCCATTTGAGTGCCTGTGCTTTCATTTTTGAATCAGCAGCTTCGTTGGCAGTGACGCGGGTAGCCATTTTGTGTAGTACGACTGCGCTATTTTTACCGTTTTCTTTGATGTATTTGTCAGCAGCTTTGAGGAAGGTTTTGCTGTCTTCGGTGGCTTCGGCGTACATCATGTCGCTTTCGATATTGAAGGCGTTAAATTTGTCTGGAGCATTGGCTTGCATTTTTTCTTTGGCTTCGGTAAGTAGAGAAACTTCTTGGTATTCGATGGCTTTTTTGACGGTGTTTTCGCAAGCTGCTTGAATTTTATCGGATAGGGCTTCTTTGCCTTTATGCTCGGCGATAGCTGCTTTATTTTTTACCAATAAAGAGAAAATACGCGAGTCAGCATAGACGGTAGCATCGTAAAGGAAGTTGAGGTTGTCTTGTGTAGTAAAATCTGGCTTGGTACGGATGTACTCGTTAGCAACTTTGGATGCTTCGGGTTTCTTGGCTTTGGCAAGTGCCATAGCGTATTTGCGGAGGAGTTCGGGGTCGCGGTCGCCTTCTTCGTATTTTTCGGCAAACTGTCCGCTATTGTCGAAACGCTTGAGGGCTTCTGTTCCCATTTTAAGGAATTTTTCGATGGGTTTTGCACCTTTGGAGGTATATTGTAGATCGCCCGAACCATTGACAAAAAGGAAAGTCGGGAAGGCACTAACGTTGTATTTTGTACGGATGGTGCGTCCTTCGCCTTTTTCCATATCCATTTTCATATTAATGAAATTGGCGTTGTAAAAATCGCCGGCTTGTTTCATCGGAAAGATGTCTCGCGACATTTTTTTACACGGTCCACACCAAGTGGTGTAGGCATCTACGAAGATCAGTTTGTCTTCTTTATTAGCAAGTTCAAGGGCTTCTTTCCATGTGCCTTCAAAGAATTCGATGCCTTCGGCTTGTGTGTATGTAAACGCAAATAAGGCAAATAGTAGAGTAGCAAATATATTTTTCATGTATCTTTTTAATGAGTGATTGAATGAATTTTGAATGAATGAATAAATTTTGAATGAATCATTGTAGTGTATTGTGAAAAACATAATTACACAATTCATTTATTATTTCTGTGTCAAAATTACGCAATTCAAAGCGATTTGTAAAATACGTTTATTTAATGGTAATAGCTAAAGAAGTTTTTTGTTTTAACTTTTTGATAAAATATGGATGTCGGGGAGATTACTTTATTTGCAAAGGCTATGCCGAAGTCCATTTGTTTTCGTGATTGGAATGGAGGAAAAAGGATTCGGTACAATTTACACTATACTTGTTTAAGTGGTATAGTAGATTTGGTGCTTTATGATGTATTGAGCAATCAAATTCGGATGATTCAAAACATCAATGACCAAGAAATTACGATAAATAGAGAAAATTTGCCCGTAGGTATGTACGTATATCATATCGAAAATCAGGCAGGGAAGGTATTTTCAGGTAAATCATTGGTACAATAAACCGTAAAAGCATAAAAAATCTGAAAAAGTCGCTTCAATTTGAAGCGACTTTTTTTCGTATTCAGTCACGAGAATATTACTCTCTGAAACATAATAAAGGTTGTTATTGAACTTTATTTTAATGTAAAAATGGCAGATACAAAGTGTATTTAAATACCCATATCGATTTTAAGTAAGTAGTAATGCGGTAAACACTTATCATTTACTTTTAATTTTTATACCCAAAATTCATGTCACATTAGCTCGGAAAACATTATGGGTGCATCTGCAAATTTCCCGCATATTGTGGCTGTAATCAACGAACAGTATATGTAGATAAGTGTTAAAGTGAATGTTGGTTACACACAAATACGGGTTTTCATAGTGGGTTTATAGTTTGTTTTTTGTTTTTTGTTCGAACCTCTGCTAAGGCAGGGGTTCCTTTTTTTTATACCCTTCTCAACGTGGCGAAGCCACTACCATAATGAATGAATTTTGAATGAGCAAATGAGTGAATATTATCGACATATTCATTCATTCACTTATTTTTTGCCCAAAAAACGCAAAAGTTGAGAATATAGATACTATTTTATCCATACTTTCCTTTGATTACATGTTACTCTTCGAACGTCAAATTAAACAATAGCTCTATTTGTTATTGGTTTTAAATTAATTTTTTGTATATGCAATTAAAAATTGTTCGATAAAACACGAATAATTCTGACGATTATACAAATGAAATGACTATTTTTGAAGCAATTACATTTCCGATACCTACTACCTTGAGGCATTTGTATTAAATTTTCACGTATTGACAACAAGAATTGGGTTTGAAGAAACATGTTTGAGCTTTTGTTCGTAAAAATTAAGACAATAGTTGACCAGACAAATTTATCATTATAAAATCTATATGCTGAAAAGACATGAAAGAGAGAAATCAAGGTATTGCCCCAACAACTTCTGAACACGCCCTTGTCATTGTTCCAGTCAATGGACATGATGGACAAACTCCCACCACCGCATTGCTTACGCTCAATGGTAAGCCTTTGCTATATCATACCATAGATGTCGCGAGACAGCTGGCACCTGATATAGAAATCTGTGTGAGTTCAAATGATATGGAGGCTATTCAAGCAGTGAATGATTACGGACTCCATGTGCCATTCAAACTACCACAAGAGCTATCAACAGGTGTGTTGGATATTGATGAAGTCACACTTCATGCTATCGATCATTATGCTCGCAAGGGATTGAACTTTGAACAAATCATAATGTTATCCCCCTATTCGCCATTTTGTCGCCCAAAACATATTTTTGAAGCAACTAAACTCCTAACCAAAGATGCCGAAATGGTTGCGAGTGTAAGAGACCTAAAAGGTACGACAAGTCGGTATTATCTAACTGAAAATTCTGAAGGATACTTGACTGTAAACAAAGACAAATCCACGCTCAATAGCACAACATTATACAGATACAATAAAGCCTTTTTTATATTAAAAACCAGCGCGATACGGCAGTATCCACGTGCTTTTTTTAAGAAGGTTCGCAAATATTTGATGGATGACGAATCTTCTATTTTTATTAGTGATTCAAATGACATCATTAAATGCGAAAAAATACTCAAAGCAAAGGAGCAACTTTCTTTGGGATGAACAGAAACAAAACGAAATATGAATTTTGAATATACCGATAAATCCAAAGCCCTTCAAGCAAAAGTCGATGACTTTATGCAGCGTCATATTTTTCCTCTCGAAAAGGAATACTACGAATTTTCGGAAAAAAATATGTGGCAAGTACACCCCGACATGGAGCGATTAAAAGAATTGGCGAGGGCAGAAGATTTATGGAATTTATTTCTGCCAAAAGATTACGGTGAATTGAGTGTAGGCTTGACCAATCTGGAATATGCACCACTTGCCGAATTGATGGGGCGTGTGCTGTGGGCATCGCAGGTATTCAACTGCTCGGCACCGGATACGGGCAATATGGAAGTATTGGCAAAATTTGGTACACCCGAACAACAAGACAGATGGCTCAAGCCACTTATGGCAGGTACAATTCGCTCGGCATTCTTGATGACCGAGCCGGCAGTCGCTTCTTCTGATGCGACCAATATCGAAACATCTATCGTTCGTGAAGGCGACGAATATGTAATCAACGGACGCAAATGGTGGTCTTCAGGTGTGATGAATCCCGAAACAAAAGTTTACATCGTCATGGGCAAGACCGACCCTTCGGCGCATCGTCATGTTCAACAAAGTATGATTATGGTTCCCGCAGATACGCTGGGCGTGCGTGTGATACGCCCTTTGAGCGTATTCGGCAATTATGACTCACCGGAAGGACATGCGGAGGTAGAATTGAAAGACGTGCGCGTGCCTGCAAGCAATTTATTGGTAGGCGAGGGGAGCGGATTTTTGATTGCACAGGGGCGACTTGGTCCGGGAAGAATTCATCATTGTATGCGCTTGATTGGCGCGGCTCAACGTGCTTTGGATTTGATGGCATTGCGCGTAACACAACGTGAGACTTTTGGCAAAAAAATCGCTCAATATAGTAGCATCCGTCAGGATATTGCGAAGTCACGTTGCGAGATTCATCAAGCGCGTTTGCTGACACTCGCGGCGGCAGATAAGATTGACCGTTTTGGCATCAAAGAAGCTAAAGACTTAGTAGCGATGATTAAAATTGTCGTTCCGACTATGACTTGTAATGTAGTCGATAGAGCAATTCAGGCACACGGTGGTCTGGGTGTTTGTCAGGATACGCCACTTGCCGGATTCTGGGTGTATGGGCGTACTATACGGCTTGCCGACGGGCCAGACGAAGTACACATGTATCAGCTCGGCAGAAATACGATCAAGCAAATGATGAATCGAGAAGTAGAAGCCTAATGTAGTGATTGGTGACTGGTTGGCGGTGATTGGTCTGAATACTTAATCACTTTCTCCAAGATGAAAAAGCGCGTCCCCTCGACTTACCACAGGTGCGTTATTATGCCCGACGATGTAGCCATTGGTGTCAGCAAGTACAGGGACTTTTTCTTGGGCTTGCGGGTCATTGATTTCGCCGATTAGTGTACCTTTCTCAACGTATTCTCCCGAACAATGATACCATAAAAATAAACCGGAACGCGGAGAGCGTATCCAATGCGTATGCTGAAAAAAACGAGCTTTTTCTTTGGCTTGAGGAGCTTCATCTATCATACCAAGATGCTGCATCACGCGCTGCAATCCGGCTATACCGACCTCTATCGAATGTGTATCATACCGCAAAGACTCCCCACCTTCAAAGACCAAAATCGGCTTATTATTTTTTATAGCTTCCTTACGGAAACTTTTTGAAATAGGTTTGTTTTTGATACTATAAGGCGCAGCAAAAACCTGTGCGAGTTCTGTTGCCTTTTCATCACCTTCGGAGTAGCGTATTTGCGGATAATTATAACGACTTGCACCGCCTGTATGATAGTCTATTCCGTAATCAAATGCAGGGATAATCTCGGAAGTCAAGGTATGGGCTACACGTGATGCAAGCGACCCCGCAGCACTACCCGGAAAACTGCGATTGACATCTTTTCCATCAGCCAAATCTCGCGAAAAATTGATGAAACCGTAAATATTGACCAAAGGAATCGCAATGATATTACCGAACTTTAGATTATGAAAAACTTCTTCTTCTAATGCTCGACGCACGATTTCCACACTATTCACTTCGTCACCGTGTACACCACCACAAACCAATAAAGTAGGACCGGGATTAGTACTCCGAAAAACATGCACAAATAAATGAATCGGTGTACCGGAAGGCAATTTTGCAATATCCAATTCGAGTATGCTGTGTTGTCCCGGCACTATTTTATGTCCGGCAATTTCTATCGTATCTATCATTTAAAGATATTCATGAGGAAAAAAATGTGTATTTGGAAAGTGTAAAGGTACGAGATAATTTTGCTGAATTGGAAAAGAAGTGATTTTATCGACTGTTAATACAAACTTTTTTGCAGTAAATTCACTAAAAAAAGAGAAAAAATAACCGCTTTTTTAAGCAAAAAGTATCACTAAAAAATACTTATGTTTTAAATAAATTATACTTTTAATCTAATAAAAATATAAAATGAATGTCACGAAAGGGCAATTTTATACCTTCCTTATATTTCTAATTCTTATACATTGCAAGTGTAATCAATGGTAATCATAATGTTTGGTTAGGTTTTCATGGTTATTTAACGATTTTTTATTTTGATACTTGGTTTATGGGGCGGGAACTGATACACGGTCGGTTCCCGTTTTTTTGTGTCGCTATGTGAAATTTTGTCCGTAGTTCGTCTGTCCGCAGTCCACTGTTTTACGTTAAAATCGCTGACTACTTCACTTCATACGTTTTCTTTTCCTATTCCCGTTAATTTTAATGATGTCCTACCTTTTGGTAATTTTGTATCCAACTGGATAATACCTCCGGTAATATCAAGTATGATATTCTTTATTCTAAAAAGTGTCTTTGATTTGCTTTTCTAAACTTGAATTAAAAATAATGCGTTATAGGCATTTTTTGAATGTCATGCTGTGAAGTTTCATTTTAAAGAAAACACTTCGTCACAATATTTTTATCTAAATCGGGTATTTAATGCGCTAATTTTCTATATTTGTAGAGATATTCACTAAAAACTAAATCAAACCCAATGCCCGAAGATGGAAAGAAGATATGCGAGCAGTGCAATGAGTCTTATTATGTTCATGAATTAAAATGTCCTTCATGTGATTACGAAAACCGCCCCAATGTTGCGCTTGCTGCATTAAAAAAGCCCAAATTAGTATTGGAAAAGCGTTATAAAGATGCCTTGCAACATGCGGAACAAAATGGCAATCTCAAAAAAATAAAAGAATTTGAATCACTGATAAAATCCTCTGCAAAGGCAGTTGTCAATTTGGATATTGATATATTAGACAGCATCATAAACAGTAATATGCGATATATCAATACGTATCAATTACAAGAAATCAGAACGCTTACAAAACATCCTGACGATGCACGTAAGCGAGCCGCAGTAGATGGTTTTTTATTTCCGAATTTTGGTAGAAAAATTACTTTTGCTGCGCTGTCTTTAGATGGAAAAGGCATAAGACAGTATGGCAATAGTACCGTTGTTTTGAAAGAAAAAATGATTGCATATCGTGCTTCGTTATTAGAGGAAGACTCCATTCAGTTTTTTGACCAATCAGGAAAAATGGAAGCAGAACGCTTGAATGGCTATATCGCTACTTGGGAAGATAAACACAAACTGGCAGTAGCTAAACTCGCTGACCGTACCACACCGGACGATACGCCCGATACTTTCGTCAAAATACTATTAGATGATGGTGATGGAAAAAATATGGCAGATACCAAATTCATAGAAATTCATGTATTCGGCTTTTTCAATGAGGCAGCTATTGAGTCTTTTTCATATTTTGATGAGGCAAAATTATCCACCAACGCAAGAACAAGAAAAAAACAACTCAGACGTATCGAAAAGTTAAAAGCCCAATTAAAAAAATGATACAAAACGTACACATATCAGGCGCGCTTGACCGCGCTATTTTTCTAAAAAATGGTGACTATTTTGTAAAAAAATTAGACCACCCATCTGTTCCTGTACGTAAATTTGACATCAATACCTTATTACAATTTGGTGGTGATATTGTGGTCGTAGAAAAAACCAAAGAACAAGAACTCAACCAACTCATTCAAGACCAAAGCGACCTCCAAAGCGGTCTCCAACTTGCCATAGAAGGCATCGCGCCACGCACTCCGATCAATGATAAATTCAGGCAGCCGACCATAGAACTTCTCGAAGAATACCTCGCAGACGCACCCATATATGAGTTCGCGCATACCCGCATGATGAGCAAACCCGCCACAGAAGATACCGACATTGCGGAAGCCTTACGGATTGCTCAAGCACATCAATACACCAAAGCCATACAATTCTACGCCGATTTGCAAGCCGCACAGCCTACGCTTCAGGCTTTTTGGACATTGTGGAAGGAAGTGACTTATGCGTATTTTGATACAGAGCAAGAACTTATTGAAGTAGAAGACCAACTACTCGAAAACGGTACTTTTGCTAAAATCAATCAACGACTACACACCGCAAAAACTAAAAAAGAAGCAGACGAAATTGTCTTTTTAGTTCCACAAAACCTCATAGGTCTTTTTCAAAAAATAGCTCAACAATATACTGATAGACAAGGAATTAAAACAAAAAAAATCGGTAAAGTCAGCGATATTTCCCATGAATACGAGGAGGAGAAAGTAGATGCAATAGAAATTTTATTATCTGAATTTGACTCTAAAAAAGAAAATGTTTTTTTACACCAAACAGATGTACAAGTAAAAAAGAAAGTCAATAACATCATTCGTTTGATAAAAAGAAATCGCTTTGATAAAATTGATAAACAATTAATAGAACTTATTAATTTTCATATAAAATATAGTCAAAGAGAACACCTTTGTAAATCACTCACCAAAATCGCCACAGAGACGATACAACTAAATCAACACGATTTAGCGGAAAGATTTATCCATTACGCTCAAATAGCTAATCCTCAAGACGCTACTCCTTACTGCCAACAAGCTGAATTGTATAAAGCACAAAATAAATTTAATGACGCTGAAAAACTTTATAAGACAGTCATTCAAAAATTCCCGAATGATGTAGTCGCACAAAACGGACTGGCGGAAATTTATAAAGCGCAAAATAATTTTAAGGACGCTGAAAAACTTTATAAGACAGTCATTCAAAAATTCCCGAATGATGTAGTGGCACAAAACGGACTGGCGGAAATTTATAAAGCGCAAAATAAATTTAATGGCGCTGAAAAACTTTATAAGACAGTCATTCAAAAATTCCCGCAAAATGTAGTGGCACAAAACGGACTGGCGGAAATTTATAAAGCGCAAAATAAATTTAATGACGCTGAAAAACTTTATAAGACAGTCATTCAAAAATTCCCGAATGATGTAGTGGCACAAACCGGACTGGCGGAAATTTATAAAGCGCAAAATAAATTTAATGATGCTGAAAAACTTTATAAGACAGTCATCGAGGAAGTCCCCAATGATGTAATCGCACGAAATGGTTACTTACACACTTTGATTCTTGCCGAAAAATATGAAGATGTTGAAGCAATAATTAAAAACGAAACTTCAATTCCGGTTAGTCATGATGACTGGGTTTTTCACCATACTGTTTCCATGTATTATCTAAAAATAGGAAATTTAAATGAGGCTATACAGCGTTTAAAATATGGCATAAAAAAATCTTCTGTCCAAGAACAGTCCTACTATAATACCGCCTTAGCCTTTGCTTTAAATAAAAAAGGGCAACCGTCTAATTTTCAAAAAGCCTTGCAGCATATTGAAAAATATAGCATTCCAGTGGAGAGAGCTTCAGAATTTCAATTACAGCAAGCTATAAAAGCCCTGACACATATTAACTTAAACCAAAAAGAGCAAGCCAAAAAGATTCTTCATCAATTACATGAACCTGCAACTATGCAACACAAAGAACTCATAGAATTAATCAATGAATGTATTGATGTGCCACCTTCTGTTCGCCCTGCCAAGATATTAAAAATGGAAAAATCGGTCTTATTATTAGCTCGTGCTGCATAAGTTTAATGAAATTTCTTAAAACCCCATCCCAATACCAAAAGATATATATTCTGCCACCACCTGATGCGACTTCATATACATGCCTATGTGTGCGCGAGGTTTTTTATTTTTGATAATCGGTATATAATATCGTACACCGAGTTTCGTATAAATCACGTCTGGTTGGAGGTAAGAGCGCGTCAGGTAAGTGCCTGCTTGAAACCACAAGC